>Ga0272448_1007538_pt1 | contig 11499 bp, 15 predicted proteins | sample YNPCB0191_FD_202220 | JGI IMG/M metagenome (GOLD analysis project Ga0272448, IMG submission 202220) | Hot spring sediment microbial communities from Yellowstone National Park, WY, United States - YNP-CB-019-1 | ecosystem: Environmental > Aquatic > Thermal springs > Hot (42-90C) > Sediment... | reverse complement strand
TTGAGAAACGTGCTTGTACTTAGCTTCCCGAACATGCGAACGCAACTCTTCTTCGGCGGCCTGCTGCATCGCATAATTCAACGTTGTGTATACGCGCAAGCCTCCTCTGTAGATCATGTCTTCATCGCACTTGTATTTGTCCTGGAGTTCGTCGAGCACATAATAGACAAACCATGGTGCTTTGAAAGGTGCATGTCCGGATGCATTCAAGCCTATGAGATGAGCCTTTTCCTTGATTGCCTCGTCACGCTGGCGCGGGGTAATGTAATGAAGCTCACACATGCGCCTGAGTACGATATTTCGACGGCTAATCGCATCGTCCATGTTTTTGTACGGCGAGTATCCGGACGGCTTTTGAGGTAGACCTGCAAGCATGGCACACTCTGCCAATGTAAGGTCTTTCACATCCTTGCCAAAGTATACCTTTGACGCGCTCTGAACTCCGTATGCCTTGCTGCCGTAGTAAACCTGGTTTAGATAAAGTTCGAGTATCTGTTCTTTTGAGTAGTTTCGTTCGAGCTGATATGCCAGCACCATTTCCTGGAGCTTTCGAGACAGTTTCTTTTCTCGGGTGAGGTAAATATTTCTTGCCAACTGCTGTGTGAGCGTACTTCCTCCCTGTGCCATGTGTCCACGTCGGAAGTTCTGGTATACTGCTCTCGCAACACCGACAAAATCAACTCCCATATGCTTGTAGAAACGTGAATCCTCGATGGCAACTGTCGCATGTTGGAGGTCAAGAGGGATTTTATCGATCGGTACGAACTCGCGATTCTCTTCATAGATATCGGCGAGAAGCACTCCGTCGCTCGAATAAATCTTGGTTGCTTCCTTAGGTTCGAAATTGCCGACCCCCTTACCGACCGGAAGGAGCTTGGAAACGCTGAAAAATGCCGCAACAACGACTCCAAGCACTCCTGCAAGGGCAAGAAGGAATAAAATTTCGGTGACTAGCCAGAATGATTTGTAACGGCTCCGTCGGGATGGACGTCGCCTTCTTTGGGCGTGCATAGGACCACTCTCCTGGAACTGATTATATTTGCGTTTCACTAGTGTTGTCAAGGAAACGCCGAGGCGCGGGTCGTATTTAGAAGAAAGACTGCTGTATCGATCAATATTATATACGCCAAGACATGTGTATTTGTACCCAGACGCGGAAGATTTCCCACCCTTGCCTAAACAAATACCCAATGCTATAATCTGAATGCGCTTGGGCACCAAACTCCGAAGCAGCAGTTTCAATATGTCCGTCAACATCGAACCATCGGTGTAGATAGGTTCGATGTTCGAGGTTCAATAAACGGGTTTGCCCGCTTTACACGTAAATGAGCTTTGGGAGGATGCTGAGATCCTCCCCTACGAAATATCGGAAATTTAACTTAACAGGACATCAGAAGGCAGTATACCTATGCATACAAATCGAGTTGCCGTGCTGGGCGCAGGAAACTGGGGAACAGCACTCTCTCTTCTCCTTGCAAAGAAAGGTATCCCCATCACACTGTGGGCGTGGGATCCAGCGCAGGCGGAGACTATTAGACAAACGAGGATGAATCCGTTCCTGCCGGGATTCGAGATTCCATCGATTGTCGATGTTACATCGTCCATTCCGGAAGCAGTCGATGGCGCTGATGCAGTGATATTCGTCACGATTTCCAGTGCTGCCACTGATGTCGCTTGCGAATTGAACTCCTGTCTCTCCTCCAATGTGCCGATCATAAGCGCCACAAAAGGGTTGAACAGCGAGACCGGTTTGACAGTATCGCAGATACTCCGCACGATCCTTCCGTCTGAAACGAAGATATGCGCTCTATCGGGGCCAAATCTGGCGGTCGAAGTCGCGCACGGCGTCCCGACGGCCACAGTTGCGGCGTGTGAAGATGAATCGGTAGCGAGAGATGTTCAAGCTTTGCTCATGTCCCCCACCCTGCGGGTCTATACAAACACCGATGTAATAGGGGTCGAGTTGGCTGGAGCTTTGAAGAACGCCATTGCAATCGGAGCAGGGATAGTAGACGGCCTCGGATATGGAGACAACACCAAGGCCGCTCTTCTTACCAGAGGAATCGCCGAGATTACCCGCCTGGGGATCAAACTCGGTGCAAGGCAGTCCACGTTCATGGGCTTGGCGGGTATAGGCGACCTGATGGTGACTTGCGCCAGTCTGCTCAGTCGAAACCATCGAGTCGGACTCGGGCTAGGACAGGGTCGGAAGCTCGATGAAATAATGCGCGAGATAGGACAGGTCGCCGAAGGAGTTCCGACCGCCCGTGCAGCCTACAACCTTTCGAGAAAGCTGGATGTTCCGATGCCGATCATCGACCAGGTTTATCACGTGCTTTTCAACGCAAAGTCGCCCCAGGATGCGCTGACCGATCTGATGTGCCGAGAGCCCAGGGATGAAGTGTGGTAGGCGGCAACTTTACCTCCTCTCTATCTACATCCCTGTTGATGTATGTAAAGCAGCCTTGACATTATCGCCATGACTGGGTAATATGATGTAAAGTACCATTTACATCATATTGGAGACAGATGTGCTCAACAGGCTGAAGGTGCTGCGATCCGAATACGGGATGACTCAGGAGGAAGTCGCCGATCGAGTCGGAGTGTCACGACAGACGATTATCTCCATCGAATCAGGGCGCTACAACCCCTCTATCATTTTAGCGTACAAACTTTCATGCCTATTCTCGATCAGTATAGAAGATATGTTCTGTATATCGGAACATATCGAATCGGAGGATAACGATGAATAAGCCCGAAGCTAACCGACTTGAGCGGCTGGCGAAGCTCGTCTATACTCTCACGCTATTGGGGATGCTTGTGTACGGCGTGACCTGGCGTGCCTTGCAGGCACGGCAGAAGGGAATGGGTGCTCTTCAGGCTTTGGAGTCAGCCATACATTTGGATGTCTATGTAGTGATGACCCTTGCGGCGGTAGCTCTTGGCATGTTCTTGTGCCTGTCTTTCCTGCGACGATTCTCCGAGACTCCGACGACAAGTCCGCCCGTGGAGAAAGGGCGAACACGCTGGCGGCGATTACGAGTCCCGGCCATAGTCATCGCCGTGCTCTATGCATTTGAGTCAGCATGGCGATTAGCAAAACATGCGTCAACAGGAAGTTGGCATAGCGAAGATTGGCTATACCTAGCCGGAGCAGCCTTGCTTGCAGTTGTCGCCATCGGTTTGTGGATGTGGGAGCCGAGCCCCGAAGAGTTGCACGACATGGGGTCAGAGCATCCGTCGCGAGTAAATGATGAGCGAACGCAGCGGGTACAGGAGAAGGCATCACTTACTACATTGCGCCTGTTTCTCCTGTTCCTGATGTTCGTCGGCATCCCATACGAAGCAATAGTATACGGGCGTTGGCCGGTTATTACAATGGCGCTGGTTGTTATCCTAGGCATCATCCAGCAGTCGACACGTTCTTATTGGAATCGACGGCTGTAGGAATAGACCATGCCCAGTAATCCGCTGCGGCGAAGCGATGAACTGGTATCGGCCATTGAACTGAGGCCGAAAAGGACGTCTGATTTCGGCAGTGCAACAAATAGCTTGCGAGATGTTTCTAATATCTTTGATGCCAGCGGAGGAGAAATATAGTTATGATGAAGTGTCCCTATTGCAAGCATCCGGCCGGTCTGCTACGGATTGCCAAAGTTACCAACTGGACACCGTATCGGTGCGGTTTCTGCCACCGCCGCTCTCAAATGCCCCGCTGGCAAGGTGCTCTACTCGGGGGACTATCAGGCGGGATCGGGGGTGCCTTCGGCGGCATAATTATCCGACATTATGGTTACCTTGGCTGGATCGGTTTTCTTTCTCTATATGCTGTCGCAGTGTTCCTCGTCGCTTGGCTACTATGCACACTATATCCTATAGAAGACAAAGATCTCGAATGAATAGTTCTCTGATTAGCCCGCTTCACGGCACTTAAGAGAGTTGACCCCTCTCATGAAAGGAAGCAACAGAACTAAGTGAAACTCGATAATGTCAAAGTTTATCATGTCTCACCTATAAAAAGCTGGAAGCACAAGGCTGGTATTGCGGTCTTCGTCTTTTTCTCCGTACTGCCGTCATTCATATACATAGGAATCGGGAGTACTCTCAATGGTCTGTGGCAAGTTATTATGTATTGCATAGCGGGTGCTCACACCATACCGGCACTGCGGGCGCTTTGGTCAAGGCCGGTTCGGTTTGAAGTGGATGAATCCTGCGTGGCCGTAATTAGGTCATTCCCTCTGAGCCCCATCATCATCCCTTTAGATACAATCCACCGCATCGCCCGGCTGCACCCAAAGATAGACCATACACTTCAAGAGTCCATGAAAAAAATAAAGTGGGCCTGCAGCCGCTCATCCGGCCCACAGACCTACTTCTATATACACAGGGACACATGGCTCGATCCGAGTAACAAACCAGAATACTTGATATGGGGAGGCGGCATCTTCAACGTCTATGGTTTGCGCCCACCCCACCCATTCCGAATAAGCCTGATCTCGTACGTGACGAACTCAAGTCAAGTTGTCTTCATCGCCGGGAATAGGAATTATGCGTTCAGTCTTGAGCACCCTGATGACTTCATTGCAGATATCTGCAGGGTCAGCAATCATAAATTAGAATAGCATCAATGTAACAAACCCACGACCTATTGAGTATCAGATGAAGGGTCTCCGCAGGGCAGCCTTTATGTCTAAGGATCATAATAGCGAGAACATTTTCAACCTGCAGCCTCTTCCCGAAAGCTGCTAATTCCATATATCGGTGTTCTGCTACCGTCCCGTCCATCGGCCGATAGGTCGCCAGGTCTGCTCACAGCCGGTTGTTGAAAAATGAATCTCTACATACTCACCAGCGTGTTGAAATGAGAATGTCACCTTGGAGAAATCTATCGGTTCTCCTTTTCCTGGCTGATGCAAATTCCTGGCAAGGGTCGGATATACACAGTCTTTATCGTTCTCCACGAATCCCTTGATGATGTCTGCTTGCTCTTTAGGTAAATCGCTGAGATGGAAGTCGTACTTACCTTTCGTCTTCACCTGTTCCCTGGAATTATCGGGCAGAGAGGCATAGATGGCACGCATATTTTCTGCGAATGGCGACCGGGCTTTCTCATTTAATCTGCCCATCCCATAAGACTGGTCGGAATCCGCTAGAGGGGCGATGATCGCATCAGTCTCTGCCTGGCTCAAATGCTTGACTGTACCTCGGCCCATCCAAAGTGTCACTCCCACGCCTATGATAATTAGCCCCAATATTGCTAAAACCCAACGGCTATTCTTGTCTCTCATTGCATATGTCTCCTTGTGAATGATGCGTTATGGATCAAGCAAACCTACCATTTGATTGCCAGTCTCGATCCTATGCTATCTCTTCTACTATTCCACCAGTCTAATTTCGTGTGCCGTCTCATGGGTCAGACCCTACAAGAGTTACGTTCCCATCGGCGGCACAGATAGCCAGCATGACTTCAGGCTGGCTTAGCTCGGCTCAAGCCGGAGGAACGATAAGCGGGATCAATCTCAGCGGCGGCAACATGACAATTACCGGCCCGGTCTTCATCAACGGCGACGTGACCTTATCCGGAGGGGCAAACCTGACCATCAAGGGCAGCGGCACGGTATACATCAATGGAAACCTCAGCACCACTGGAAATGCTGTTATCAATAATTCCTGCAATCTTGTCGCTTCGGGAACGATCAACCTCGCCGGAAACGGCTATTACGCAAGTGGCCTTACCGCTACGTCCATGGCCAGTTTGTCCACAGACAGTTCGGCTGCAATCCAAGTAGCGGGAAACGGAAACTCGTCTCCCATGGGCATAATATATGCAGTGTACGGCGGAGTAAAGATAAACGGCAACGGAACTGTCTACGGAGGCATAATTGCAGGGTCTACGGGCGCAAACTCGGTTTCGGCTGCTGGTGGTGCGACGATCTATTATCCACCAAACCTTTATTCCCAGAGCACGATTATCCCTCGGCTGCTATCAGTCAGCAGTTGGTTTGAGGAGTAGGAAGCGCGGGCCGCTGGTGATCCATGAATCAGCACAGCTTTTCTCACTAGATGGATAAAGAAGGTTAAGTCCACCCCCCGCAGGTGGAAGGCGACAACTCACATAACAAGCCTCCTCTGCGAGGACACCTCGCCCCATGGGCAGACCGCAGCCACACTCAATCAGATCTACAAGAAGACAGCGTGGACCTCAGCAGTCGTAGTGGCGGGGTGTCTATGCCTATCCTTGCAACTCCACAGCCTAACGACCGATACTGCAACGCTTCTGCTATGTGTGCCAGGGAAATATCCCATATTAGTCTCCATCCAGGATAAACATTTTATGCAAGCAAGACGTCTCCTCATTCTTCATCAATCGTCTCGACTATCTCTGCGGTAAACTTTCTGCAAAGGAACGAAATTGTATCCTCTTGTTCCGCTTCCCTGACGCTGTATCTTATACCCTCCCACTGCATATCCAGGATTGAGCGTATTTCTAGCTGGGAAATTTGCAGCTTGAACCTTTCAGGCGGTGTAAAACGCAGGTTTATAACGCCATCGAATGTCAGGACTAGATGCCTGGTATCGGTACTGCATCTTGGACGTAGACGTAAGTATAAGCGCGTTACAAAACCATCGTCATGCGTCTCTATCACCAACTTCTCGATATCGCAAAAGTCGCCTGGCTTAAGTGAATAGTAACTATCTATCGACAAATCATGGTTGGTATCATCATTTATTCTCATGGTTTATACTCTCCTGGTATGTGGTCGCCTGTCATAAACCATTGACCACCCCAGCCACTTAGATTGCCTCTGTATACTTATGTATTATAGTGCGTACTATCGATGCCTTCTACAGCATTTCCCGCGTTGTAATCAGCTCTTACAATCATTCTACCGAACTCATCATAATGCACTTCCCAAGGCTGAACTCTTCCAAGACCATCTACGTATTGAACATGTTCCTGCATTTTAGGACTGAACCTTGTACAACAAAGGTTTTATGTACTCGGTAAATTTAATGAATTGCTCATTATCGACTTTCCAGGGGCATTCCGTAAGTTGAAGATATAGATTCTGACCCCAGCGCTCCACAAGATAACATCCCGATTCCTTGCCTATTGTCTCCACTCCGTTCAATTTATCAACGTGCGCTAAGGATAGAATATTACCCCAGTAAGCACGTGGAACAAATCTGTCTATTTCCTGGATCAAAACAGGACGGAGTTGCATCTCGTTGAGTTGATTCTCCACAGATTCTTTAAGACTTTGCGTTCCTCCCAACTTGTACTCCACTGCTGACGGTACAAGACTTACCGCAGAGGCTACCTGTTCATGATCATCTCCGCCTTGCGAACACCCATAGTAGGGCGTGCATTCTGAAACTAAATCGCGCATGTAATCATGCACTTCCTCTTGATGATAATTATCATCCGTTATGTCCAGGTTCATCTCTATGACATTCTGAGCACGCCCATTCGAAGCGAAATCGAGCGCGATTTCAATCCATGAACGGCTCGAATGCGACCCCAACATTTTAGGGTGGTTGGTCGCATGTAAAGTTGCCATTTCGCCATGGATGCATTCTTTGTATACAGCCTGAAGAGACTCGTCAGTTACGCGTCTTTCAGGAGAAAAACACCCATTTATGCTGCGTGTAACAATGCTCTGAAGGTCGACGCCAGCGATTCTGCCGCCACTACCCAACAAAGCTTTGTGCAAGAGCTTGGCTATATCCAGATTATCTTTGCGAAAAAACAATTGAACTGAGAAATAGTTCTTAGACCGTTTCATACTCTATTTTTCCTGCTGCTTGTTCATTCGTTCTTCTAAAACTTTGGCCATATGGAAGAAGTCTTCAGCTCTTTCCGCAAACTGAAAATGACCCTTAAAGCGCTCCATTTCTTTGCTCTTTTTGTCGACCACTTCCTGAAAAAGACGACGATCTCCAAACACATACGCCGCTGCCACCGCTGCTATTGCGTTACGGACAGCAAGTGGACCTACCAGATCATTTTCAGCCTTGTCATCACTCATCGAGGCATCGATTATTTCCTTAAGAGAAGAGAATCTATGAAAATAATGGTCGATGAACGAATCAAAAAGTTCCATCACGGCATCGCAAACTTGTGAAATCGTATACTCATCCATAATATCCCATGAGACATCCTTCCTCATCGAAGTACCCATCCGGATGTCTACGGTGGAAAACCATGGAATGACAAATTTCGGTAAACGAGGGGAAAACTCAACGATAACGCTTTGTACCACATCATGACGCACACCGATGGTCAAGTCGACTTCGACATAAGTCCGCTTTCCATAAAGCCCAAAACGCATTATGTCCTTGCCATACGGATGTACTCGATAAAGACGCTCATCCTTTCTGAGAAATCCATATGGATTTAGGCGTGCTAACATTTCTTCCAGAAAAGCCTTTTTAAGATGAGTTGCATTATATGTCATTGTAATCCTTTCAATGACGAATCACCCAGGTTGGGAATTTGGCTGTACTATCTCCTAAGCGCGAAAGAACTCCGTCTGCATTCTTCCCTACCGACTGTCCGCCTTTACTTGCAATTTCAATATCCTTATTACATTGTACAGCAGATCTGATTACTCCACCAGACTTGACCTCCACTCCATCCCGTCAACGACAGGCCGCCAGCCGGGCAGACAACGCAACCCGTCCGAAGGCGTGTAGAAGCAATACCACGGCGAGGGAAGATGACCAATCGGCCGGATCATCGACGCGTTCTTCCAATGTATAGGTATTATGAAAGAAGGAAATAACATATGGAACATCGAATTAGCTGAGAAGGGTAATTACTACCGCTCTTAGGCATAGAAGAGGAGATAGCTTGCATGAGACTCCCCATATATGTAGTGACTACGGCCACGAGCGAAACCCATAGGCCCAGGATCAGCGACATGATATGGGGTATGCGCTTTGATGACGGTTCACCCAAAAGCATCACGACCATTATCCACGGTTTCTATCTATTCCCTCTGCTGCTCGGAGCTATCGCGGTCATTTTCGGGCTATTGGGAATCCTCGTAGAAATCATCGCCAGGAACAGCCCGGGAGTATCTGCAATACAGATGAGTCCACTCATCGTACTGGTGGCAGTTATGCTTCTCGGCGCGGCGTTCCACCTCGCCGGACGCTGGATGAGGAGAGCACTGTCGTTGCGGAATCCGAAGGCATGGTACGTCCATGCGGCTGCCGGACCGGTCTTCCTGTGTACGTACGCCTTTCTTGTTACCATGGGCCTGTGGATATCCTGCATCTATCACGGTTGGGGCATAGCGACAAGTATGCTCACTCAGTTGTGGTGCGTCGTACTGCCTGGTGTACGCCTGCAAAGACTCTGGATGTCTCATGACATGAAGGTTTATTTTGGCGTCGAAGATGACGTGGACGCACAGATTTGATAGAAGACACTCATTGTCCGCTAGATGGGGTGACTCTTCAGCCCTACCAGTGCACGCTTAATCCCCTATGCTTCGGAGTGACAGGATTTGAACCTGCGACCCAGGACTGTTTTCAACAGCCCGCTCATGAGCTTGCAATGCATTCAGTGGCCGTTATGTCCAACGCAGGGATGATATGCAGGCAGGAGATATCTGCAGGATATCGAAAAAAATCGTACAAAACATATGCAACAAATCTCCCATCTACGTTTCTTATCTTCATGGTAGCGGCGAGGGTTGGATGAGGAATCGATATTATGGATGAACCATCGGGAATCACTTTCAGTTGTACAATGGACACTTTTGTACGCAAGCGAACTCGAAATTACTGGATACTTTACTTACTTCTTCCACTGGCGATGTCCGTCTTTATAGCCCTATTACCCGGTCCAACGCCATTTGAAGTAAAAGCAGTACTTTCGATGGGAGCGGTAGTTTACATTGGCTCAGTATTATACCTCTTTATGCTCATTCCGTTGCGATATGTAGTTACATCATCGGAGATTGTCATTGTAAGACGTGGGCGCAATGCCTCTATTCCCTTGGCAAGTGTCACCGATATTCAGCACCGAGACTTCGACTACATCTTCCGTGGTGCCTTGGGTGGAGGAACCGCTCATGGATGGTATGGCTTTCTAGGTGAGTGGTATGGAGAACACATTAAAGATTTCTTCGCGTTTGCTGTGCGTAAGGATAATCTGGTGGTGATCGTTGTGAAGGGTAGAGTCCCGGATGCAGTTCTGTCCCCAGACGATGTAGAAGGCTTCATTTCTGCAGTGAAAGAACAGATGGCGTCCGGACAGCATCAGATGAGTTCTGCATGAGCAGGAGATGATGTCCTCTCGCCGCAACTTCTTGACTGCATGAACGTCTATAGTTGCGAAGGATAACTGGCAGAGCTCTCATTCGCTGAGGAGTTATGTGTTGAGATTATTCATGCTCGGAATAAGCCTATTCAGCTTTGTGGCGCTTGTTGCCGCCGGCGTTGTGGGAATGCGAAAGATAATCCCACCGAACAAGTTTTCAGGCGTCCGCACACCTGAAACCATGGATGATCCTGACATCTGGTATCGAGCGAACGAATATGCTGGCCGCCTTATGGTCTGGTGCGGGCTACTGTTCGGTCTTGTGGGACTGTCACTCTATTTCATACACAGTATCGACGATGATGCATACGCAGTGGCAATTACGATTGTAACCGTCCTCTTCCTGGCGATATTGGGCTTCAAAGTGCCAGCCTACGTCAGAGTCCTTACCGCTGCAAAAAGTGCTGAGACTGAAGAGACTGGGGCTGACCAGAATTGATACGCTCAACACTGCGTCGGATGAGATACTGCCTGTAGAGTTGGGACGGCGGGATTCAGAAATACAACCCAGGACTGTTTTCAACAGCCCGCTCATGAGCCATGCCGAGACGCATATCACCAAGTCGGTTGCAGGTTTGCAAGGCGTAATTTCTTGACAGACCGAATCAAAAGTGCTAATATCTAGTCAGATTTCGGGGCGTAGCGCAGCTTGGTAGCGCACCTGTATGGGGTGCAGGTGGTCGCTGGTTCGAATCCAGTCGCCCCGACCATTTATTTAATAGTTTTTAGACAACCTGTTTGCCAATAAACTTGGCGGCAGGTTGTTTTTATTTTGGCGCTGCTGACCCATTTGACCACTAAAGCGGTGAGAGATCTGCGGCACTTCGGCATGGACGCGATCAATATTGCTCTGCAAAGCAGCTTCGTTACTCAGCACGATTGGATCGAGTGAACCTCCCCGCCTATTGTGCCGCCCTGTCAGGGCTTGATCTTGTGGTGGTTTTCAACCGGGGGCTGCGCTTTGCTTACCCCCGGCTAACATCTGTCGTCCCTTCGGGACTAGTGGCTGACAAAAACATGCGAGACCCCTTCACTACACGCGACAACTTCTTCGGTCGGGCACTACTGTATTTCATCGAGAATAGCTGCGGTGACTTTGGGAGATAATGATACCAAATTGCTAATCGTCGGAGGAACAGCGCGGATGATACAGGACGAACGAATTC
>Ga0272448_1007537_pt1 | contig 11500 bp, 10 predicted proteins | sample YNPCB0191_FD_202220 | JGI IMG/M metagenome (GOLD analysis project Ga0272448, IMG submission 202220) | Hot spring sediment microbial communities from Yellowstone National Park, WY, United States - YNP-CB-019-1 | ecosystem: Environmental > Aquatic > Thermal springs > Hot (42-90C) > Sediment... | reverse complement strand
CACTTCGCCAGCGCGAGGAAGAATCGGCCGTTCGTCGCGATAAACTGCGCCTCGATCCCCGAGACCCTGCTCGAGAGCAATCTCTTCGGCCATGAGAGGGGCGCGTTCACCGGCGCGGTGAGAAAGACAAAGGGGCTCTTCAGCGCGGCTGACAAGGGGACCGTACTGCTCGACGAAATAGGCGATATGCCCATGGCGGTCCAGGCAAAGCTCCTGAGGTTTCTCCAGGAGAGGAGGTTCTACCCCCTGGGGAGCGAGACCACGGTCGAGGTCGACGTGAGGGTGATCGCCTCGACGAACAAGGACCTGGAAGGGGAAGTGAGGAAGGGCTCCTTCAGGGAGGACCTCTTCTACCGCATCCACGTCGTCCCCCTCCATCTCCCCCCGCTCAGGGAAAGAAAAGAGGACATACCCCCTCTGGTCGAGCACTTTCTGGTCAGGTTCTCCAGGCAGATGAACAAGGAGATAGAGGGCCTGAGCCCAGGGGCCATGGAAAGACTCATGAGCCACCAGTGGCCCGGGAACGTGAGGGAACTCGAGAACACCATCGAGTACGCGGTCGCCATGGCAAAAGGCCGGGTGATCGAGGAGGAGTTGATCCTGCCCGCGCGGGGCGCCTCCCCTGTGACGGGGTTTGCGCCCCTCAAGGACGCCAGGGAGTCGTTCGAGAGGGACTACATTGTCCGGCTCCTCGAGGTGTGCGGCGGCAATGTGAGCAGGGCGGCCAGGCTTGCAGGCAAATACCGCGCCGACTTCTACGAACTGATGAAACGGTACGGTGTGAAGGCGAGCGCATTCAAAAAGCCCGAGGGGGTGTAGGCTGGACCCTTCAGGTGCGCAGGGCGTCCCCTACAACAGACCGCCTTCGGCCTGGCAGGGCCGTTTTTGAAAAGCGCTGTGAAATCGAAAGGTTGGGATGAACGGGCCTGCGTGGCACGATTCTCGCAGCAAGAGCCGGCCGGCAGCGAGACATCGAGCGAGGCGGGAATCCCCGCCCGTTCCTGAAAGGAGGTGAGAGCAGAAGGTTTGCCAGAGATTCTTCGGATGGTGTGTCGTAGCATACGCATTGCAACCTGAACAGAACAACAAAGGAGAAAGAAAAGATGGAAAAACTGGTACGCTTCATCAAAGACGAGGAAGGTGTCACGGCAGTTGAGTACGGCCTGATCGCCGCATTGATAGCGCTTGTCATTATCGTAGCCGTCACTGCAGTGGGGAGGAACCTAAACACTGCATTCAATAATGTTGCAAACCAGCTTCTCCCCAGTGGTTCATAACGCTAAGAAGGAAATGGCTATTCTGCGTGTCACGAGGTTTCACGAGAAACCCCCGGCATCCCCGGCTGAACCGGGAATGCCGGGGGCACTATTCCGGGGCAGCAGCGGTTCGATAGAGTGGCAATAATGGATGACGTCTGCCCGGTGCTTTTTGCAGGCTTTTTGAGCGCTGCAGCGATCCTGGATCTGAGAACAGGCAAGATCCCGAATGTTCTCACCTACCTGGCTATGGTGACAGCCCTGGCGGTGTATGGCGCGACTCAGGGGCTGAGCGGCCTCGGGTTCAGCGCCGCGGGGCTGGGCCTCGGCCTGGCGATGCTCATCGTGCCGTACGCCATGGGCGGCATGGGTGCCGGCGATGTCAAGCTCATGGCCGCGGTGGGTGCCGCACTGGGCCCGAGGGGCGTCTTCAACGCCTTTTTGTTTGCGGCCCTGGCAGGCGGCCTCTACGCCGCCGCCGTGCTCTCGGTCCACTCTGGCGGCCCAAGGCGGTTTTTTGCCCGAGCCCTCGGCATGTTCAAAACACTCCTTCTCACCAAAAGTCTCGGAGCGAGCCTGCCGCCGAAGACCGCCGGGGCGCCCAAACTTTACTACGGGGTCGCGATCTCTCTCGGCACAGCGTGCAGCATCCTCTGGCATGCCTGGTTCGGCTCCTACCTCGTCTGACCGCTCCCCTGTGGCAGGCCCCGCCGCGAAAAAACTTTTCGCCCCCCCCAAAAAAAAACTTGATTTCTGGAAAAGAATCGGTTAAGAACACCATGACCCTTAAAGCTCTGTATAAGGTCTCCAGCAAGGCAACCCAGAAAAAGCGAGGTGGCGCGCCATGGGAAGATGGAGAGCGATCATTCCGGTTCTACTGGCAGTGATCATCGCCGTTGTGGGCGGACTTCTCACCTACCGGTGGGCGAAGAAAAACCTGACACCCGCCCCCAGCGAGCAGGCAAAGGCAGGCGCAGAGTCGGCCCTCATCGCGGTCGCCGCGGCAGACCTGCCGTGGGGCACCCAGCTCGACAGCACCAAGCTCAGGATGGCGCCGTATCTCAAGCAGAGCCTGCCGCCCGGCTCGTTTCAAGATGTGACGTCTCTCGAGGGCCGTGTGGTCGTGACGCCGCTCAAGGAGAACGAGCCTGTGCTCGAGTCCAAGCTTGCGCCTGCCTCAGTCACCACCGGCGGTGTCTCGGCGGTTCTCAAGCCTGGCAAGAGGGCCCTTGCGGTCAAGGGCGACAAGGTGATAGGGCTTTCAGGGTTTGTCAAGCCGGGCGACCGGGTCGATGTCCTGGTGACGCTGAGGGACCCGACGAGCGAGACCCAAAAAGAGGTCACCAAGATCGTGCTGCAAGATATCCCGGTGCTTGCCACAGGCACCGAATTGCAGCAGAACGCAAAGGGAGAGACATACCCGGTGGATGTCTACACGCTCGAGGTCACACCTGAAGAGGGCGAGAAGCTGGGCCTGGCCGCCAGCGAGGGCAAGCTTCAGTTCGCCCTGCGCAACGCCATGGACACAGAGACCGTCCTGACGAACGGCGCGACCATACCCAAGACGCTGGCCTCGTACACAAAAGGCGCTTCCGCGCCTCCCAAGACCCAGGCGCCGGTAAAGAGAGCTGCAAGACCTTCAGCGGTCTCGGTGACATTGATCAACGGGTCGGCGGTGAGTCAGGTGACATTTCCCGAGTAACAGGGAAGCAAGGAGGGGGATATGAGACAGCCGGAACAAAGGAACCTCGAGAGACGTGTTGTGTTGTTCGCCGCCCTTGCCCTGGCGCTGGCCCTGCCGGCGGCATGGGCCGAGGAGACAGCACCCCAGAGAGAGAAGGTCAAGAACATGTCGTTCTACACGGATGTGAGGCGGGCCGCCATCGACGACCCCACTGTGGCGATCGTGACCGCCCGGTCCCCCCGCGAGATAGCGGTGATCGGCAAGGAGCCCGGCGCCACGAAGCTCACGCTGGTCTTCGCTGACGGCGAGAGAAGGGTCTACGACGTGGAGGTGACCGCCGAGGGTATCCAGGTCATCGAGGCAAAGGGGATCGATGTCTCGAGGCTCAAGCAGAGGATCAATTCCCTGCTCCCGGAGGAAAAGGAGATACGGGTCATCGCCTCGGAGGACTCCATCACCCTGGCAGGGAGGGTCTCGAGCAGCGCCAGTCTCTCCCAGGTGCTCGCCCTGGCCGAGTCGCACGCGCCCAAGGGAAAGGTGATCAACCTGGTCGAGGTGGCCGGCGTTCACCAGGTGATGCTCGAGGTAAGGGTCTCCGAGATGTCGAGGAGCCTGACAAAGAGACTGGGCGCGAATCTCCTGTACACCAAGGGCGGGGATTTCGGCATCCTGCTGCCCGGCAGATTGGCGGATCTGCCTCAGGGCGGGGGCGGGAGTACCGGCAATGTGAGTACTGGCCCGCTCTCCTTTCTCGTCTCTCCGGCCGTGAACGCCCTGTTCAGGTTCCATGACGGCAGCGCCGAGTGGACCGGCCTGATCGACGCCCTGAGGGAGGAGGGCCTCGTCAAGGTGCTTGCCGAACCCACGCTCATCGCCCTGAGCGGCCAGACGGCCAAGTTCCTCGTCGGGGGCGAGATCCCGATCCCCATCCCGCAGGGTCTGGGGACCGTGGGGATCGAGTACAAGCCCTTTGGCGTGGAACTCGCGTTCACGCCCACAGTGCTCAGCGAAAAAAAGATAAGCATCAACGTGACCCCTGCCGTCTCAGAGCCTGACACGAGCTACGCGATAAATGTCTCCGGGTATGTGGTCCCGGGGTTCACCACGCGCCGGGCCTCGACGGTCGTTGAGCTTGCCGACGGCCAGAGCTTTGCCATCGCAGGGCTTTTGAACGACAGGGTGAGGGACGCTGTGAACAAGTACCCGTTTCTCGGCGATGTGCCTGTCCTGGGCAATCTGTTCCGCAGCCACGAGTTCAAGAAGAACGAGACAGAACTCGTGATTGTCGTGACCCCGCATCTTGTAAAGCCCCTGGACGCGCGCGAACAGTCGCTCCCGACGGACTATTTCGTGGAGCCCAATGACATAGATTTCTACGTCTGGGGCGCGCAGGTGGGTCACGGCCGGCAGGCGGCGGCCGCGCGGCCCGCTCCGGCGGCAAGGGGCGAAATGGAAGGCGACTTCGGGCACGAGATGCCCCTGACCGAAGAGTGAAGGCGCGGGGACAAGGAACGAACGCGCGAAGCGGGCCACTTTTTTAAACTTTCTGGGAGGGACGGCCGATGGTAAGGATATGCATGGTCGCGTGTCTTCTGGCAGTGAGTATTGTGGCGGCCTCTGAAGGCCTGTGCCAGTCGCTTTTGGACGAGAAATGGGGGTCCTCGTTCATGTCTGCCCGCGACAGCCAGATTCTCGACCCTGAAGCACGGCACAACCTTACGAGGGTCACAGGGCTCGACGGCGCGGCGGCGTGCGCCGTAGTGGAGAAATACAGGGCATCCTTCAGGACGCAGTCAGGCGGCACGGCAGCCGCGAGCCCGCGCTACGGCCTCGGGGCCATGACAACGAGCCAACCGTGAGGCCCGTTCGGGCCGCAACCCCTGGTTGCGCCGAAGACGTGGCGCACAGCGAGAGAGTGTCTCGAGGGAGAGCGATGGCGGTCGATGATATTCTGGTCAGGATAGAAGTGAAGAGCCCTGAGGCGAGGAAGACCCTCGAGCAGATCCTCGGGTCGCTCGAGGGCTTCTCAGTCCAGACGGTCGAAGACAAGGGTCGGCCCGACCTTTTGGTTTTCGAGTTGGGTACCGATATGGAAAGGGATTTCCGCTATGTCGAGTCCTTGATCAACACCGAGGCTGTGGGAGAGGTCTTTCTCACCTCGGAGCGCCAGGACCAGGAGGTTTTGCTTCAGGCCATACGAACAGGCGCCAAGGAGTTCCTGCCCCAACCGCTCGAGGCGGACGAGGTGAGGTCCGCGTTCGAGAAGGCCAGAAAAAGGCGGGAGGTGTTCAAGCCCAAGGAGGCGGCAAAGACCGGCCGCGTCATCGACATGATAAGCAGCAAGGGCGGGATAGGCAATACGACCCTCGCGGTGAACCTCGCGGTGAGCCTCGCCGAGAAGAACCCCGCTCAGTCCGTCGCCCTGGTGGACATGAACACCACGTTCGGCGAGGTGCCGCTCTTTCTGGATATCCAGCCAAAATATCACTGGGGCGAGGTGGTCAGGAATATCGCCCGGCTCGACTCCTCGTTTCTCATGAATGTCATGACAAAACACGCCTCGGGCGTTTTCGTGCTGCCGTCGCCGAGCTACTTCGATTACGACGAGAGCGAGAGGGCCACGCCCGCGGTGATCGAGCGGTTGCTCACCGTACTGAAAAGGGCCTTCGATTTCACGATCATCGACAGCGGCCAGCCCGTGGGCGACCCGCACCTCAAGGTGCTCGCCATGGCGGACACGGTCTTTCTGACCACTGTGCTCACCTTCCCGTGTCTGGCCAACACCAAGAAGCTCCTCGAGTCCTTCGGCGCACTGGGCTACCCGGCAAAGGAGGCCGTCAAGGTCGTTGTCAATCGCTACATAAAGAGCGCCGAGCTTTCCCTCAAAGACGCCGAGGAGAGCATAAAGAAGCAGATCTTCTGGACCGTGCCGAACGACTATGCCAGCACCATGGCCGCCATAAACCGCGGCACGGCGCTCTCCAAGACAGCGCCGGACGCGGCGATAACCAAGAACCTCATGGAGCTGGCAGGGGTCCTGACCGGCGAGCAGGCCGAGGCCCCGGAGAAAAAGAAAAAATGGGGCCTCTTCGGCAGGTCGAGAAAACAATAAGACACTGCCCATACTCTACGAATCGGAGAGACACACATGCAGGACGCACACAACCCGCTGGCAGGCCTCGTCAAGGAGCACGCGCCGCGAAGGCATATCCCCGAGGAGTACTTCGAACTCAAGACGAGGATCCACGACAGGCTGCTCGACCTCGTCGATCTTTCCCTGATCGACAGCCTCGACAGGGAGACCCTGAAGGCCCAGATAAGGGCGCTCGTGGAAAAGATACTGGCTGAGGATGCCATGGCCGTGCCCCTGAACTCGGCGGAGAGAAAACTTTTGGTCACCGAGATTCAGGACGAAGTCATGGGTCTGGGCCCGCTCGAGCCTTTTCTCCAGGACCCGACCGTGTCGGACATTCTGGTCAACACCTACAAGAGGATCTATGTGGAACGCTACGGAAAGCTCGAGCTGACCGACGGCCGTTTCAAGGACGACGCCCACCTCATGAGGATCATCGACAAGATCGTCTCCTCGGTGGGCCGCAGGATCGACGAGTCCTCGCCCATGGTCGACGCCAGGCTCGAGGACGGCTCGAGGGTGAACGCCATCATCCCGCCTCTCGCCCTGGACGGCCCCATACTCTCCATACGGCGCTTCGCGGTGGATCCCCTGGAACTGGAGGATCTCATAAAGCTCAAGACCCTGATCCCGCAGGTCGGCGAGCTTCTCAGAGGCATAGTGAGGACGAAGCTCAATGTGCTCATCTCAGGGGGCACGGGCAGCGGGAAGACGACCCTGCTCAATGTGCTCTCCCGCTTCATACCAGCCAACGAGCGGATCATCACGATCGAGGACACGGCCGAGCTGCAGTTGAAGCAGGAACACGTGGTCCGCCTCGAGACGAGGCCCCCCAATATAGAGGGCAAGGGCGAGGTCACGCAGAGGGACCTGGTGAGAAACAGCCTGAGGATGCGGCCTGACCGGATCATCGTGGGCGAGGTGCGCGGCGCAGAGTCGTTCGATATGCTCCAGGCCATGAACACCGGCCATGAAGGCTCGCTCACCACGATCCATGCCAACTCGCCCAGGGACGCCCTGATGCGGCTCGAGACGATGGTCACCATGGCGAATCTCGATATCCCGCTCGAATTCCTGAGGCGCTACATAAGCTCGGCCCTGGATGTGGTCATTCACCTGGCCCGCCTGCCTGACGGCACCAGAAAGGTCATCAGCCTCCAGGAGATCACAGGCATGGAAGGCAATGTGGTGACCATGCAGGAGATCTTCTCGTTCCAGAAGACGGGCATCGACTCGGAAGGCAAGGTGAAGGGCAGGTTCGTGTTCCACGGCGTGAGGCCGAAGTTCATCGAGCGATTCATCGTCTCCGGCATCAAGGTCCCCCCTGACCTGTTCGAGGCAGGAAGGTTCGTAGAGGTGTAGCCCCTGGAGTGCGCCATGAAGCCCATCGTCCTCGTCGGAATAGTCGCGTTCCTGATCCTGGTCCTGGTGATCGAACTTGTCGCGTACGCTCTAAGGGTCGTGCGCGGCTCGGAACAGGAAAAGCTCCAGAGGAGGCTGAAGAAGATCGCGGTTCGAGAGTCCCCGGCCGGCATACCCGATATCGTGATGAAAAAAGAACTGAGCAGTGTCCCCCTCCTCCACAGGCTGCTCTCGCGCACCCCGGGTGTCGAGCGGCTCGACCGGCTCATCCAGCAGGCGGATGTCGATTACACGCCGAGCGTTTTTGTCCTCCTGTCCCTCGTGCTCGGTCTGGCAGGCTACCTCGCCTGCGTGCTCCTGGGCTCGGCCGGCCCTGTGGCTGTGGCGATCGGGGCGTGCGCGCTGCTTTCGCCTCTGTTCTATCTGAGGTACAGGAAGAAGAAGAGGATGGCCAGATTCCAGGCCCAGCTGCCCGAGGCCCTCGAACTCATCGCACGGGCGCTCAGGGCAGGCCACGCCTTCACCAGCGGGCTCAAGCTCGTTGTCGATCAGTTCGAAGACCCCCTGGGCACAGAGTTCGGCCAGGCGCTGCGCGAGATCAATTTCGGTGTCAATGTGCACGAGGCCTTGAAGGACCTTGCGGCGCGCGTGGACTGCCCTGACATCAAGTTCTTTGTGGTGTCAGTGATCCTGCAGCGCGAGACAGGCGGCAACCTTGCCGAGATCATAGAGAACATCGCGCGGATCGTGCGCGAGCGATTCAAGTTCGAGGACAGGGTGCAAGTGCTGGCCGCCGAAGGCAAGCTCTCGGCGAGGATTTTGATCGCCATACCGGTACTGATCGCGATCGCCCTTCATTTCTTGAACCCGGATTATATCCATACGCTGTTTTCGGACCAGACAGGCAGGATCATGGTCGGCGTGGCCCTGGCGATGATGGCGGCAGGCATCCTGTTCATCCGGAGGATGATCGATATAAAGGTCTGAACCTGAGCGGTCTTCGAGGAGAGGTGAAAGAGATGGCGCCCGCAGCGGAACATGTCCAGGTTGGTGTCTCGATCGCGGCGTTCGTCGCGACACTCTTGCTGTGCGCGGGGGTCATCCTCTATTGGCGCGACTACGCGGCCAGGCGCAGGCTCGTAAAAAGGGTCAAGGGGTCGGCCGAAGAGTGGGAGCAGGCCGAGCCGGGAGGTGCCGGCACGCTGGCCCCGGCGGCAGAGGAGAACCCTCTTTTGAGGGTGATGAGCCGTATCGGCAGGAGCGTGAGCCCGAGGAAGTCGCAGGAATACTCGGCAATGAAGCTCAAGTTCCTCAGGGCAGGGATACGGAGGCCCAATGCCCAGGCCGTGTTCTGGGGCTTCAAGTGCGTTCTGGCCCTCCTGCTGCCTCTTGGGTTTTTGTCCTTGAGGGTCGCCGCGATAAAGCTCATGCCGGCCGGCCTCACCATGGCGGCCTGCGTGATACTGGCCCTCGTTGGTTTCTATCTGCCCGACGCATGGCTCGAGGCCAGGGTAAGAAAGAGAAAGGAAACCATACGCAGGGGGCTCCCGGATGCCCTGGATCTTTTGGTCGTCTGCGTGGAGGCAGGCATGGGCCTGGACGCCGCCATGAACCGCGTCGCAGAGGAGATCGCGCTGACGAACAAGACCCTGAGCGATGAACTCAAGCTCTTCAATCTCGAGATACGGGCGGGCAAGCAGCGCCAGGACGCCATGAAGAACATGGCCGCGAGGATAGATCTCGAGGATGTCACCAGCCTGGCGACGCTCCTCATACAGACAGACAAGTTCGGTACCAGCCTGGCCCAGACCTTGAGGGTGTACTCGGACACCTTCAGGACAAAGAGATTCATCAAGGCAGAGGAGATCGCTGCCAAGTTGCCGGTGAAATTGATGTTCCCAATGATTCTTTTTATCTTCCCGGCCTTGTTCGTGGTCATCCTCGGCCCCTCGGTCGTCCGCCTCCTTCAATTCTTGAGTTCGCGGTGAGAGGCACAGCGATCCGCCGGCTGCGATCTTGTCTGGAGTCCCGATGGTCATTGTGCGCGAGTCTCGAGGTTTGCACACACTCATGAAGGCTTCGAGGTTGGTCGCAATCGGTGCGCTGGCGCTTGTCTGTCCGGCAGGGTGCGCCTCCAAGAACAAGGGCGCCGCCCCGGCCACCGCGTACGAGACGTTGTTCAAGCCTCAGGTCTCTGACGTCTCGGCCAAGCGGGCAGGCGGTCTTGCCAAGGACGGCCCTGATCTCGAGGACCTGCCGGAGATGACGGGCGAGGAGCGCGAGAGGCTGGGCGACAGCTATTTCAGCAAGGGCGGCCTGCACATGGCCTTTGTGCACTACGACAAGGCATTAAGGCTCTCCCCTGATAATCCCAGGCTTCATTACAAGAAGGGCCTTCTTTTTGTCGCGGGAGGGATGAACGAGGACGCGATAGCAGAGTTCCAGAAGGTGCTCGAGAAGGAGCCTAACAACGCGCTCGCGTACCAAGGGCTTGGCGAGGCCTTTTTCCAGTCGAAGCGGTACGACGAGGCGGAGAGGCATTTCAAGAGGGCCCTGGAGATCGACCCCTCGCTTTGGAAGAGCCATAACTTTTTAGGGGCCGTCTACGACTATGCCGGGAGGCACGACATGGCCTCGAGCGAGTACCACGCCGCCATCGCCCTTCGGCCCGGAAGCGGCCTCCTGTACAACAACCTCGGCATATCCCACCTTTTGGCAGGGGAGAACGAAAAGGCTGTGTGGGCCTTGGAGCGGGCCCTGGAACTCAAGGCCGCGGGGCCGAGGGTCTACAATAACCTTGGCCTTGCCCTGTCGCGCCTGGGCAGGATGGAGGAGGCGCTCGAGGCGTTCAAGAAAGGCGGGGACGAGGCCCAGGCGTACAATAACCTCGGGTGCGCATATATGCAGCGGGGCGAGTACGCCACTGCGCGCCGGTGCTTCGAGAAGGCCCTGGCACTCAAGCCCACCTTCTATCACACGGCGGACGAGAACCTGAAGAGGTGCCTGGCGGCCGACCCTCTGGCAGGAGGCCGCGGGGGATCGGTGCCGATGCCTGAGGAGAAGACGTGGTTCGAGATCCCCAGAGAGGAGAAACCGCCGCCTGCCGCCGCCTGGCCCGGCGGGCACGAGCGCGGGCTCGTTGCGTACACGGTCAAGAAAGGAGACACAGCCTATTCTATAGCCCAGAGGCACGGCATGCCTTTCTTGGAGTTTCTCAAGCTGAACGATCTGACAGACAAGAGCATCATCCGCCCCGGCCAGACCTTGAAGGTGAGAGGGCAGTGAGCGCCACTGAGCAGACGTTGTGCCCTCTCCCAAGATCCCCCGCGTGCTATTCACATGTTTTCGAGACAGGATTCGGCGCATTCAGCTCTTGGCGGCTCTGACGCGGGCAGACCCCTCGCCGTGGAATGGGCGGCCCTCGGGCTCGTTTTTCTCTGTGCCGTTGCCCTCTCTCTCACCCGGGTCTCCATGACCGACACGCCGTGGCACCTTGCCACTGCGAGGCTCGCCTTTGCGAGCGGCCGCTGGCCCGTCACCAACACGTTTTCCTATACACACCCCGACTATCCGCTCAACCAGCAATACCCTGTCTACCAGGGCCTGCTGTACCTTGTTCATTCCTTGGCCGGCTGGCAGGGGCTCAGCATTCTTCACTGCCTCCTGTGGGTTTCGGTGTTCCTTCTGTGGATGAAGTGGGGCGGTTCTTTTCGAGATGCAGCAAGGCTCAGCGCGGTGTGGGTTATCGCGCTCCTCGGGCTCCAGCAGCGGATGATCCTCAGGCCCGACATCCTTACGATGCTGTTCATGGCCCTGCTTCTCCACGCCGTGGACGGCTACCTCAAAGGAAGGAAGTGGGTGGTGGTCCTTTTTGTGTTGATCCAGTTCTTCATGGTCAATTCCCACCAGCTCTTCCCTGTCGGGCTCGCTGTTCAAGCGGCTTTGGTGGCCCATCTGTGCAGTATCCGGCTGTGGGGAGGCAGGTTGGGGATTTCACCGAGAGACAAGACGATCCCTGTGTGGCCTGCTGCGCTGGGTTTTGTGGGCTCGCTCCTTGTGTGCTTT
>Ga0272448_1007536_pt1 | contig 11501 bp, 7 predicted proteins | sample YNPCB0191_FD_202220 | JGI IMG/M metagenome (GOLD analysis project Ga0272448, IMG submission 202220) | Hot spring sediment microbial communities from Yellowstone National Park, WY, United States - YNP-CB-019-1 | ecosystem: Environmental > Aquatic > Thermal springs > Hot (42-90C) > Sediment... | reverse complement strand
TATATCAGATGAAATACCGGTGACTGCTACTACGTACGAGACAGGAGTGTTGAACCGCGGGATGGTATACTATTTCAGTGTTCGGCCGGTTAATAAGACGTATAAAGAAAACATGGAAACAAACAAAGTTGTCCAGATACAGGTAATAGACACAGTAAGTATGTTAAATCTACGTGCAGTAATCAAAGAACCACGATCCGGTAAGAAAATAGATGGTAACCAGATAACAGTGATAGCAGACATATACCAGTTTAATACTGTGACAATGATGTGGGAATTGATAGAAGGGAAAAGTAAAGTTGAGAATTTAGTAAAAGAAGTACAGTTTGAGTATATGGCTGATATCACCGGTAGAGAGTGGCAGACCATACCACCGGCACTGGAACAGATACATCCAAATCCGGCACTGGGACATCCGTATCTGATTCAGTGGGATATATCTGACACAGGTAAATATCCGGATGGTGAACTTATGATACGTGCAGTAGTAACAAATAAAACCGGTGTCAAGGATATATCACCGATAGCAAATAGAATAACAATAGACAGGACTAACCCTGACAGAAGAGAAACAGTGAACAACACAACCGGAGAGAAAAAGGTAGAAGAGAAAATAGATAACCGTGTAACGAATAGAATATTAGCCAGCGGTAGTGCTAATAACAAAATTGGTGGTGCAGAAATATCAGCGATTAGGTTAATCAGCGGTCCGTTAGCGAATATGACACAGGTGCTAATCAGCTCTGGTTCATTAACCCAGACAAAAGATATGGTTACAGTGAATATAAATCCTGTGAACAAGAATCTATCCGGTCCAGAACTTGTAGCGGTTCCGGAAAGTTATCGTGAAGTAAATCTTTTAAGCAAAGGGCAAATCCAGAAAGATATGGGGATAAGTATACCGTATTCGGATACTGATAATAATGGAATGGTTGATGGTACAAACATTAATGTAAATAAATTAGAATTGTATGTTTACAGTAACGGTACCTGGGAAAAATGCAGTGAAGTGTTAGTAGATACAATGACAAATACAGTAACAGGTAATTCATCCAGGATAGGACAGTTTGCACTGATGAGTAAAGTTACAATAACAACAGCACCATATACAGGTAATGAATTCAGGACATACGCATATCCAAACCCTGTAAAAGCAGGTCAGAACCCTACAATAAGTATCAGGTGCTTTTTGCCGCAGAGCCCGGTTATGTTGAATGTCAGCATAAAATTCTATAACATTGCAGGAGAGTTGGTAAAAGAACTGAAAGAATCAGATGATTCAGGCACTACAATGAAGAACCTGCTCGGCACCAACCAGTATGATTTTGTATGGAATTTGAAGAATAACAGTTCTGAAAATGTAGCAAGCGGTACGTATGTTTATATTGTCTATATAAATGATATTCCTCAAAAATCTCAGCGAAAGATGATTTCCATAATAAAATAAAACAGGAACTTCATCTTACAGTGTTGGAGATTTGTTGTAGTCTGGGTTACACAACCAATTTTTTTAGTAGTGTCCCACAATCATAAAAATTCTTTAAATAGATTTACCAAATTTTCATTGTCTTTTGGTTTTCATTTGATTTGAAAACATTTACTCTACCATACTGTTTGTATTGACAAAATATTTTTTATATAATTAATAATGTAGGAATTGGAAAATGTATGACACCTTCACATTTTTACATATATGAATTTAGTAAAAAAAATATAAAAACTCACAACATAATATTGCAGAATATAACCAGCGATAGTTATATATATATTGAGGAATATAACCCGCAATGTTAATAGAAGAAAATTTAGCACAATTTCGTAAAGAACTTCAAACAGTAAATAACTGGTGGTTAACATCTAAAGTAAAAAATATAGAAAATTTTCCCATCAAAAGGAAACATTTTACAAATATAATAGATGAAATTAACTCTTCCAGAATTATAATAATAACCGGTCCAAGAAGGGTTGGGAAAAGTGTTTTAATAAATCAAACAATTGATAATTTAATAAAAAATAACACAAATCCTAAAAATATTCTTTATTATTCTCTTGATGATCCTATATTATATACATATAGTGATAATGTGTTAAAAGATATTTTAGATTATTTTCTAGAAAATATTTCTGATGAGAATAAACAAAAATATATTTTTCTTGATGAAATTCATAATTTTAAAGAATGGTATAAGTGGATAAAGGCATATTATGATAAAAGAAAAGATATAAAGTTTGTAATATCAGGTTCATCATCCCTTTCAATACAAAAGGAATCTAATAAATATCTCCGTGGCAGAACAGTAGAAATAGATATGTATACATTATCTTTTGAAGAATTCTTAACTTTTTATAAAGTTGAATATGAAAACCTTAATTTAAATAAATTATTTAAATTGAAAAATATTGAATTAGAACAAATTAAACATAAACTTGGAAAATATTTTAAAGAATACTTAATTGTAGGAGGATTTCCGGAATGGTTTGAAATAAAAAATGAAAAAAATCCAGTATTAAAATGGTTCAACAGGTTGATAGATGATATACCCAAGAAAGCAATATATGAAGATGTGGCTACTATGTTTGATATTAGAAATCCTAAAATTCTTGAACAAATATTTACGTTTATATGTGCAAACCAGAGCAAAATTTTATCTTATGAAACAATTAATGATATTGTTAAACTTGACCGTTTTACACTTGTAAATTATATTGAATTTTTAAAATCAAGTTATTTAATTGTAGAGATATTAAAATATGCAAACATAAAAGAACAACTAAAGTCAAAAAAGAAATATCTGACGATTGATCAGGGACTTAGAAATGCTGTTTTGAAAGATTATGAAATAAAAGAGGAAAATGAGGGATTTATTATTGAAAATTTAGTTGGTATTTATCTGTGGCAAGAATGTCAAAAAAGAAATAAAAATTTATTTTATTGGAGAATAAATGGGGAAGTAGATTTTATAATCAGAGATAAAGGTTTATCAGAAGTGGAAGTGAAATATAGAAATAATATAAAACAAAATGATTTGAAAAATGTATATAATTTAATTCAAAATAATATAATTGATGTTTCATTTATAGTAACAAAAAATTTACTTAAAAAAGAAACAATTGGAAGACATAATATTTATTTTATTCCTGCTGTTCTTTATTTAATAACTTCAATAGAATAATTTTTCCTGCTTATGCACTTGACTGGACCAAATGCTATAGATTGTGTTTAATATGCCAAAATTCTACTGTATTTTGGAGTTAGTCCAGTTAAGTAGAAATGCATATAATTTTTAATAAACTTACCAAAATTTATTTTTGTCTAAAATCAGGAGTTTCAAAATATCAAGTTGCAAGTTATTTGACTCATTTCCATTTGTAGTAAATTTGATTTGAACTGGTTACTTGACAAATATATTTTCATTTTGTATAATTTATAATAAACAAACCGCATTGAAGTGGTTAGATCAGGCATAGATGCCTTCTAGCAATAAAATGATAGAAGGCATTTTTTATTTTAGAGTAAAAATAATACTGGAATTTTCAAAACACAAAATTAAAAAAAATGAATGTTAAATTAAATTTTGAAGAAGAAAATAAAATATTACGAAGGATAATAGCAACCATAAGTTGTAACTTGAATTTAGAAGAAGTATTAAAACAGATTATGGAAATAGTTATATATATTACAAAAGGTGATACCTGTTTAATATATCTTCTTGATGATACGAAAGAAGAACTGATATTACGTGCATCTAAGAATCCTCATCCAAAAATATTGGGTAAAATAAAACTTAAATTTGGTGAAGGAATTACCGGTTGGGTGGCTAAAGAAAAGAAATATGTATCAATATCAAAAAATGCAAGTGATGATCCGAGATTTAAATTTTTTCACAATCTTCCTGAAGATAAATATCAGGCTTTCCTTTCTATACCTATTATCAATAAGGATGAAGTAATTGGTGTAATTAATGTTCAACATAGACAATCTCATGAACATAGTCAAAACGAAATTAATCTTCTTTCTACTGTTGCACAGCAAGTAGGTTTTGCTATTGAGAATGCTCGTCTTTATGAAGAGACAAAAAAGCGTGCCAGCCAATTAGAAACTTTAGCAGAAGTAAGTAAAACAATTGTATCCAATCAGTACTTGAAGGAAATACTGCAGTTAATTGTAACTATGACTGCAGAAATGATGAACTCAAAAATATGTTCTATAATGCTTTTAGATGAAAAGAAACAGGAATTATTTATTGAAGCGACACAGAGTTTAAGTGAAGAATATATTAAGAAGCCACCATTAAAAGTAGGTGAAAGTATCAGTGGTAAAGTAGTTAAAGAGAAAAAACCAATTACTGTTTTAGATGTAACAAAAGAACCAGGATATAAGTATCCTCAAATAGCTAAAAAAGAAGGTATATGCTCAATGCTTGCTGTGCCAATGATTATTAAAGATAAAGTAATAGGTGTAATTAATAGTTATACTGCTACTGAACATAAATTTAGTGAAGATGAAATAAAAATTTTACAATCAGTAGCAAATCAGGCAGCAGCTGCCATTGAGAACACAAAACTAATAGAAGAAATTTTATCTATACGTGAAGCATTAGAAGTACGCAAATTAGTTGAGCGAGCTAAAGGTATTCTGATGAAAGAATTAGAAATTGATGAAGATACAGCATATAGAACAATTCATCGTCAGAGTATGAATACAGGTAAACCAATGAAAGAAATTGCAGAAGCAATTATTTTAAGTTCAGAAATAAAGAAAAAATTCTAAAAATTTTATAGATTTACTACTACAGGACATTGACGTCCTCTGTATTCCAGCCTTGAAGTTGGAGTATTGAGGACGTTTTTTTATTTTGGGAGGACAAAGATGGAAAGTAATTTGAGGTTAGCTTGCGCTCAGATAAATTGTACAGTAGGTGATTTAGAAGGAAATTGTAAGAAAATAATTGAATATATTCAGAAGGCGGAAAAACTTGGAGTAGATATAATTTCATTTCCCGAATTAACTATTACCGGTTATCCACCTGAAGATCTGTTACTTAAACCTAAATTTATTAAAGACAACTTAGAAAAATTAAAAAAATTAGCCAGAAATGTTTTTGATATTGTAACTGTTGTTGGTTTTGTAGACAGACAGTCGAAAAATATATATAACTCTGTTGCCATAATTTACAATAGGGAGATTAAGGGAATATATCATAAGATGTTTTTACCTAATTATGGAGTTTTTGATGAGATGCGATATTTTAAACAAGGAACCACTCCATTTGTTTTTAAATTTGGAAGAGTAATTTTTGGTGCAAACATCTGCGAAGACATCTGGCATAAAGATGGTCCAACAAGATTACAATCTTTATCCGGAGCGAGTTTAATTCTTAATATCAGTGCTTCACCTTACTATGTAGGTAAAGTTAAAGAAAGAGAAAATATAATTAAGAACCAAGCAAAGGACAATAGTGTATTTATTGCATATACCAATTTAGTTGGTGGTCAGGATGAATTAGTTTTTGATGGCCAAAGTTTAGTTGTAGATAGCAACGGTAAGATAATCGCCAGAGCAGAGGCATTTAAAGAAGATCTGTTAATAGTAGATTTAAATATTTCTGCAATTAAGACGAAACTAACAGAAAAAACTATTATGATTGTAGATAAAGTGTTATCTTTAAGTAAAAAGCCGCCAATTCCGCCAATTCCTAAAAAACAAATTAAGTCATTAGAACCAATTAACGAAATTTATCAAGGTTTGATTTTAGGTCTTAAAGATTATGTAATTAAGAATGGTTTTCAGAAAGTAGTAATTGGTTTAAGTGGAGGTATTGATTCTTCGCTTGTGGCAACTTTAGCCGTTGATGCCTTGGGTAAGGATAATGTTATTGGTATTTTTATGCCATCAAAATATAATTCACAACAGAGTAAAATAGATGCAGAATTGCTTGCTAAAAATCTGGGAATAAAATTTATTACTGTTCCTATAGACAGTATTCTTAAAGTATATTTAATTACTTTAGATGAAGAATTTATAGGAACAGAAAAAGATATAACTGAAGAAAATCTTCAAGCAAGAATAAGGGGAAATATTTTAATGGCTTTCTCTAACAAATTCGGATATTTGGTATTAACCACCGGAAATAAATCAGAAATGGCTTGTGGATATGCAACATTGTATGGAGATATGGCAGGTGGTTTTGCACCATTAAAAGATCTACTAAAGACATTTGTATATAAGATTGCAGAATGGAGAAATAAAATAAAGTCTGTAATACCAGAAAATGTATTTATAAAAGCACCAACTGCTGAATTAAAAGAAAATCAAAAAGATGAAGATATATTACCACCTTATAATTTATTAGATAAAATTTTACATTATTATATTGAAGAAGACAAAAGTATTGAAGAGATTATTTCCTCAGGATTTGATAAAAAAATTGTTCTAAAAGTAATAAATATGGTAGATAAAACAGAATATAAAAGAAGACAGTCACCACCAGGTATAAAAATTACACATAAAGCATTTGGCAAAGATAGAAGAATGCCAATCACGAATAAATATAGAATAAATGTTCAATGATGAATGTTATTAGGACATTGAAGTCTCCCATCACAATGAAGTGTTAAAACTATAAACTAATTTTAGGAGGTGATGGGAATGGACTTTGAAGAAATTTTAATGAAACTTTTTCCTAAACTTAAAGGTATAGCATACCGACTCAATGGACGTTTACGATTTACTCCACACCTATACATAGGTGCGAGGTTTATTGATGAAGACGACTTAATGCAAGAGATGTGCATTCACTTATGGAAAAAATATGAACAAGGTGAAATTGAAGGTAAGACAGAAAGTTATTTACTGCAGAGTTGCTGGTTTCATCTTAAGAATTATTTAAGGATAACCAAAGACAAATCTGAAATCATCAGTCTTTATGAACCAATTGATGTAGAAGGAACAACATTTGGTGAGATTATATCTGACAACTCTCAGTCTTCTTCTGAATTTATTGATTGGAAAATACTTAAGGAAAAGATTGGAGCAAATGGACTTACAAAAAGGGAGAAAGAAGTTTTCTATCTTTGTTTAGAAGGGTATACATTAAGGGAAATTGGGAAAAGATTGAACATTTCTTTTGTGAGAGTTTCCAAAATCAGGAAGAACATTTGTAAAAAATACAGGCATGAAATATATGAGTAGTGTTAACTTCACTTTTACTTTTGTCACAATTTACATTGAAATTTCTACAGAAATTATTTTTACAAATAAGTAATATGATTACCAAAATTTTGAATTTAGGAGTGATGGGGTTAACAAACAGTAAAGTTTTTTACTTGTATAATTAGAAAGACAAAAAATTGATAAGGCTCGTTGTTGGGCCAATTTAGAAAAAGAACATAGACGTTCTATCAACCGATGGTGGATAGAACGTCTATTTATTTTATAGACGTTAGTTAAAACCACAACAACAAGGGCGCCGATGAATGAAGAAACAGGATAAAAATGAGTGGCTTAAAGGAGTGAATTAAATATGTTCAAAGTATTAGTAAGAAGTTTCGTTATAAGTGCAATAAAAACTTTAGATGAAACAGATAAATACGAAATTTTATACAATAATTTAGATTCACAGTATTTTCAATACTACGACTACTGATTTTAGAGTTTACAAGCAATTTCTAAAATCTTTGCCCATTGACATTGGAAGATAGGAATATTTTTCATTTATGACTACTATTTTTAAATTTATTTAAATTAAATAAAAAAAGCAAAAAATAGGGAGGTAATAAAAAATCTATACAATTACTGAGAATACTGAGAAGAAACAAGTATAAAATCTCTAAAGATTTTTGACATTACCTCTAAACAGAAGGAGGGAAAAAATGGACAAAAAAACAAGTAAAGTAAAAGAAAAACAAGTTTCATTAAAATGGAATGAAGATGTGAATGAAAAGGATGTTAGGAGAGTGCTCCAACTTATTAAGGACAACAATATTGAAATTGTAGATTTGAAATTTAATGACCTGCCCGGGTTATGGCAACATTTTTCTATTCCTACAAGTGAATTGTCAGAGATTGATGATCCTGTAAAAAGTATTTGGGTTGAAGGAATAGGTTTTGATGGTTCATCTATTCGTGGATTTCAGAAAATTCAAGAATCAGATATGATTTTGATGTTAGATCCTGCAACTGCTGTTGTTGACCCTATCTGTGAAGTTCCAACATTGAGTATTATTTGCAATATTTATGACCCGATAACTAAAAAACCATACACTCGTGACCCGCGATACGTTGGTAAAAAAGCAGAAGAATATTTAAGAAATACAGGTATTGCTGATAAAAGTTTTTGGGGACCTGAGATGGAATTTTTTATTTTTAATGATATAAGATTTGACCAAACAGAAAATGCTGGATACTATTTCATTGATTCAATAGAAGGTGAATGGAATTCAGGTAGAGATGAAAAACCAAATTTAGGATATAAACCACGATATAAAGAAGGATATTTTCCTGTTCCACCACATGATTCTATGCAGGATTTAAGGAGTAAAATAATCTTGACTATGATTAAATCAGGTATACCTGTTGAAGTACATCATCATGAAGTTGCAACAGCAGGTCAATGTGAGATAGATATGAAATTTGATACATTGGTTCGTATTGCAGATAAATGTTTGATGTATAAATACATTGTGAAAAATATTGCTAAGAAAAATAATATGGTAGCAACATTTATGCCTAAACCACTATTCGGAGACAATGGTTCTGGTATGCATACACATCAGTCACTCTGGAAAGGAGGAGAAAATATTTTCTTTGACAAAAAGGGTTATGCATTATTAAGTCAGACAGCAAAATATTATATTGGTGGTTTGTTAAAACATGCTCCAGCACTTATGGCTTTCTGTGCACCAACTACAAATTCTTATAAGAGATTGGTTCCTGGTTATGAGGCACCAGTAAATTTAGCATATTCACAGAGAAATCGTTCTGCTGCTGTACGTATTCCTGTTTATACTGAAAATCCTAAAACAAAACGAATTGAGTTTAGACCACCTGATAATTCCTGTAATCCATATTTTGCTTTTGCAGCAATGCTTATGGCAGGAATAGATGGAATACAGAATAAAATTGACCCGGGTGAACCACTGGATAAAAATACTTATGAATTAAGTGAGGAAGAGGCAGTAAAAGTTCCTACTGTGCCGGGTTCATTAGAAGAAGCAATTAATGCCTTAGAGAAAGACCATGATTTTTTACTTGAAGGAGGTGTATTTACCGAAGATATAATTGATGTCTGGATAGAATATAAGAGAACCAAAGAAATAGATGCTATAAGAATAAGACCGCATCCTTATGAATTTTATTTATATTTTGATATTTAATTGAATGCATAAAATTTATTAAACCTAAAATCCAGTATCAATTGCATTTGATTTTCAGTTTTGTGTTAATTTAAAATTATCAGATAAGAAAATCACAAAAAGAAAATTATAAAATTTTGAAAACGGTTTAATGAATGGTTACAAAAAATGGTCAATAATCATTTTCCTGTAAAACAAGGTTTATACGATTCTTCATTTGAGCATGATTGTTGTGGTGTAGGTTTTGTATGTAATATTAAAGGTAAAAAATCTTATGAGATTATTGAGAAAAGTATTGAAGCACTTGAAAACTTAAAACATCGTGGAGCAGCAGGATCTGATCCTGATACAGGTGATGGAGCTGGTATTTTAATTCAAATACCTGATGAATTTTTTCAGAAAGAATGTGATAGTTTAAAAATAAAACTTCCGAAATTTAGTAGATATGCTGTTGGTATGGTATTTCTACCACAAAGTAGAAGTGAAAGAGAGTATTGTGAAAGAGTTATTCTGAAAACCATAAAAGATGAGGGCTTAATTTTTTTAGGTTGGCGTGATATACCGGTTGATAATTCTAATATAGGTGAGACAGCAAAATTTACTCAACCTGTGCTTAGACATATCTTTATTGAAGCTCCTGAACAACTTAAAGTTGAATTACAATTTGAAAGAGTTTTATACAAAACAAGAAAGAAAATTGAAAATTTAATAAGAGAAACAAAATTAAAACAAAAAAAATTTTTTTATATAAGTAATCTTTCAAGTAGAACATTATCATACAAAGGACTCCTGAAGGCTACACAACTTAAAAAATTTTTTATAGATTTAAATGATAAAAATTTAAAAAGTTCATTTGCTCTAATTCATGCCCGTTATTCTACAAATACTTTTCCTACCTGGGATTTATCTCAACCTTTTAGATTTTTAGCACATAATGGTGAAATAAATACTTTAAGAGGAAACATTAACTGGATGAAAACTAGGCAAGGATTATTAGAAAGTAAATTTTTTGGAAAATCGTTAAAAGAACTTTTTCCTGTAATTGTTCCCGGTGGAAGTGATTCTGCTATTATTGATAATGTTTTAGAGTTTTTAGTATTAAACAACTACAATATTGCTCACGCTATGATAATGCTTTTACCAGAGGCTTGGCAAAATGATAATTTAATCAGTGAAGAGAAAAAATATTTTTATGAATATCATTCTTGTTTAATGGAGCCATGGGATGGTCCTGCTGCTATTACTTTTACTGATGGCAGATATATAGGTGCTATTTTGGATAGAAATGGTTTAAGACCTTGCAGATATATTATTACAAAAGATGATTTTATTGTTACTGCTTCTGAAGTTGGTGTGTTAGAATTTCCAAATATAAAGATTAGCGGAAGAGTTAAACCGGGGGAAATATTTCTGATAGATCTACACGAAGGTAAAATTATTTATAACGAAGAATTAAAAGAAAAACTGGCTACACAAAAACCGTACAAGAAATGGGTAAAAGAAAATTTATTAAAATTTGAAGAGATAAATTTAAAAGAAGATTTAAAATCTAAAAATTTAATATCAGAAGAAATACCTGTATTACAGAAAGCATTTGGTTATACTCGTGAAGATTTAAAATTTTTAATTAAGCCAATGTGTGAAGATGCGCATGAACCAACAGGTTCAATGGGTGATGATACACCACTTGCAGTGCTTTCAGAAAAAACCCGTTCTTTATTTGATTATTTTAAGCAACTTTTTGCACAGGTAACTAATCCAGCAATTGATCCTATAAGAGAAGAGTGTGTAATGACTCTTGATACATATTTGGGTCCAGAAAAAAATATTTTAGAACAGACACCCTTGCATTGCAGGAGATTAAAATTAAAAAATCCAATTCTTACTGATATTGAATTGAATAACTTATGTAATCTTAAAATTTTTAGAACAAAAAAGATTCCAATACTTTTTAAAGTAAAAGAGAAAGAAAAAGGATTTAGAAAAACTATTAAAAAAATATGTTATGAAGCAGAAAGAACAATTAAACAGGGTTATAATTTTATATTACTAACTGATAGAGGTATAAATTCTGAGTTTATGAGTCTTCCTATTCTTTTAGCAACAGGAGCAGTTCATCAATATCTTGTAAAAAAGCAATTAAGAAC
>Ga0272448_1007535_pt1 | contig 11501 bp, 12 predicted proteins | sample YNPCB0191_FD_202220 | JGI IMG/M metagenome (GOLD analysis project Ga0272448, IMG submission 202220) | Hot spring sediment microbial communities from Yellowstone National Park, WY, United States - YNP-CB-019-1 | ecosystem: Environmental > Aquatic > Thermal springs > Hot (42-90C) > Sediment... | reverse complement strand
TGGCCATTTCCTTGGAGCAGGGACAGAGCGTGGTTACCGGCACTTGGATACCGACCAGGAACTCTGACCGGTCGTTCTCGCGGTTGACTATAAAAGAGCAGATATATTCCATCAGCCCTTCCTGGCCGCTGACCGGGGCCTTCTTTTTAATGAAGTAAGGGAACTCCATTTCGATGTGCGCGGCCTTGGCATTTAGGCTTTTCATCAAGTCTTCGAGAATCGAGGTAAAGTTATGGATGGTTATCTGTCCGTGATGCTCGTTGAGCACCTCGATGAAGCGGCTCATATGCGTTCCCTTGAACTCCTGGGGAAGTCTGACATACATATTGACGGTGGCCACAGTTGATTGCTGCTTGTTGGCTTTGTCCAGCACCGTAATGGGGTAATGGAGGTCTTTGACCCCTACCTTGTCAACCGGTATCTGGCGTAAATCTTTCTGGTTTTGAATGTCTTTGCTCATTATTCTGCCTGCCTGGCGCAGTGTTTATGGCTGATAGGAAACCCCAGCCTGGTCGGATTCCCAGATGCAGACCTCTACCAGCTTGACCTTGGCGGGCAATTTTTCGGACAGCTTTTCATAAATATAACGAGCAATGTTTTCCGCGCTGGGATTTTTCTTTTGGAAGGGAGGCAGCTTGTTCAAGAGTGTATGGTCGAGTCTGGCCAGGACCTCTGCCAAGCTTTTCTTGAGCACCTTGAAGTCAACTATCAGCCCGGTCTTGTCGAGCTTGTTGCCGGAGACCGTGACCTCGACCTTGAAGTTGTGGCCGTGCACGGCCTCGCATTTTCCCTTGTAGCCCTTGAGTTGGTGGCCGGCACTGAACCAATCGAATACCCGAAGTTGATACATCAATTCCCCCCAGCCTTGCCCCGGCCTTGGCCGGCGTCAAAAGAATAATTCACTGTCTGGTATTTTTTTCGGAAGGCGCGGACTTCATCTCCCACATACTCCTGATCCATCAGGCAGCGCTTGAAAAATTCCGCAATGACCTCCATCTCCTTTTCCTTCATTCCGAAGCGGGTCATCTCCTGGACGCCGAGCCTCAAGCCCGAAGGATTAGTTACCTTGCCGAGCGGGTCCGAGGGCAGGAGGTTGAAGTTGCAGATGATATAATTGTTCTCCAGGGTTTTAGCGGCCTCGCTTCCGCCTCCCAGTTCCTTGACATTAACCGCGAGCTGGTGGGACTCGGTGTATCCGAATTTTTTGGCCTCAACCTGAAAGCCTCTTTTGTCCAAGGCCTTGCCCAAGGCCTTGGCGTTTTTCACGATTTGTTTTGCATATGCTTGTCCGAATTCCATGAATTCGCAGACCGCGATGGCAAGCACAGCCAGGGTGTCGAGATGGTGGTTGCTGGTGGAACCGGGGAAGGTGCCGCGTTCCACTTGGCTCCATTCCTCGTCATTCATATCCGAATAAACCAGGCCGCGCTGGGTGCCAAAGAAGGTTTTATGGGTCGAGCCGGTGACTAAAAGCGCACCGTCCTTGAGCGGGTCATGGAACTGCCGACCGGCGACCAGACCGAGCACATGTGCCGCATCGTAAAGCAGGGCTATCTTCCGGTCCCGACATATCGGCGCAAGCTCTTTGACCGGGTCTGGAAACAGGTAAAGGCTCTTGCCCATAATCATCACCTTAACCGGCACTCTTTCCAGGATGCGGAGCGTTTCCTTAACATCAATATGATAGCCGTCGTCGGTAAGCGGGAAGTTGATAATATTGGAGGTATATTTCCCGACCGAGCCGAAGCGGTGATGACTGATGTGGCCGCCGCCCGATGTTGAGTTTACCATCACGATGTCCCCAGGCTTGATGAAACGCGAAAATACCGCGTCATTGGCCACGGTTCCGGAGGTGGGACGCACATCGAGGTTTCGGCAGGAAAACAATTTTTTCAACTGCTCCTTGACCATGGTTTCAATCTCATCAATTTTCTCCGTGCCCTGGTAATATCTTTTGCCGGGATGACCCTCGGCATAGCGATGGGCAAAGTCCGAGCCCATGGCTTCGCGCGCTCGGCGCGAAAGTGAGTTTTCGCTGGCAATCAGGTTGATGGTTTCGCTCCGCCAGATATTTTGTTCGCGGATAATCTGCTCAATCTGCTGCACTTTTTTCTCAAACATCTTTCCTCCTACCAGCATCCTTCCGGACAGCTATTAATATTATGATACATTCCCACCATCCGATACATTTTAGGCGGCGTCCAGCTGCCTATTTCCGGGTCAGCCAGGTCGTTCAGAATCCCGTCATGAATAGCCCAACTCCTTCCGCGCACTGTGTTGTAGAAACTTTTCCGGCGGAAGGGGCTGTCATCCAGCAGGTTGTAGAGCCGGCCTCCGGGCTGGAATTCCTTGTTTATACGCTGCATCATTTTTTCGCCTTTCAGGTAGCGGAAACCATTGCGCTCGAACATGATGGCGGTGTTGTAGAAAAGTGCCTCCATCATAATGCTGACCAAGCCGAGCGCATTGCAGAACCGGTCCAGGCAGTGGTTGAGGTCATCAATCAGGCGCAGTCCGGGCCGGAACTGCCCGGGCGCCAAGCCGGCCTCAAGCGCCCGCAGCTCCTCCGGGATATTCCTGGTCTCCCAGTAAAGCCACCGGCTTTTACCCTCCGGGGTCAAGTCGATGTTGATACGCGGCATACGGATGTCATTAATCTGGATATAGTGCCAGTAAAGCTGGAGCAGGTCATTGGAGTCCCCCACCTCTATGTAAAATATCTGGTCCAAATCATCCGGATGGGCCTTGACCTCCACCGACGCTTCTACAGTTCCAGGCGCGTATTCATAGCGAACAACCAATTCGCCTTGCTTGTTTTGCCCGGTTTCCGCGTCAATCTCAAAGAGCGAATAAATCTTTCCAGGGACGAGCAGTCGGTAGATGCTGGCTTTCTCCGGCTCCGGCAGAAGATTTAATCGATAAATTCTTGCCATCTGGCTGAAAAGCCTTTCCCCGGATTTGAGCTTATTTAAACACACTATTTGCCGGTGTCAAACTTGGTAAAGAAACGGGTTGCAGGGCTGGAGCATAAAACAAAAGGAGGAATTCCTGCCAATGGCGGAGCAAATTATTTTTCAGTTGCCACCGATTTTCTTAGACACGGAATCGGGTTAAATTGGAGGCAGGAGGAAGGTGGCATGGTGAAGAAGATGAGGATGCATTTTGAAGCGGTCGCAACGGAGCGAGGGCGTAGCCCGAGCTGAACGGCAAATATCCGACCAGGCAAGGAAGGTAGCGGGCAGGTTGAAAGGTGATACCGCGAACAGCGCAAGGAATGCCGGTCTGGCGCTATTGGGGCCGTTTCTAGTGACGATTTTTGACCCAAGGCGCCGGTAAGTGGTTTTGACCAACCCCGACCCCGGAAACGGTCTATAATCGATTTGAACGCGCCTCCGGTAATTCCGATTCTGGCCGCTTGATGCTAAAATAGTGTCCATGAAACCAGGGGCAATACACCTGCTAAAATAGGAATTAGTCTGTGCACAAGCTGAATCAGCTCGGCACCATGACCGAGACCATTGAAACGATTAACTTGTGCAAGAAGATTAGGTGGGGCTATGTCATCTCTCACCGCTGGGGCGAGATTGAGGACATCTTCATGGCTGACTTTTCTGTGACCATGGGCGGCGGCCAGACCAAGAGCGGTTCCGTCTGCTGTAGCGAGCGAATTGCCAAGTATAACCGATTGCTGGAAATTGAACATGCGTTGGGAAAAAACGCGGAATTCGGAAATCCGTTGAGATGAATGAAAGGACGCCATGTATGGTCGTAAAGACATCGTGGACGAATTAACTTCCCTGATGATGAGAGGCCAGGTTGTTTTGTTGTATGGCCCCATTGGGATAGGGAAAACCTCCATTCTGGAGGCCGTGAAGCGGAGCATTGAAAAGGAAAATCGGCCATGCGGATTCTCTCCTCAAACCAGCTCCTTGTCAGATTTGACCGCAGCTTTGCTCCGGGCCTATCCGGATATTGATGCCGAAGGCAGAACCCCTCGACAGGTCCGAAGCGCTTTGCGCATGGCCGTTGAGCGCAACCCCGGTGTGGTGTTGCTCGACCACCTCCGCAACGCTGGCACCCATTTTAAAGGGTATTTGGCCTCCTTTCGAGGAACAAGGCTCGGAGCGATTATTGCCGCTGATGTCGAAGTCCCGCGCGACCACGACCGCTTTCGGGCCATGCATTTTGCCTACCGGGAGGAAAAGGTTCCTCCCCTTGCGAACCGTTATCTGCGCCGCCTTTTAGCCGAGGCGCTGGCGAAGCAATCGGTCCCCCAGCCGCTATCGGAAGCCGATGGGGAGGCTTTAGTGAAAGCCGCCCACGGCCGTCCCGGATGGATTCTCCTGATAGCGGAACTACTCCAGAACCCCGATTATTGGAGTGGCGGACGGGTGCATGTAAAATCCATTCTGGCCAGCGTAACGATTATGATAAATAAAAAATATTGGACCGGCGCGGAAGGCTCTCTCGAGGAAGCCTGGCCGCTTGCGACCGGTAAGGACTTGGGCTGCCAACCATGACGATTGAGCGAGCCTGCCGAGTCTGCGACTCCGTCGAGAAACGGGTCTGGGATTTCTTGTGTCAATACCAAGGAGAACTGGTCACCAAATCAGGGGCACGAGATTTACACGCTCAACGCGGGGGTTTCTGCGCCTTCCATACCTGGCAATATAATCAAATGACCTCATTTAGTGGTGTGTGCACCAGCCATGCGGCGTTTTTGCAGTCGGTCGGGGAAAAGCTACTGGCCCTGGTCGCCGAACCGAGGGATATTGAGGAACTGGTGCGCGAACTGAAGCGGTTCCCAACCGCCAGCCCAGCCTGCATTATTTGTGAGATAGCGGCTAAAGCGGAGGAAGAGGCCCTCGGTGTCGCCTTAAGCGATTTAAACCCCACTCCTGCAACAAACGAGGGCGTGCCACTTCTCTGCTTTCCCCATCTGGTTACTCTGGCCGCCAGGTGCCAGGATATCGCGAAGGTTCGACGGCTTGTGGAGCGGCACGGGGTAGAGTTCAGACGTGTCGCCGAGGACATGCGACAATTCGTCGCCAAACACAACGCTCTTCAGCGTAATCTGCTGACGGACCGAGAGGGAGCGGCCTCTTTTTTAGGCTTGCTATTACTGGCAGGGCGCTCCAAGTGTCGCTCTTGATTTTGCCCGCGGAAATGATAAAATAGTATTTAACTTGGGGATGGAGTTCCCCTGGTAACCGCCTGGGCCAGGCTGATGACTCCTACCATGCAAGCTATTGCAGCGGTGGGAGTGATATGGCAAGAGAAACAACCCGCTGCAAAGCGGGTTTTTTCATGTCTGCGCGATGGCCCAGGAGGTGTTTGTTCCATGGTTTTCCAGAGCATACTATTCGAAGGAACTGAAGACGGCATACAGAAAGAAGCACTTAAAGACCCCGCGCCTTCGAGCAAATTCACGCCATCCTCGAAGAAAAAAATGGAAATTCCCCCTCTTGACGAACTTCGTTGCCCGAAGTGCAGGGAGAAAAAGCTGAGGCATTACGGAGATTTTTCGATTTTCTGTTTGTCATGTGGCACCTCATATACGCGAGAGTTATATCTTATGCCTGATGGTAAATACCGCCTTCAACTCACCGACGACTATTTAAAGGTTGTTTGGATATGGAAAGCAATAATTTGGTGGCGCTGGATTAGAATTTACCGTTGGGAAAGAAAACGAGAGAGAGAATAGAGACATGGGACAAAGGGCGAGCAAAGCGAGACCTGGTATTGAATGGGCTTATTTTGGGCAAATGGCACTTGAGAACTCAAGTCCTGGCCGAGACCGGTTCAGATAGATTCGCCATAAACGCGTATAGATGCAGAGCGAGACTTGGTGCTAGTGGCTTTCTGGTATAAAGGTGTCATAAGAAGGAGAAAGAAATGGATGAAAAAGAATTGGAGCGCAAGGTAGAGGAACTCAAGAAAAAAATCGAGGAAATTGAAAGGGCCGGGAAAAATTTCCACGCCGCGCTGGAAGAGTACTCAAAAACCATAGCAGAGGCCATCCACAGGATGCGGAACCTGATGCAGCAACTGCCCTACCATGCCGATAGACAAAAATGGAACGCGCTGGACGACTTCTTAAAAACTATGGCAGAGGCCAATAAACGAATGCGGAGCAAATTGTAGATAAGGATACACTTGAGCCAGTGTTCAAGTTCGAGCTAAGCGTCTTGCCTAGCTGGTATGGTCGGGGCGCATGTGGAATCCAGGCGGGCCAGCATCATGATTGAGCTCAATCAAAGGTATTTTCTCTTCACGCAAAGCAGCTAAAAGGGAGAATCGAGTCCGGTAAAGGTCGGGTTTCTGGGCATGACTCTTGAATTTTACTGCCGCTATGGTAAAATTTTTATGAAATTGGGGATGGAGTTCCCCTGATAACCGCCCGGGCCGGGCTGATGACTCCTGGTGAGCAGGCTTGGGAAACGATTTTATGCCTGCCCTACGGTCCAGAAGGTTTTACAAAGGGAGGACTCCATTACGAAACGGATTTCCATTCCAGCTTCTCTCTGGCTCAAATTGGCCATTCTCACGGCAATATTAGCCTGCCACTTGAAGATATCCATGTCCTTGGAGATGCCGACATGGCGCAAGAAAGCCTAAGCCCCACCAGCCGGTCTAGCGCTGACTCCATGGGCTTCCATAGCATTCTGTTCCGAGGGGCGGATGCGCCCTCCAGCCGGGAAGCACGCCAAGCTCCTGTTTACTTTCACGACCTGAATCTTGATCAGATCGTGGAAGCCGTCACGGCAGGATGGAAAGACTATGACCTCACGCCCTTCTTCCACGCCCCTCTTAACGACCTCGACACCATCGCTTACCGCCAAGAAATAATGCGGGATCTTGAAGAAACGACCCTGATGCAAAGCATCAAGTCGTTCTCCCAACGGATGCTCGCGATGCGTGAGCGCCTGAATACGGCGAAGAAGAGCTATTATAGGTACGAGAAGGAGCGTTGGTTTCTTGACGCTACCGAAATCTACTGCGAGGCCGTTGAAACTCTCGAGCAGGACCTGCATCGGCTTAATTTGACCTCTCGAGGTATGAGCGCTTTCCGCGAATATCTTAGGGAGTATGTCGGCTCCACATCCTTCCGCAAGCTTGCGACGGAAGCCCTGGCGTTGAAGTCTGCTCTTTCCTCCATCAGGTATTGCCTGCTAATCAAAGGGGGGCGCGTAACTGTGCGCCACTATCACGAAGAGAGCGACTATAGCGCCGTCGTTGAAAAGGCCTTTGAAAAATTCCGGCAGGGCTCCGCAACTGACTACCGGGTCCAAAACTTGCACCAAGTGGGCATGAATCACATCCAGGCGCAGGTAGTAGAGCGGCTGTCCCGGCTGCATCCGGAGACCTTCCGCGACCTCGAATTGTATTACACGGAGCATGCTAACTATCTGGACGAAAAAATTTCTCGGTTCGACCGCGAGGTTCAGTTCTATGTGGCTTATTTGACATATATCGAAAAATTCCGTCGCACCGGTCTTAGCTTCTGCTATCCGCAGCTTTCTAGCACTTCCAAGGCGGTCAACAGCCGGGAGAGCTTCGACCTCGCCTTGGCCCGTCAGCTCATAGATAACCGAGCGACGGTGGTAACCAACGATTGGTTCCTTACCGGCTCCGAGCGCATCTTTGTTGTTTCCGGTGCCAACCAAGGCGGCAAGACAACCTTTGCCCGCACCTTCGGCCAATTGCATTATCTGGCCAGTTTGGGCTGTCCGGTCCCGGGTGTGGAGGCTCGGCTGTTTCTATTCGACCAAATCTTTACGCATTTCGAAAAGGAAGAACGGATTGAAAACCTACACGGCAAATTGCATGACGATCTGGTCAGAATCCACGCGATTCTGGACCAGGCGACCCCGAACAGCCTGATTATTATTAATGAAATTTTCGCTTCAACAACTCTCGATGATGCGGTTTTCTTGGGCAAAAAAGTAATGGCAAGAATCTCTGAGTTGGAGCTACTCGGGGTCTGTGTCACTTTTTTGGATGAATTGTCGTCATTCAACGAGAAAACAGTCAGCATGGTGAGCATGGTCGCTCCGGAAAATCCCGCGGTTCGGACTTACAAACTTAAGCGGATGCCGGCCAACGGGCTTGCGTATGCGCTCGCGATCGCCGAAAAGCACCAGGTGACCTATGATCGGCTGAAGGAACGAATCAAATCATGAAAGCATTATTGATGCACCCGAATCGGGATTTCGACCTGAATCAGGAATTGCCGTGCCATGAATCTGCGCTGATGCAGGACCTGGAGCTGGGCACATTACTGCACGCTATGGCGGGAGACGACAAATTTTTGTTCGAGGTGGCGCGCAAGGCGCTTCTCCTGGGCCTGCAGAACGATTTGGAGACCATTTTATATCGCCAGGAGATTCTGCAGGACTGTCTGAAGAACCCGGCGGTGATCAGACAACTCTACGACCTCACGGTGGAGGCAAGCAAAGCCAAGAACGAGCTCCGCTATGGTTTCTTCGGCAGGTCCCATCCGAGCTGGATTCTGTACGATGCGGTCAAATTGATAGAAATGTATATGGGCATAATCCGGAGGTTGAGGGAAATCGCGGATAAGCATATCGGCGAATTCGGGTCGAGGGGTTTCAACGGTTTTTTTGCCATGCTCCAGCAGGAACTCAATGATGAGTATTTGAACACCATCCAGAAACATCTGGTCGAACTGCAGTTTAAACCCGGCATCTTGCTGAGCGCCGAACTCGGAATTGGCAACACGGGCACCAACTACATGCTACGCCGGATTCGAGGGGAAAAGTTGAACTGGTTCAAACTGCTCACGGGGCTGGGGCTTCAAGGCTATACCTTTCGCCTCTCCGACCGTGATGAGGCCGGCGCAAGAATCCTGTCAGAAATGGAAGACTGCGGGCTCAATCTGGTGGCGAACGCACTCGCCCAATCCGCCGACCATGTCTTGAGCTTTTTTGATATGCTCCGGGTGGAACTGGCCTTCTATGTGAGCTGTTTGAACCTGCATGACCGTCTCGCAGCCAAGGCAGAGCCGTTATGTTTTCCCCGCCCGATTGCCAGGGGCGGTCGAAGGTTAAGCTTCCGTGGGCTATATGACCCTTGCCTTTCGCTCCTTATGGAGCGGCGAGTCGTGGGCAACCAAGTGGATGCCGACAACAAAAATATCGTGATTATCACCGGCGCCAACCAGGGCGGGAAATCGGTTTTTCTGCGCAGCATCGGCCTTGCCCAGTTGATGATGCAATGCGGCATGTTCGTCGCAGCCGAGTCTTTCAAGGGGGAACTTTGCACGGGATTGTTCACGCACTACAAGCGGGAAGAGGATGCAACGATGAAAAGCGGGAAATTTGAAGAGGAACTTGCCAGAATGAGCGAGATTGCCAACCATCTTACCCCAAATTCGATGCTGCTTTTCAATGAGTCATTCTCCGCGACGAACGAGCGCGAGGGGTCCGAAATCGCAAGACAGATCGTCTGCGCTTTGCGGGAAAGGCGCATCAAGGTCTTTTTTGTGACGCATCTCTATGAATTCGCGTATGGCTTGTACAAGATGAAGATGGAAGACGCCCTTTTCCTGCGCGCGGAAAGGCGGGACGATGGGGCGCGAACTTTTAAACTTGTCGAGGGAGAACCCTTGGAGACCAGTTACGGAGAAGACCTGTACCGGGAGATATTCGCCGTCGGGACAACTGAACCGATGGGAGAGAGAACATGACCAACTTATCTTCGCATGACGGCGAGAGCAACCTAAAACAGGAGCACCGGCGTTTAGCCTTGAGCTTTGTCTTATTGCTGGGACTGGTCAGCCTCTTTGCCGATATGACCTACGAATCGGCCCGGAGCATCGCCGGTCCCTATCTGGCCATCCTTGGTGCCAGCGCGACCGCAGTCGGATTTATCGCCGGGCTCGGCGAACTAATTGGATATGGATTGAGGCTGGTTTCAGGAATTATTAGCGACCGAACTCATCGATATTGGATGATTACCTTGGTGGGATATGCCGTCAATCTGATTGCGGTGCCCCTGCTGGCCCTTGCCGGAAACTGGAAGGTGGCCGCGATCCTGATTATGGCCGAACGCTTCGGCAAGGCGATCCGGACCCCGGCCCGGGATGCCATGCTTTCCCACGCCACGAGCGAGATGGGAAGAGGCTGGGGCTTCGGCATCCACGAGGCCATGGATCAGGTCGGGGCCATGCTCGGTCCCCTCATTGTCACCGCAGTTTTGGCTTGGAAGGGCAGCTACCCCTTCGGGTTCGCCGTCTTGGCGGCACCGGCGGCGCTGGCCTTAGCGGTTCTGATCGCCGCGCGGATCACCTATCCGCATCCGCAAAATTTGGAGCCGGTTTTTCAAAAGGAGGCTGCGGGCGCGCTGCCTATCATTTTCTGGCTATATCTCGCGGCAGTTGCCTGTATTGCTCTCGGCTTTAGCGATTATCCCCTCGCGGCCTTCCATATGAAGAAGGCCGGAATCGTGGCCGACCGGTGGATTCCCTTAATCTATGCCGGTGCCATGGGCGTGGATGCTTTGACCGCACTCGTGTTCGGCCGTCTCTATGACCGAAAAGGGTTCCCGGTCCTATTGGCGATCATTGCGGTATCGGCCTGGAGCGCCCCCTTGGTGTTCCTGGCGGGGCCGGGCTTATTGCTCGCAGGAATGGTCTTATGGGGCTTGGGCATGGGTGCCCAGGAATCGGTTATTCGCGCCGTGGTCGCCAACTTCGCGCCACGCGATCTCCGGGGCACCGGGTATGGGATTTTCAACGCAGGCTTCGGGCTTGCCTGGTTCGCCGGAAGCGCGCTGATGGGGGTTCTTTATGACCGGTCCCTCATCACCCTAGCGGTGTTTTCTGTGGCAACTCAATTGGCGTCGCTGCCGCTGCTCTATTCCGTTCAGAAGCGGCTAAACCAAGTGAATGATTCCTAAACGTACCTTGGAGACCCGGCCAAATGCTTAGCCTATTGGTAATTTTTATCCCCTTTTGTCTGCTCGGCGCTCTGTCGGTGTTTCTAATCACCGCCAATGAATTTGAAAAACACGGTTTCCAGGGCCGCCGCTTGTTCTGGGAAGCCTTTCAGTCGGCTCTGGTTGCTTTTTTTATGATGCTGGGGATTACGCTACTGGCAAGTTGGCTTTTTATGCAATGCAATTAGTCCAATGTCCAAAATAATCCTGTCTTCTAATCTACCCTATTTTAACTTTTGCATTCTTTATAACCGACCTCAATGACAAATCCGGTCATAACACCTTTCTTTTCCTGGCAAAAAAAGGCACTCCATACTCTTGAGTGCCTTATACTACCAGGCCTTTACCACGCAAAAACAGCCAGTTGCACCTAGCAGGCTGTTGAAATATTGTTCTTTTGCTCATATTTTTCATTTTTGCGTCTGATTTTTTCAGGAACGCAGGAAGATTATGAGATTGGAAGGGGCTTTGCTGTCTGGCTGACCGCCTCATAAGCCGGCTTACAGCAGTCAAAGGGGGTCTTCAATTTTGGGATAAGCCGC
>Ga0272448_1007534_pt1 | contig 11501 bp, 7 predicted proteins | sample YNPCB0191_FD_202220 | JGI IMG/M metagenome (GOLD analysis project Ga0272448, IMG submission 202220) | Hot spring sediment microbial communities from Yellowstone National Park, WY, United States - YNP-CB-019-1 | ecosystem: Environmental > Aquatic > Thermal springs > Hot (42-90C) > Sediment... | reverse complement strand
TTGCTTTTTTGCGCTGATCGTGCTTATCATTTGGAAAAAGTTGTTTTACCCTATTTAAAAAAAGGGTATGATGTTATTTCCGATCGTTATTTTTTCTCGACCATTGCATATGGCCTTTTAGAAATTAAAGATTTTTCTTGGCTCTATCGATTGAATGAAAAATTTATTTTGCCAGACATTACTTTTTTGTTAGACCTTTCAGAGAAAGAATCGTTAAAAAGAATTAAAAAAGATAGAGATAAAAGTTCTCTCTTTGAAAAAGAAAAGATTCTAAAAGAAGTAAGAAAAAATTATCTCTTTTTGCGAAAAAAGTTTCCGAATATTTTTTTGCTCGATGCTCGAAAATCAATTTCTGATGTTTTTAAAGAAGTAAAAGAAATTTTAAGGTTAAAATACAAAAGGTCAAAATAAAAAAATTAAAAAAATGGAAATTTCAAAATTTTTTGATCATACCAACATTAGAAAGGATGCGAAAAAAGAAGATATTTTGAGAACCTGCGAGGAAGCAAAAAAATATCAATTCCGAGGTGTTTGCATTAGACCTCAATGGGTGAAATTGGTCAAAAAGGAATTGCACGGAACCGGAATTAAAACTATTGTTCTCGTTGATGACCCGATTGGCGATTCTCCTTCAAAAAAAAGGTTGGCTATTTGTAAAAAAGCAAAGAAAGACGGGGCTGATGAAATCGATGTTGTTGTTAATATCCCTGATGTAAAACATGAAAGATGGCAAAAAATCCTTATGGATTTAAAGAGGATTTGTAAAGTTTTGCCCACAAAAGTAATTATCGGTTCAGGTTATTTAACAGATGAAGAAATTGAAAAGGTTTGCCAAATCGTAAAGAAAGCGGGCGCCTTTTGCGTCAAAACAGCAACAGAAAAAGATCCTTTGGAGAAAAGAGAATTAGAAGAAAAAGCCTGGCATTTAAAATTAATGAGAAAATCAGCGCCTGGTCTTTTGGTCAAGGCCTCAGGAAGAATTTCAGATCTCTCTGCTTTTTTAAAGATGAGAAAAGCGGGGGCTGATATTATCGGTAGCAGTTTTAGTGTCCAGATTGTTGAGGAATTCAAAAAGAGAAAAAAATAAAATAAAAAAGAAAAATGTATTTTCCGATTATTGGGCTTGAGATTCATTTGGAATTAAAGACAGAACATAAAATGTTTTGTTATTGCAAGAATGATCCTTTGGCGAAAGAACCGAATTTAAACGTTTGCCCGATTTGTTTGGGCTATCCTGGCACGCTTCCTTTAATTAATCAAGAAGCCATTTTGAAAGTAATAAAAACCGGCCTGGCCCTTTCTTGTCAGATTAACAGAGAAAGTTTTTTTGAAAGAAAAAATTATTTTTATCCTGATTTGCCCAAGGGTTATCAGATTTCCCAGTACCATAAACCTATTTGTTTTGACGGTCATTTGGATTTCTTTTGCGATGGAAAAAAGAAAAGAATCAGAATTCAAAGGATTCATTTAGAAGAAGATACCGGCAGACTTTTGCATCATAAAGATTTTTCTTTGGTTGATTTTAATCGAGCGGGAATTCCCTTAATGGAATTGGTTACCTTTCCAGATTTTCGTTCAGCCAAAGAGGCAAGAATCTTTGCTCAGGAGCTTCAGCTCATTTTAAGATATTTAGACGTTTCAGAAGCAGATATGGAAAAGGGCCAAATGAGAATCGAGGTTAATTTATCTTTGGCAGAAAAAGAAAATAGTTTGGGAACAAAAGTGGAGATTAAAAATCTTAATTCGTTCTGGGCAGTTGAGGAAGCGATTGAATATGAGATTTCCAGACAGAAAGAGTTGTTAGAAAATGGAGGAAGGATTTTTCAAGAAACACGTGGTTTTGATCCGGAAAAAAAGATTACTTTTTTGCAAAGAAAGAAAGAATATTCTCAGGATTATCGTTATTTTCCAGAGCCAGATTTACCTGCTTTTGAGATTCCAGAAGATTTAATCGAGAAGCTTCGCCATGAAATTCCTCCTTTACCTTTTCAAGAAAGAGAAAGATTAAAGAACGATTATCAATTACAAGATTGGGAAATTGAATTTTTATTAAGAAACAGAGAAATAAAAGATTATTTTGATTTTAATTTTGAAAATTTAAAATCAATTTTAAAAAAAGAAGGTCTTACAAACGAAGAAAAAAGGATTTTTTCAAACTATTTCTTTTCTGAATTTCTGAATATCTTGAAAGAAAGAGAAGAGAAAAAAAATCAAATTTTATCTCAACCTTCTTTTGCGAAGTTCGTCTCTTTGGTTATTGAAAAAAAACCAAATTCTTTTTTAGCAAAAAAAATTTTAAGAGAAACCTTTTTAGAAAATAAAGATCCTTTTGAAATTTTTGGTCTCTTGGAAAAAGAGAGAAGGGAACCTTCGTTTTCTCTTAATGATATTATTTTGAAGGTTATTCAAGAAAATTTGCAAGCAGTTCAAGATTTTAAAAAAGGAAAGAGCGGCGCTTTACAATTTTTAATTGGCCAGGTAATGAAAGAGACGAAAGGAGTTTTTGACCCCCAAACAATAAAGAAAGAGATTGAAAAACATTTAAGCTAATTTTGTTTTAAAAACTTTTTGATTATTCTTTCGGCCTCTTTCTCGTTTTTTACCCAGATAATATTTTTTTCTTTTTTCAACCATCTTATTTGGTTTTTAGCGAATTGAAAGATTCTTTTAATCGAGTTTTCGATCATTTCTTTTTTTGAAATTTTTTTGTCCAAAAAATCGAAGATTTCTTGATAATGGAGTCCGAATTCTTTGATTCTATTTTTTGGAAGTCGCATTTTTTTGATTTTTTTCGCTTCTGAAATAAGGCCTTCTTTTAGCCATTTTAAGAATCTTTTTTCTATTGCTTTTTTTAAAAAAGAAGGACTTTTATCAATGGCAATGATTAAAAAATCAAAATCCAAAGGTCTTTTAAAAAGTGGTGGCACTCTTTTTTTGCTTTTAATAACAATTTCAAGGGCCCTAATTAACCTTCGGGGATTATTTTTATCGATTGTTTTTGCCCTTTGAGGGTCTAATTTTTTTAGCAAAGAAAAAAGTTCTTCTTTGCTTTTCTTTTCTAATTTTTTTCTTAGTTTCCAATCAGGAGGAACCGGAGGAAAAAGTAATCCTTGAGTCAAGGCTTTAACGTAAAAATAACTTCCTCCGCACAAAATGGGTAATTTTCCTTTTTTTAAAATTTTTTCGATGGCTTTTTCTGCTAATTTTTTATAATCAAAAACAGTAAATTTCTTTTTTATTGAGACAACATCTAAAAGATAGTGTTTGATTTTTTTTCTTTCTCTTTTTTTGATTTTGTCAGTGCCGATATTTAATTCTTTGTAAACCTGCCTTGAATCAGCGGAAACAATTTCTCCGTTAAATTTTTTTGCGATCTTTAAGGATAATTTTGTTTTACCGCTGGCCGTCGGCCCAGTAATAACAATGATTTTTGGTTTTTTCATTTTTTTAATTGACCGATTAATCCAAAATCTTGAACACCAGTAATTTTTACGGTAACAAATTTTCCGATCAAATCTTCTTTGCCCTCGAATTTCACTGTTTTAAAATGACGGCTTTTTCCAAAAAGAAAATTATTTTTTTTCTCGATGACCAAAACAATAATTTCTTTTCCTAAGAATTTGAGGTTTTTTTGAAAACTAACGCGAGAAATTAATTCCATTAATTCTTGGTATCTTTTTTCCTTTTCATCTTCAGCGACTTTATCTTTCATTTTTTCTGCGGCAGTGTGGGGTCGTGGAGAAAATTTTGCTAAATAGACATTGTCAAATTTTATTTCTTGAATTAGTTTTTTTGTGTTTTCAAAATTCTTTTCTTTTTCACCGGGAAAACCCACAATAATATCTGTTGAAAGAGCAATGTTTTTTTCCAAACCTTGACGGTATTTTTTAAAGGCGGTTTTGATTTTTTTTACAAGTTTTTTATAATCAGCGACAGTATAATTTCTGTTCATTTTCTTAAGAATGAAATCATCGCCAGATTGAAGGGGTAAATTGAGATAAGGCGCAAATTTTAAAGATGTGGCTAGGATTTTTATCGTTTTTTCCGAAAAATTCATCGGATGAGGAGAGTTAATTCTTAACCAAAACTTTCCTTCTATTTTGTTAACCTCTTTTACCAAATCTCCAAAATCAAAAGGAGGAAAGTGATAATCGTTAACGTTTTGGCCCAAAAGCCAAATTTCTTTAACTCCGTTTTTTACCATTTCTTTAATCTCGTTTAAAATTTCTTCTGGGTTTCGAGAGACGAGTTTGCCGCGGACAAAAGGAACTACACAATAAGCACAAGCCAAATTACAACCGCGAGAAATAGGAACCAGACCAATAAAATCCTTTTCTTTTATTTTTGGGTAGATTTTAAAGGGCGAAGTTTCTTCTTTTTTAAAAAAAGAAAAAAGATCTTTAATTTCGAACACATAATCAAAAATTTTTTTTAATTTTTCTCTATCTCTTTCAGTAACGCATCCTGTTAAGATTGCTTTAAAATTTTTATTTTTAGCTTTAAAGTTTTTAATTTTCTTTTCGAGGCCAAAAACGCGATTGACTGCTGACTGTCTTACTGAACACATATTGACAATCAAAAGATCAGGGTTTTTATTATCTTTTTCATATCCCAAAGAATTTAAAAGGGTTTCGATTCTTTCGGTATCTGAAACATTCATTTGACATCCAAAAGTGATGGTAAAATATTTCATTTTCGATATCTTATTTTATCATTAAATTGAAATTAAGAGAAAAAAATTTTTAGGTTGATAATTTTTTTATTTTTTCCAAGAATTTCTCAAATTTCATTTCGCCTAAATCTCCTTTTTGTCTTTCTCTCACTCTTATTGTTTTATTTTTCATTTCTTGATCACCCAAAATTATCAAAAAGGGGATTTTTTGAAGTTCTCCTTCTCGAATTTTTTTGGAAAGCGTTTCGTTTTCATCGTTTATTCTGACTCTGAAATTATTATTCGTTAAATCTTCAGCTATTTTCTTTGCGTATTTTTTGTGTTTTTGGCCAATGGGCAAAATCCAGATTTGTTCTGGCGCCAACCAAAAGGGAAAAGCGCCAGCATAGTGTTCAATGAGAACGCCAACAAATCTTTCAAGAGAACCAAGGAGCGCTCGATGGATCATAATCGGTCTTTCTTTTTCTCCTTTTTTATTTATGAAATTAAGGTCGAATCTTTCTGGAAGATTGAAATCAACTTGCACGGTTGTGCATTGCCATTCTCTTTGGAGAGAATCTTTGATTTTAATGTCAATTTTTGGTCCGTAAAAAACACCACCGCCTGGATCGATTTGATATTGAAGTTTTTGTTTAGCCAGGACGTATTTTAAGGCAGACATTGCTTTTTGCCACATTTTTTCAGTACCAGCGAATTTTTCAGGCCTTGTTGCCAGATAGATATTGTATTCTTTAAAGCCAAATTTTTTTAAAATTTTCAAACCATGTTTTAAAAGTTTTTCTAACTCAAAAATCAATTGTTCTTTGGTACAGAAAATATGGGCATCATCCTGAGTAAAGCCCCTAACCCTTGTTAGTCCGTGCAATGTTCCTGATCTTTCATAACGATAAACAGTTCCGAGTTCAGCATATTTAAGGGGCAATTCTTTGTAAGATCTCATTTTAAATTTATAGACCTTCAAATGAAAAGGACAATTCATTGGCTTTAAAAGATATTCTTCGTTATCGATTTTAATCGGAGAATAGATGTTTTCTCGGTAGAGTTCCCAATGGCCTGATGTTTTCCATAGATTCAAATTTCCAATATGAGGAGTCGTTAACCACAAATAACCTTCTTTTTTTAATTCTGAATAAAGATAATTTTCGATGATTTTTCTTAAGATAGTACCTTTGGGCATCCAAACAGGAAGACCTTGTCCAATTTCTTCGTCGAACAAAAATAATTCCAATTTTTGGCCCAAAATTCGATGATCCCTTTTTTCTGCTTCAGCTTCTTTTTGGAGATAATCTTCTAATTCTTTTTTTGTTTCAAAAGCGAGACCATAAATTCTTGTTAACATGCGATTTTTTTCCGATCCTCTCCAATAAGCGCCAGCAATTTTTTTTAATTTAAAAGAATCAGGATCAATTTCTTTTGTATTTTTCACATGGGGTCCTTGACAAAGATCGATGAAATTTCCAGATTTGAAAATAGAAACCTTATCTTCTGGCAATTCTTCAATGAGTTCTAGTTTATAAATTTGATCTTGAAAAATTTTTTTTGCTTTGTTTTTTGAGATAATTTCTTTTTCGAATTTAATATTTTTTTTGATTAGTTCTCTCATTTTATTTTCGATTTTTGGAAGGTCTTTTTCTGAGATTTCTTTTTGGAATTCAAAATCGTAATAAAATCCGTTTTCGATTGCGGGACCAATGCCAAATTTTGTACCCGGATACAGCTCTTGAATGGCTGAAGCTAAGAGATGGGCTAGAGAATGCCTAATCTTTTCAATTTTTTTTGATTTTTTTTCCATATTTTTTTAAATTTCAATTACCTCTTCGATATCGTCGCAAATGAGTTTTGGGGCGCCGTCTCGATTTTCGATTTTTCCTGAAATTAAAACAATTTTATTTTCCTGAAAAATTTCTGGTTTCTTTTCAAAAACCGAAGGAAAAGCAATCACTTCTATTTTACTAGAAAAATCATACAAATCAAGGAATAATACTGGATAGCCCTTTTTTGAGAAAATTTTTTTAATCGAAGAAATCATACCCCCGATTTTCACTCGTGGAGAACTGCTACCAAAAAAGAGGAAATCAGAAACAAGCATCGCGCTTTTTTGGATTGCTTTTTTTAATTCTTCGAAGGGTTGAGAAACAATAAAAAGACCGAGCAATTCTTTTTCCCAGATTAATTTTTCTTTTTTTGAAGCTGGGGGTACAGATTTTAGTTTTAATTTTGGTTTCATTTGATTTTTATCAAAAAGAGTAATTTGTTTTGAATTTTTTTCTCGGAAAAATTTTTTATTTTCTTCCAATATTGTTTCTAAATTTTGTAACAGAAAATTTCTTTCAGCCAAATTATCAAAAGCACCAACCTTAATCAAACTTTCCATCGTTTTTTTGTTGATATAATGAGGAGGAATACGAAAGATAAAATCTTCGATTGTTTGAAAGGGTCCGTTTTTAGTTCTTTCGGCAATGATTGCTTGGGTGCTTGCCAAACCTACGTTTTTGATTGCCAAAAGACCGAAACGGATACATTTTTTTTCGGGAACAACAGAGAAGTATTCCAAACTTTCGTTAATATCCGGTGGTAAAACTTCAATTTTCATTCTTTTTGCCTCGTTGATCAAAAAAGCAATTTTTTCAATGTCATTGGTTTCAGAATTTAAAAGACTGGCCATAAATTCAAGGGGGAAATGAGCTTTTAAATAAGCGGTTTGAAAAGCAATGATGGCATAGGCAACTGAATGGCTTTTATTGAACCCGTAAGAAGCGAAAGGTAAAATCCAGTTCCAGATCTTTTCAGCAATTTCTTTACTTAAACCTCTTTTTTTCATTCCTTCTTCTAATTGTTCTTTTTGCTTTAATAAAAGATCTTTAATTTTTTTTCCGATCGCTTTTCTCAAAGTGTCGGCCTGACCCAGGGTAAAGCCTGCTAACTTTTGGGCAATTTGCATTAATTGTTCTTGAAAGATACAAATTCCATAAGTATTTTCTAAAATGGGTTTTAGATCTTCGTGTAAATATTCAATTTTTTTTCTTCCATGTTTCCTGTCGACGAATTCTTTGATCCATTCCATAGGGCCGGGGCGATAAAGCGCTAAAAGAGAAACAATATCTTCAAAGTTAGTCGGTTTCAATTCTCTCAACCATTTTCTCATTCCTTCAGATTCCAATTGAAAAATTCCAATTGTTTCTCCTCTTTGGAGAATTTGAAATGTTTTTTGATCATCAAAAGGGATGTTGTTGATATCTATTTTGAGATTATGATTTTTTTCGATCGTTTGAATTGTCTTTTCAATAATGGTTAAATTTTTTAACCCCAAAATATCGATTTTTAAAAGTCCCAGATCCTCAAGGCTGTGCATTTCAAATTGGGTGACGATCGATTCATCGTTTTGGGCTGGATGTTGAAGAGGGACGATTTGATCTAATGGTTCTTTTGAAATAACAACACCACATGCATGACGAGAAGCGTGACGCGCCAAACCCTCAAGTCTTTTTGCAATGTCGATTATTTTTCTGGCGTTTTCATCTTCTTGATAAGCATTTTTAAATTCAGGATTTTTTTCCATCGCTTCGCTTAGTGTCATTCCAAAAGGAATCATCTTTGCTAATTTATCGCAGAAAGAATAGGGTAATTTTAAAACCCGGCCGACATCACGAACAACAGCTCGGGCATTCATGCGACCAAAAGTAATAATTTGAGCGACGCATTCCTTTCCGTATTTTTGACTGAGATAATCGATGATTTCATCCCTTCTTTCGTCTGAAAAATCAATATCAATATCTGGTGGAGATATTCTTTCAGGGTTTAAAAACCTTTCAAACAAAAGATTGTATTTTAAAGGGTCGATATTGGTGATTCCTAAAAGATAGGCAACAAGGGATCCGCCGACCGACCCTCGGCCAGGACCGACAGCGATTTTTTTTTCTTTTGCAAAATTAACAAAATCTTGAACGATTAAAAAATAAGGAGTGAAGCCCGTTTTTTCAATAACCTCGAGTTCGTAATCCATTCTTTCTTTTGCTTTTTGAGGATAATTCTCGCCGTATTTTTCTTTTAACCCTTTTAAACAGAGTTCTTTTAAATACTCGCTGGGCGTTTTGTTTTTCTCGATTTTAAAAACCGGAAGTTGTTGTTTTTCAAATTGAAATTCAAAATTACAATCTTCAGCGATTTTAATCGTGTTTTCGATTGCTTCGGGTACTTCTTTAAAATGTTCGATCATTTGAGCAGGCGATTTTAATGAAAAATCTTCGCCCAACATCGTTAATCTTTCAGGATCGTTGGGATCGCTACCTGTGTTGATAAGCATCAAGATATCCTGGATCGGCGCATCTTCAGGATTTAAATAATGGACGTCGTTTGTTGCCACCAAGGGAACTTTTAATTCTTTTGATAATTTAATTAAAACATCATTAACTTTTTTTTGTTCTGGAATTTTAAAATGAGGTTGGAGCTCGAGATAAAAATTTTCCTTTTCAAAAATTTCAACATAGTTTTTTATTACTTTTTTTGCCTCTTCAATTTTATTAGCGAGAATGAGTTGAGGAATTTTTCCTTGTAAACAAGCAGAGAGAGCAATTAATCCTTCTGAGTATTCTTTTAAAATATCATCGTCGATTCGGGGTTTGTAATAAAAACCTTCCAAATGCGCCTTGGTAATAATTTTGACTAAATTTTGATATCCCTTTTTATTTTTTACTAACAATAAAAGATGATATCTTTTATCGTCGATTTTTGGTCTTTTTTGCCAATATTTTTCGAAAGCAATATAAACTTCGCAACCAATAATCGGTTTGATATTTTCTGATTTTGCTTTTTTGAAGAATTCGACAGCGCCATAAATATTACCATGATCTGTTAAAGCAATGCTTTTCATTCCGTATTCTTTTGTTTTCTGGATCATTTCATCAATGCGCATCATTCCGTCCAAAAGAGAATATTCAGAATGACAATGAAGATGAACGAATTCTTTCATAAAATTTTAATTATTTGATTTTATTTTCAAAAGAAAAAAAAGTCAAGCAAAAATAAAAATTGATACTATTAAAAAAATTAGAGATTTTTTTATAAAAAAATGAGTTTTTAATCTGTTTTAACTTGAGTTTCTTTTTCTTTTGTTTTCTCTGGTTTTTGAGAAAGAGGGAGTTCAACAAAACAAGTAGTTCCTTTATTCGGTCCTTCAGATTCAAGCCATAATTTTCCTTGATGGGCTTCAATAATTAATCTGGACAAATAAAGACCAATACCTTTACCTAACATTGTTAAATTGCGAGAATCTTCTCCTCTTTCAAAAGGAGCGGTACCTAAAAAAGCTAATTCTTCTTTTTTAATACCAACACCTGTATCCTTGACAATAAACAGAATTGAAGGAATATTTCCTAATTTTAAAGAAATATCTCTTTTTTCTAAAGAAAGAGTGATTTTTCCTTGGTCTGTATGTTTTATGGCATTATCAACAAGGTTAAAAAGAGCTTCTTTTATCCTTTTTTTATCTAAATAGAGAGAGGGCAAAGGTTCTTGAGGAAAGATAGTTTCTAAGGTTAAGTTCTTTCTTTCAAAAAATAATTTTGTTTCATTTATGATTTCATCGATAATCTCTTTTAATGAAACTTCCTCTTTTAAAAGAGGTGCTTTTTTTAATTGTAAAAGAGCGATTTCTAAACATTCTTCAATTCGATCTCTTAGAGTTAAAGAAGATTGATAGACGTTTTTTAGTTTTTCTTCCATTTTTTCAGGAACTTTACCGAAAAAACCTTGAAAAACAAGTTGTAAATATCCGATGATTGAAGAAATAGGCGTTCGGAAATAATGTTGAGAACTTAAAATGAATTGATCCCTGGCGTGTCTTAATCTTTGTTCTCCAATCCTTAATTCCCTTTCTCTTTTGGCTAAAGCAATAACTTTTTCTTTTAATTTTTCTTCTTTGTAGACAGATTTGAGTAAGAAATAAGCAAAAAGAAGGAAGAAAAAGAAAACAAAAAGAGATAAAAACCTCAAAAGATTAGGCGAAAGAATAGGACCAATAAAAACAAATATTCCTAAAACAATCCCCATTGCTCCAACCAACATCTCAGTTAAAATCACCTTAATTTCAAAGAGGTGGTATTTGAGAATGGCAAAACCAGTGAGGACAACATATATTGAAACTAAGATGTTTAAATAAGGAGGAATAGGAATTCCGTACCATAAAAAGTAATTTGTTGAACCACAAATAAACCCAATTCCTGTCCCAAGGAGAAAATATTTTATTTGTTTTTTTCTTGTTATTTCTTTTGTTTCTTTTAATGATTTTAGTAACAGAAACCAACCATAAGCCACAAAGAGAAAAAACATTAAAAGAAAGGGGCCGTAAAAAATTCCTGGTTTTGGCCAAAACGGAAAAAACAATGCTGGTTCAACTCTATTTACAAAATAAGGGGTGAAATCTAATATTAAAAATAGAAACGATAAGAAATAACCAACATAAATAACTTTTTTATATTTTTTAAAAAGATTTAGAAAACTAACAATAAAATAGAAATAAAAAATCGGAATAAAAATAGCGCCTGCCATTAAAACTCTTGACCAAAATAGAGCTGAAACAGAATCTTTTGAAATTTGCCAAAAGAAATAACCAAAACTCCAAAAAGCCACTGAAAGAAAAAATAACACAGAAGAATTTGCTGGATATTGTTTTCTTTTTTTTAAATAAATAAAAGTTCCAAGAAAGAAACTAGAAATAAAATTAAATAATCCAGAAAAAGCAAAATATGAAATCATATTTTTTTACATTCTGCAATATAATGAATCTTTAATGGTTCTTGATAAAAGGAACAATGATTTAAAGAAAATCCTC
>Ga0272448_1007533_pt1 | contig 11502 bp, 7 predicted proteins | sample YNPCB0191_FD_202220 | JGI IMG/M metagenome (GOLD analysis project Ga0272448, IMG submission 202220) | Hot spring sediment microbial communities from Yellowstone National Park, WY, United States - YNP-CB-019-1 | ecosystem: Environmental > Aquatic > Thermal springs > Hot (42-90C) > Sediment... | reverse complement strand
CCAAAAATCTGGGACAGCCCCGCCCAAGCGAAATCTTGCGAGCAGACGGATGACTGGTATCATTGATGTGTTAGCTGTCCCGGCGGTGGGCGGCTATTATTGGGACGACCTGGCCGCCTTGCAGGCGCGCCCTATGCCGCTGGCCGAGCGTTACACCACGCCCGGCGTCTCGCCCGGCTTCCAGCGCGTGCGCCAGGTGGCGCAGGCCATTTCGCTGGGCCTGGTGCTCGACGACGGGGGCGTGGCCTGGGGCGACTGTGTAGCCGTGGAGTTCAGCGGCAAGGCCGGGCGCCACCCGCTCCTGGACGTGTCAGCCGGGGTCGCCGATATTCAGAGGCACATCGGGCCACTCTTGCGCGGCCGGGCACTCAGCAGCTTCCGCCAGCTGGCTGCCGAGGTGGATGGCCTGGCAGATGGGAAGCTGCATACCGCTTTGCGCTACGGCGCCAGCCAGGCATTGCTGGCCGCGTTCGCCCTGAAGCAAGGCATCACTATGGCCGAAGTAGTGGCCGAAGAATATGGCCTGCCCCTGCCCGAGGAACGAGTGCCCATCCATGCCCAATGTGGTGCTGATCGCTATGCGGGTGCCGATAAGATGATCGCCCGCCGGGTGGCCGCGCTGCCGCACAGCCTGGTGGACAACATTCCCGAACAACTGGGCCAGGATGGCGAGATCCTGATCGAGTACGCCGGCTGGCTGGCCCGTCGCATCTACCAGATGGCCGGTGCCGAGTATCGGCCGACCATTCACCTGGACGTGCACGGCGCGTTGGGTATCATCTATGACAACCGGCTGGAGCGGATAGCCGACTACCTGGCGCAGCTGGAGGCAGCCGCCGGCGGCTACCCGCTGCGCCTCGAGAGCCCGCTTATTCTAGAAAGCCGCCCGACGCAGATCGAGGCCATGGCACGTCTGTGCCAGCTGGTACGGGCGCGTGGCCTGGGTCTGCAATTGGTGGCAGATGAGTGGGCCAACACCCTGGATGACATCCGGGCCTTCATCGCCGGGCGTGCCGCGCATATGATCCAGATCAAAATGCCCGATCTGGGCAGTGTGCACAACTCGATCCAGGCGGTGCTCGACTGTCAGGCTGCCGGCGTCGGTGCCTTCCTAGGCGGCAGCTGTGCCGAGACTGACCTGTCAGCGCGGGTGAGCTGCCACGTGGCGCTTGCCACGCGGCCCGATATGCTGATGGCCAAGCCAGGTATGGGTGTGGACGAGGGTATTATGCTCATGACCAACGAGATGGCGCGCACTCTGGCCCTGATCGAGTATCGGCGCCGGAAGAACCCCCTCGATCGAAACAAAGGAGGACAAACATGACAGTGGCCAGGGCTCGGCGGCGGGAGCCAGCTGACGAGACGAGACTTGGCCCGCCGCGCTTGGAGAACGGTGATACCCTGACCCGCACCGAGTTTGAACGGCGCTATGCCGCGATGCCGTGGATCAAGAAAGCAGAACTCGTCGAAGGAGAAGTGCACATGCCCTCACCCGTGAAGAGGAGCCACGGCGCGTCCCATGCACAGCTGGTGGGTTGGCTGACAGTCTATTGTGCGGCCACGCCGGGCATTGAACTGTGCGACAATACAACGGTGCGGTTGGACCTGGATAACGAGTTTCAGCCCGACGCGCTGCTACGGCTTGAACCTGCGGCGGGTGGTCGTTCGCACACTAGCTCGGAAGACTACGTGGAAGGACCACCTGAGCTGGTGGTTGAAGTGGCCTCCAGCAGCGCGTCCATTGATTTGCACGCCAAGAAGCAGGTCTATCGGCGTAACGGCGTGCAAGAGTACCTGGTCTGGCAGTTGTTTGAGCGGCAGCTGATCTGGTTTGAACTGAAGGCCGGCGAGTATTCGCCCTTGACGCCCGATGAACAGGGCGTCTTGCGCAGCCGGGTCTTTCCAGGGCTATGGCTGAACGTCCCAGCTATGCTGGCCGGCGATCTGGCGACAGTGTTGGCATGTTTGCAAGGTGGGTTGGCCTCGCCTGAACATGCGCAGTTCGTACAAGAACTGAATGTCCGCCTGGCCGAGGCGGGAAGGTTGTGACCCGTGGCGAAGTACGTCGCAGCCATTGATCAGGGCACGACCAGCACGCGCGCCGTTCTCTTCGACCGCAGCGGACGCGTGGTCAGCCAGGCGCAGCAGGAGCACCGGCAGCTCTACCCGCAGCCGGGCTGGGTGGAACACGACGCGCTCGAGATCTGGGCGCGCACGCAAGAGGTAGTACGCGCCGCGCTGGCCGCGGCCGCCGTCAGGCCGGGCGACCTGGCAGCGCTGGGCGTCACCAATCAACGCGAAACGACCCTGGTCTGGGAGCGGCGCAGCGGCCGACCCTACTGCAATGCCATTGTCTGGCAGGACACGCGCACCAAAGGCATCTGCGATAGGCTGGCGCAGCAGGGTGGCCAGGATCGCTTTCGAGCCATCACCGGCCTGCCGCTGGCGACCTACTTCTCGGGCCCCAAACTGGCCTGGATTTTGGAGCACGTGGACGGGGTACGCCGGGCGGCCGAGCAGGGCGAGGCGTTGTTCGGCACGATTGACAGCTGGCTGATCTGGTGGCTGACGGGCGGGCCGCAGCGCGGCGTGCACGTCACCGATGTGACCAACGCCAGCCGTACCCTGTTGATGAACCTGCATACTCTGGATTGGGATGATGGCATCCTGGACAGCCTGGGTATCCCACGCCGTATGCTGCCGCAGATCGTCCCCTCCAGCCAGGCAGGTGGCTGGGGCCATACCCTGCCCGACGGCCCGTTTGGCGATGCTGTGCCTGTGTGCGGTGACCTGGGCGACCAACAGGCGGCGTTGGTGGGCCAGGCCTGTTTCGAGGCGGGCGAGGCCAAGAATACCTATGGCACTGGCTGCTTCATGCTGCTCAACACCGGCCCCGTCGCGGTGCCCTCGCGGCACGGGCTCTTGACTACAGTGGCCTACCGTTTGGGCAACGCGCCGCCGGTATATGCCCTGGAGGGTTCGGTGGCCATCAGCGGCGCGCTGGTGCAGTGGCTGCGCGACAACCTGAATCTGATCAGCAGCTCGGCCGAGATCGAAGACCTGGCGCGCACGGTCGAGGACAATGGCGGCGTTTACCTGGTGCCCGCCTTCTCGGGGCTGTTCGCACCCTATTGGCGTTCGGACGCGCGCGGGGTGATCGTGGGCCTGACCCGCTATGTCACCAAGGGACACCTGGCGCGTGCCGCGCTGGAGGCCACGGCTTACCAGACGCGTGAGATACTGGAGGCCATGCAACACGATAGCGGGGTACAGCTCAAGGGCCTCAAGGTAGACGGCGGCATGGTGCGCAACCAGCTGTTGATGCAATTCCAGGCCGACATCCTGGGCTTGCCAGTGGTACGTCCGGCGGTGATCGAGACCACCGCCCTGGGCGCGGCCTATGCCGCCGGACTGGCTTGTGGCTTCTGGGACAGCCCAGACCAGTTGCGCGCCAACTGGCAAGCCGACGCCATCTGGCAACCCCGTATGCACGAGGCTGAACGCCAGCGCCTGTACCGCGGCTGGTTGAAGGCAGTGCAGCGCACGTTCAACTGGGTAGAGGACTGAGCTATGACCGACGCACCTGAGCCGCAGGGTCTTGCCCACGCCGACCATCGCGGCGCCGATGTTCGTTACATTCATAAAGGACTCGAGACGCAGTGCCTGCACGCCGGTGAGCGCTGGGAACGGCCGGCATGTTGGACCTCGAGCACGCCCATTTACCATTCAACCACCTTCTTCTACGACAGCGTTGAGCAGCTGGACGATGTGGTGCATTACCGCAAACATGGGTACGTATACTCGCGCTACGGATCGCCCACCACCACCGCCCTGGAGCGTGCGCTCTCTACACTGGAGGGCGCTGAGGCAACCTTGGTGTGTGCTTCGGGCATGGCCGCCAGCCACCTGGCCCTGTTGGCGGCCGGCGCCGGCAGGGAGCGGCCCATTCTGTGTTCCAGCGACGTGTATGGCAGCGTGTACACAATGGTGGATAACGTGTTTCCTCAGCTGGGCGCGCCCACCTTGCTGATGGATTTCTCTGACCTCGACCGGCTGGAGCAGGTTGTCAAGCGCGAGGCCCCTCGGGTGCTCTACTTCGAGGTGATGACCAACCCAACCACCAAGGTGCTGGACGCACCGGCAGTGATCGAGATCGCCCATCGTCACGGGGCGCTGGCTATCGTGGACAACACCTTCACCACGCCCTATCTGCTCAACCCATTCCAGATGGGCGCCGATCTGGTCACCCACAGCGTCAGCAAGTTCTTAAGCGGTCACGGCGATGTGCTGGCCGGATCGGTGAGCTGCCCCCGCCGCCATTTCGCGGCGGTGCACGACATGCTGATCCAGACCGGCTGTGCGCTGGGGCCAAACGAGGCCTGGCTGGCGCTGCGCGGCTTGAAGACCTTCCCACTGCGCATGGAGCGTCACTGCACCAACGCCTTGGAGGTGGCTCGCTTCCTGGAGAACCACCCGCGCGTCGCCGGAGTGCGCTACGCCGGGCTGCCCAGCCACCCTCAACATGAGCTAGCCCGGCGCATCTTCAAGCCCGGGCGATACGGGGCCATGCTCGCCTTCGACGTCGCCGACTGCGATCAGGCCGGCGCCTTTCGTTTCCTGGAGGCGCTCCGACTGATTCTGCCGGCGACCAGCCTGGGGGACGTCTACTCACTCATGGTGAATCCAGCGCGCACCACCCACCATTGGCTGCCCCCGGACCGGTTGGCGCAGCTGGGCATCCAGCCGGGCACCTTCCGCATGTCGGTGGGCATCGAGAACGTGGAAGACCTCAAGGAGGACCTGGATCAGGCCTTGAGGGCATGTCAGTAACATCTCGGCTACATCGCGGGCTGATCAGCGACTGATTCACCTGCGCGTGTGCCGTCACAACTTATTCTGAAGGAGAAATTGATCATGGCTCAACAAGCGAATGAAACAATCGTCACCGGTGGCTTCCGCATCTCGCGCCTGACGCGCGCACAGTGCCAGAAGCTGCATGATGCCACGCTGAGCGTGCTGGAGCGAACCGGCGTGCGGCTGTATGAACCGGCCGCCGTTGAGATCCTGCGCAAGGCAGGTGCCAGCGTGTCTGAAGACAACCGGGTACGTATCCCGGAACGGCTGGTGGAGCGGGCGTTGGCCAGCGCGCCCAAGAAGCTGGTGATGTACGATCGCAACGGGCAGCCAGCGATGCACGTGGAAGGTTATCGCAGCTACTTCGGGCCGGGCTCGGACCTGCTCAATATCGTGGACCACCGCACCGGCCAGCGGCGCAAGCCGGTGTTGCAGGATGTGGTTGAGGCCATCACCGTGGTAGATGCCCTGGAGAACATAGACTTCGCCATGTCCTTCTTCCTGCCCCGCGATGTCAACCAGCAGATCGCCGATCGCTACCAGATGGAGATTATGCTCAACCGCACCACCAAACCTATCGTGTTCGTCACCTACGACACCTCGGGTTGCATTGATGCGGTAGAGATGGCAGAGGCAGTCGCCGGTAGCCCGGATGCATTGCGCGAGAAGCCGTTCGTGTGCTGTTATATCAATGTCACGACCGGGCTGCGCCACAACCAGGAAGCGGTTCAGAAGCTGCTCTACCTGTCCGAAAAGGGGCTACCATTTATGTACATCCCTGTGGTGTCGGGTGGTTTGACGGCACCCATGCCGGTGGCCGGGGCTTACGTGCACACCAATGCCGGGGTATTGGCCGGCATAGTGCTCTCCCAGCTGGTGCGGCCCGGCACGCCGATCATCGTGCCGGGTTGGGGCGGCGGCAGCATAGACATGCGCACCCTGGTCGAACCGTATTGCAGCCCCGACTTTCAGGGGGTGGCACAGTCCATGGCCCGCTTCTATGACCTGCCCACCTTCACCATGGGCGGTTGCAGTGAGGCCAAGTTGCCCGACCAGCAGGCGGCCAGCGAGGCAGCCCTGACGCTGCTGACCCTGGTGCTGGCGGGTGGACACATCTGCCACGACCTGGGTTACCTCGAATCGGGCCTCTCCGGCTCACTGGCCCAATTCGTCATTTGTGACGAGCTGGTACACTGGATCAGGCGCGCCGTAGCCGACGTTGAGGTCAGCGACGAGACACTCGCAGTCGATCTGATCGACGAGGTGGGTCCCGACGGGCAGTACCTGGAGTGCGAGCATACCCAGCGTCACTACCGCGAGCGTTGGTACCCGCGCCTCTTCGAGCGCGAGACTTATGACCGCTGGGCTGCCAAAGGTGGCACCACCTTGCTCGAGCGAGCGGTTGAGCGGGTCAACCACATCCTGGCCACCCACCAGCCGCAGCCATTGCCCGAGGCCGCCGCACGCGCGGTGCACGCCATCGTCGAGCGGGCCGAGGCCAAGTACGCTCATCAGTAACGCGAACCAACCCAGGGAGCGGGACTTCCGGAGCCGGTTTGGGTCCGGAAGTCCCTACCATTCTATCGGTATGGAGAGGACGATTATGTGGTACACGTTGCGCGACATGGGCATTCACACCATCCGGGCTCGCAAGAACCATAGCTGTTACGGCATGGGCCTGGGCATCATGATCCTGGACGAAGTTTACCCTGGCTTTCCGGGCGATGTGCGCAATGCCAGCGCCTATCCCTTTCCCATCCAATACGAGATCGTCGAAGGGGTAGATATAGACAAGCTGGTGCGCACGGAGGACAAATCGCCGTGCCTGGAGCCGATCAAGCGGGCAGCCAAGAAACTGGAACGCATGGGTTGTCGGGCCATCGCCGCCGAGTGCGGTTATTTTGCCTACTTCCAGAAGGACATCGCCGGCACGGTAGATGTGCCTGTCTTTATGTCCAGCCTGCTGCAGGTACCGTTGGCCCAACAGCTGATCGGCCCCCGCAAGGTGGTGGGCATCCTGGCCGCCGAGAAGAAGTACTTGACCGACGCCCATCTGGAGGCAGTGGGCATACAGCTGGGCAGCAACTATGTGGTGGGCGGTGCCGAGGATGACGGCCGTTGTCCTGAATTCGAGAACCTGTGGAACGCGGCGGTGCGCCCCAACCCGGCGGCTGCCAACTATGAGAAAATGGAGCGCGAGTTCGTCTCGGTGGCGGTAGACTTCTATCGCGCCCACCCCAATATGGGGGCCATGGTGCTGGAGTGCACCGGTATGCAGGTGTTTGGCCGCGCCGTGCAGCGCGAGATTGATATTCCCGTGTTCAGCTGGGGCACCTTGCTGGACTACGCCTATTCCGTCGCAGTGCATCGTGACTACTACGGGCACGTTTAACGGAACGCTCTGTCCGTCACAGCCGGCCCTGGGGCAGGCCCACGCGGCGTGAGTCCTGCACTCGGCGCCGGCTCGTCCCTACAGCCTGCCCCAACTTCAGCCACACGCAATGTAACCGTTCTGCACCAAGATTCCACTTGCAGGTTTGAAAAAGTGTGATATAATTTAGTTATGGTAAGTCGCATATCGCGCCGCATGTTTCTGAAGCTGGTCCTGGCGTCGCTGGCCTCTTCGGCGTGCGCGCCGACGGACGGCAGCCTGCCCGCCCAGGCGCCTTTGGGTTTTGGGGTGGTGGCGGCGCAAGGCAACCCGACGCCCACCTCGCTGCCCTCGGCCGACGGCACGGCGGCCACTTTTCTGGCCGCCTGGGCAAACGGCGACTACGCCAGCATGTACCAGCTGCTGACCGACGCAGACCGGGCCAAGATCAGCCTGGAGGAGTTCAAGGCGCGCTACTTCGCCGCCCTGCGTGAGGCTACCACCGTCGGCATTCGTACCGAGTTGCGCTCTTTGCTGAGCGAGGGAACGCAGGCGACCGCCGGTTTTCACGTGGACTGGCAGACGGCTCTGTTTGGTCGGCTCAAGGTTGACAACATCATGCCGTTGGTCTGGGAGAACGGCCACTGGGCGGTGGACTGGTCCTCGCGGCTGGTGCACCCGCAGCTGAACGATGACTACCTGATGGTGCGGCTGGATCGCGTCCCCATGCGCGGCCACATCTACGATCGCAACGGACTGGGGTTGGCGGTGCAGGGCCCCGTGGTGAGCATTGGCGTGGTGCCAGGCCGCATCAAAGACCGACAGGCCGTGTTGGCCGCCCTGACCGCGGTCACCGGTCTGCGCTCCGAAGACATCGAGGCCAAGATTGACAGCGCCCGCCCTGACTGGTTGGTGCAGCTGGCCAACATTGACCCCCAGGTGAGCGTGGCCAATGACAAGATGCTATCGGCCCTGGACGGCATCGTGCGCCAGGAGAGCAAGGTGCGCGTCTACCGTTCGGGCAACCTGGCCGCCCATCTGATCGGTCATATGGGTGCCATCCCGCCGGCCGAGCTCAGCCAGTGGCAGGCGCGCGGCTATCGGGGTGACGAAAAGGTGGGCCTGACCGGTATCGAGGGCTGGGGCGAGAGCTATCTGGCCGGCCGGCGCGGCGGACGGCTGACCATCCTCACCTCGCAGTATCAGGAAGTAGCCCAGCTGGCCGAGGCCCCGGCCCGGCCGGGCGATAACATCTACCTGACCATTGACAAGGGCCTGCAGGCCGACGCCGAGAACATCCTGGGCCAGCGTCGGGGCGCCCTGGTGGTGCTCGACCCCAACACCGGCTTTGTGCTGGCTATGGCCACCTATCCACGCTTCGACCCCAACATATTCGTCAAGGGCGCCGACGTGGCTACCTGGAACCAGCTGGAGTATGACGCGGGTCGGCCGCTGGTGGAACGGGGATGCCAGGAGGCCTATTTCCCCGGTTCTGTCTTCAAGGTTGTCACCATGATGGCCGGCATGCAGAAGCTGGGCCTGACTGCCAACAGCACCTTCACCTGCACCGGCACCTGGAATCGGCTGGGCAACGAGTTCGTGAAGACGTGCTGGAAAAAGGAAGGTCATGGCGTCATCAACCTGATGGATGGCCTGACCCAATCGTGCGACGTGGTGTTTTACGAAGTCGGCCTGGCGCTCCAGAATCTCGATCCTTTTGCCCTGCCCCAGGTCGCCCGCGCCTGTGGACTGGGCCAACCGACCGGCATCGAAATACCGGGCGAAGCCTCGGGCGTGGTGCCCGACCCAAAGTGGAAGATGGAGGAATGGGGGCAGGACTGGTACCCGGGCGAAACGGTCAACATGGCCATCGGCCAGGGGGATCTCAAGGCCACCCCACTGCAGATGGCGCGCCTGATGGCCGCCATCGCCAACCGGGGCACCCTGTATCGCCCCCAGCTGGTGCAGCGCATCGTGGAACGCGGGGGAACCGAGCGGCTCAGTCAACCGCAGCCGGTGGGCAAGTTACCGGCGACGCCCGAACAATTGGCCGTCATTCGCTCGGCCCTCGAGGGAGTGGTGAGCGGCCCGGGCGGCACGGCGCGTTTCGCCTTCCAGGGGGCCAACTTCAGTGCGGCCGGCAAGACCGGCACCGCCGAGACCGACCAGGAGAACCCGCATGCCTGGTTTGCCGGTTACACGCCGGTGGATGCGCCCCAGATCGTAGTGGTGGTGGTATTGGAGCAGGCCGGCGAAGGCTCCAAGGAGGCCGCCCCCGTCTTCCGTCAGATGGTCGAAGCCTACTACTCGCGGCTCAAGTCGCCGGCCCTTCCCACTCCAGAAGCGACATCTCCGGCTCAGTAAGGCCCTGGCGCGCCGCCTCGAGCAACCGCTCCACCTGGTAAGCAGAAGCCTCCTGGGCCCTCAGTAGCGCCAGGACGGTCTCGTAAGCAGCGTCTACCTGGGCGCAGTTCGGCTCGCTTGCGGCACTGACCTCGATGACCGCCAGCACGAACAGCCAGCCCAGCAGCTCTTCGAACGACTCCTTGTTGAACCACAGGATGCCCTGATAGCGGTTGACCTGCAGGAATTGCTGAAGCGCCTCGTCGCTCAGCAACGACTGCAACAGGCGATAGGCGCGCAGTTGCGGGCTGGCCGCCGGCGTCCCGGCCATATCGCTTCGGCGCGGCCAACCCTGGTGCACGATCAGCCCTTTGATCAGGGTCACCGCCCGCCAGGCAGCTGCCTCGGACGCGCCCAGTTCGCGCTGTAGCATGTTGGCGATCCACTTGCCCAGCAGCCATTCGTCCAGCCAGCTGCGGCTGCGTTGCTCTGCCCCATGTAGTTGGGTCACCTGGCCCAGAGCGTGGGTAAACAGCCAGCCGATCAGGACCGCCCAATCCCAATCGTCCTGCGGCAGGCATGCCCGCAGGTAGTCGTGCAAGGCGGCGCGGGGCGGCAGGTCGGGCAGCGTCGCCAGCTGTGGCGTCCCGGTCAGGCGCAGGATGGCGGCCAACTCGCCCTGCACCCGCCGGACAACGTGGCCGGCATCGGCATGGTCGCCGGCGTAGCGCTGTACTTCGGTCAGCAGGTTCGACAGCCGAGCCCCCACCTCGTCCAGCAAGCCTGCCCGGGCAGCGGCATCGGACATGCCCGCGCCGGTTGGGAAGGCCGAGATACGGCGCAGCATGTCGGCGTTGACCAGCGCCGCGAAGGCGCTGTGCACCGGCTGTAACAGCAGCTCGGTCAATGCCTGCTGGATGCTGGGCACGCCGCGCCCGTAGAGATAGGCCGTCAGCTGGGCGTAATGTCCCTGGGCATCGTCTTGCACCTCGCGGAAGTCCAGGAAGACGTGGTATTTGTAGGCGCCCAGCTCCACGTACAGCCCCTGTTCGAACAGCTCACGCTGGCTACGGATGTATTCCAAGCCGCTGACGTGATCGCGGAAGATGCAGAAACGGTCGGCGCCGGGCTGCAGGCCCAACCCCTCGGCCAGGCTCTGTCGAACCAGGCTGCGCTCATCGCCGGCTCCGCTCTTGACCGAGTAGGCCACCGACTGTTGGATCCAGCCGGCGGTGCTGGCAAAGCGGTTGTGATAGACGACAAGGGCGCGCTGATCGCCGACGCGGTTGGAGTAGGCAAACACATCTTCGTTGACGTGTCCGTCGGCGGTGCGAAAATCGTACAGGCGGAAGTGTTGCACGTCGGCAAAGAGATACCTGCGGCGTAAGAGCGGGAAGATCTCGCGCGCGTGGCGCTCGATCAGCCGGGCATCGGGCGTCTCGTCCCAATAGGCGCGCCGATATTCCATCCCGTATTTCTCGGCAAAGCCCTCGATCTGACCGTGGCCAAACATGGGCAGCCCCGGCATGGTGGCCATCAGCGTGCATACGCCGAAGTATTTGTCATCCTTGCCGAACTGGTCGACCGCGGTGCGCTCGTCTGGATTGTTCATGAAGTTGACGAAGCGCTTGAGGATCTCGGGGTCAAACTCGAGCGTGTTCTTGATGACGCTGCGATACTTGGCGTTGTCCTCGTCGCGCAGCATATTCATAAAGGCGCTGTTGTACACGCGGTGCATGCCCAGGGTGCGCACAAAGTAGCCCTCCATCAGCCAGAAAGCCTCGGCCAGCAACAAGGTGTCGGGGGCTTCCTGGGCTACCCGGTCCACTACCTCGCGCCAGAACTCGTTGGGCATATGCGCGTCGAATTGGGCCTTGGTCAAGCCGTGTTCGGCGCGCGAGGGGATGGCGCCGCCCGTACCCGGCTCGGGGAAC
>Ga0272448_1007531_pt1 | contig 11503 bp, 7 predicted proteins | sample YNPCB0191_FD_202220 | JGI IMG/M metagenome (GOLD analysis project Ga0272448, IMG submission 202220) | Hot spring sediment microbial communities from Yellowstone National Park, WY, United States - YNP-CB-019-1 | ecosystem: Environmental > Aquatic > Thermal springs > Hot (42-90C) > Sediment... | reverse complement strand
CCAGGCGGCATCGACCCGCTCAAGACCGGCGATGCTTCCCGGCCTCTTGCCTGCCGACCACCCACGCATACCACGCCTTTCAAGAGGACATTTTCAAGGGGCGGATAGCGGCGTCGTTGCCCCTGCACTCCACAGCCTTCGCATCGGCCGCCGAGAGCACACCCGCGCCGCAGAGGCTCCAAACTCGGCGGGAGAAGCCGGTGGGCGGGGCTGCGCGCAGGCAAATCATGCACGCCAAAACGGCACTACTTCGGCGCCATCACGAAGTACTTGTTGGAGCCGTGCCAGTTGCCGATCGTGAACCGCTCGCCTTTGACCTCACGATAGTGCAGCATGATCGCGGTCATGGCCTCCGGGGGGAAGAACTCCCCGGCGACGAGGATCAGCCCGAAGCGCTTCTCGTTCAGCGCCGCGACCAGCTCGGCCGGATCCCAGCAAACGGCCCCGGTAACCCTGGGCGCCTGCGGGTCGTCCGAACGGCCGATCTGGTACGCGAAACGGAGCGTGCAAGCGTCGATTTCCGGCCGACGGCCGGCCAGCATCGCGAAGGTCACGCGCCGCTCCGTGAGAACGTCGCCCTTCGTGCCGCGGATGAGGTTCACAATCCGATCGCCGGCCTTGCGATCGGCCTCCGTGGGCATGCCGATCGGATGCAGCCACCAGATCACACCTTGCAGTGTCAGGACAAGCATCAGACCGCTGCCGACCGCCGCAGACCACTCCGACGGTATGGAACGTAGGAGACGGTCGATCGCGATCGCGCAGCCGATCCCGGCCGCAGCGATGAAGGGCATGTAATAGTTGATCGCCGCGCCCTGCTTGCCCGTCAGCAGGATGTTGAGCACCGAGAGGATTGCCAGGGCGCCCCAGACATCCACCTCGCGCCGGGCGGTCTGGTACACGAGCCACGCGAGGGCGCCGGCCGTCAGAATCGCGTGCTCCTGCAGGAACTCGCGCGTGCGCTGCGTGAAGAAGCCCCAGATGTACTCCGTCGCCTGGGCCGTGATCGTACTCCGCCAGAACCAGCCCCCGGACCCGTGCTGGATCCAGATCAGCGAGGCGAGGCCGGCGACGGCAAAGACGATCAGGCTGACAATGGCGGTGCGCCGCCCGGTTCGCCACAGATGCCAGAACGCCGCCGGCACCAGCAAAGCCGACTGATAGCGGGTGAAGCAGGCCAGCAGCAGGAGGAGCAGCCCCACGGGCATCGCCGCGCGGTAGCGCGGGTACTGGCGTACCAGCAGGAGTCCCAGGAGTACCAGGAACAGGGCGAAGGAGTCCACGCGACTCAGCGGGCCCCACGTGGTCACGTAGGGGCCGGCGAGAAGGAGGGCAGCGCCGAGCAAACCGAGGGACCACCGCCTCGTCTCCTGCCGGACGGCCAGAATGACGACGACGGCGCTTCCCAACAGGGCGGCGAGCGAGACGATCCGCCCCGCCGCCAGTGTCGGGCCCAGCCGCGGGACCAGCAGGGCGACGGCTGCGATAAAGCCGGGCGGGTAACACGCGCTGGTCATCGGCAGCTTGTTGAAGTCCACGTAGATGGGCCGGCCTTCGGCGAGACGCTGGGCGTAGCCGATGTAGAGGCCCTCATCCTCATCCCAGTCGTACGGATACTCCAGAAGAGCATGGGCGTAGTTCGCGAAACGCAAGAGCAGCGCCCCGAGGACGAAGAGCAGGAGGAGCAAGAGCAGTGCGCGGATCAGATCCCGCGGCGCCCGGGGGTCGAATTCCGCCAGCGCCGTGAGCCATCCGGGACCGTGCCGGTTGTCATCCGGTGTTCGAGATCCGGCGGGGTTCGGCTCCGCCTCGCCAGGCATGCGATATGCTCCCATATCAGGAATACACGGGGCGTCACGGCCCGTTTCGCTCGGGGCCTTCGCCGACGGCCGGATTAGAACCCCAACACCGGCGCGCCGCAAGCCGACACCCGGGGGCGCAGGCGTTTTGCCCGCCGGGACTCCGCCAGGATGTCCGCTCCTTGTGCGAGCGCGAGGCCGTAGCCGGAATTGGCACCGGCCGTGCGCCGGGCCGTCTGCCGGCACCGTCGCCGGGATTGTGCTTGCCCTCCGGCGGCGGCCGTTGGGATCCGGAGGGCCGGATCGGTTACGATTTCTCATGATGGCGCAGGAGAAGCAGGCCCTGCTGTTCGATCCGGACACGTCGGCGGCGCCGCGGATCGCCGATTGCGGCGTCGTGGTGCGCGAGGTGCGCTGCAAGAGCGTCCTGAACCGCTGCGGCATCGACGACTATTCATTCAACGTCTACGTCGGTTGCAGTCATGGCTGCGGGTACTGCTATGCCCGCTACATGCAGCGGTTTCACCCGCACGCTGAGCCGTGGGGACGGTTCGTGGACGTGAAGATCAACGCGCCGGAGATCCTCGCGCGGCAGGTCCGCCGGCTGCCGGCCGGCAGCGTCTTCACGTGCAGCGCGTGCGACGGCTGGCAGCCGGTCGAGGCGGGGTATCGGCGGACGCGCGAGTGCTGCCGCCTGCTGCTGGAGGCGGGCTTTCGCCTGAACATCCTCACCAAGAGCGGCCTGGTACGAAGGGATTTCGACGTTTTTGCGGGCCGCGACGTCCGCGTCGGTGTGACGATCACGACGCCGGAGGAGTCGTGGGCGCGGATCTGGGAACCAGGGGCATCGGCCGTCGCGGAGCGGCTGGAGGTTTTGCGGGAGGCCCGTTCCGCCGGGCTCCGGACGGCCGTGATGTTCGGGCCGTTGCTGCCGGGCATCAGCGACACATCCGAGGCGCTGGGGCGGTTGTTTGCGATGGCGGCTGACGTGGGCGTCGATCGGATCTGGACCGACGTCCTGAATCCTCGTCCGCGCGTGTGGCCCAGCGTGCAGCACGTGCTGCGGTGCCACGCCCCGGGCCTCGGCGAGCTGTACCGCCGGATCCTCTTCGAACCCGTTTCGCGCCGGGAATACGAGCGCGAGCTCAACGCACGGATTCATCAGGCGGCGCGGAACGCCGGCGTGGCGGACCGGCTCGCGTGATCCGCGACGCGGAATCGCACGCACGGCGTCGGTGGCGGCAGGGACACCCGCGGGGGAGGCGGCGTATCCGATTTCAACGGCTTACAGGCACCGGGGCGGGCGGTTCGGGCCGTTATGACAGCTCTGGAACACGACGAAGTCGGCGAGGTCCACGTCGGCGTCGCCATCAAAGTCGGCCGGACCGCAGTCGTGGAACGCAGGAGGCCGGTTCGGGCCGTTGAAACACACCTGGAAGAAGGAAAAGTCCGCAGTGTCCACGTCCGTATCGCGGTCGAGGTCGCCTGCGGCGACGCGAATGCGGACGTCGAGGTCGTCGGCGACGAGGCCGGTGAGACCCGCGCCGATGTTGCCCGACTTGATGAGGATCGTCGCCTTGTCGGCGGCGGCGATGAACTTCCCCACGTTGGCCACGGGGGAGGTGTCGCTCATCGCTCCGTCCCAGCCGCCCGGCGAGGTCCAGGTATCGTTCTTGAAGATCAGCACATCATCCGGGCGGTTGGCCGGCGTCTCATCGACGCCGTCGGTGGGAAGCCGGGCGCTGTTGATAAGGATGATCTCGCCCCACTGGGAACCGGCAAGGACCGGCTGGCTCTTCCAGTACCCGGAAACGACGATCGGCTGGCCGGCACCCCCCGTAAGGAACTGCTGATACACTCCCGCGTTGTAGTTCGAGCCGGTGCACTGAAGCCGGCCGTTCACGACAGCGGCCGTGAAGTTCCCGGCGGCGTCGCGCTCCGTCCAGCGCACCCAATGCGCCAGACCCTCGCCGAAGCCGGCATTGCGGAGGAGCGAGGCCCCGGCCGTGAAGCGGACGGCAATGTAGTCCGTCTTCGTCTTCGTGTCGGAACCCGCCGGACCGGTGACGGTCAGCGACACCGTGTAGACGCCGGGCGTCTCGTAGACGTGCGAGGGGCAGACGGCCGTGCTCTGATCGCCGTCACCGAAGTCCCAGAGACGCGACGTGATCGTCCCGGCAGACTGATCGGTGAATTGAACGGTCAATGGCGAGGTGCCACCCGGCTTGTCGGCGATAAAGTCCGCGACGGGGGGCACCGCGCCCCAGATCTCGAACTCGGGGATGCGGGCGTAGTTGTCGATGCCGGGGTTCGTGATCCGGAGCCGTGCGTACCGCAGCGCCTTCGGTGCGACGTAGCTTCGCGCGACCACGTTCGCCCGCGTGCTGTTGTCGATGGAGATTTCCGTCGTCCAGGGCCCGGCGAGCGAGGCGGCGATCTGGAAATCAAAGGCCGTCGCGTTGAAATCCACGGGCTCGCCGGCCGCGCCGGGCAGTCGCACGATGAAGCCGGTCACGGTCCGCCCGGGGCCGAGATCGAGGGCGATCCAGTGCGGCGGCGGGTCTGAGCTGCTCACCCACTTGCTGGATTCGGAAACCACCCCGTCGATCGCCTGCCAGCCCGTCTGCGTTCCCACGTACGAGTCGGTCTGCACAGCCGCCGCGCCCGGTGCGAGGTTGACGCCGCCCGGCGGGTCTGTGGTGAACGCCGTCACGGGCCACACGTACCGAAATGTCAGGGCTGCGTCGAGATCGCTGAGAATCTGCGACTTGTACGGATTGTCGGCGCCGTCGATGTTCCAGCCGTCGCACCAGGAACACCACCGATAGAAGTTCACGCAGCGGAAGATCGGCTTGCCGACGGTGGTGGCGTACTGGTTGTAGGCGTTGAGTTCGCGAAGCACCTCCTGCACCCAGCCCGCCTCGTAGTGCCGCGCGGGATCCTCGGGGTGGCCGCCCTTCCAGTAATAGTTCCCGTTGCACTCGGTGATGTAAACGGGCAGGTGATACAGCTCCGGCGGGATGCCCAGATCGACCCAGTCCTTGTAGCAGTAGAAGCTCCAATAGAGGTACTGCCCGCCGGCGTTGATCTTCTGCTCGCTGTGGATGTCGGCGTAGCTGTAGCCGCGCGAGGGCACGTGCAAAGCGATACCGTCGATGCCGCCGCTGTTGCGGATGGCAGTAAGCATCTGGTTGAGGTACTGGACCCAGTTCAGAGGCATCGCATCGTGCGTGCAGCCGCACGCGATGCCGGCGCCGTACGGCCCGCCCCACGGCGCGAGGGCCTGGCTGACGACCCGGTGCGTCGGGCGGACGACCTTGATCGCGTCGTAACACGCGCGGAAGCACTGGGCGTAGCTCTGCGGCGAGACATACGGTAGGTGGTTGCCGGAAGGAGGCCACTCCGAGGCGAGGTTGGTTTCATTGCCGATCACCCAGATCGTGCAGCCCGGCGAGTGTGCGACGAAGTTGGCGCAGCGCTGCGCGAAGTTGGCGTACTGATCCGGCAGAGGAATGGTCCCGCCGCTGCCGCAATATCCGTTGTTGATGCGGCAGATGACCGTGTGGCCCTGATTCGCGTACGCGGAGAAATCGACGCCGCTGTTGTCATTCGGGTTGTGGCCGACTGCCACGGTCGCGGTGAGCCAACTCCCGCTGACCTGCGCCTTGACGTGGTTCAGAAACTCGGTCGGCTGAGGATCGGTGTCGTGAATGCCGTAGAGGTACGGGTTCTCGGCGGCGCGGCAGGTAGCGGCAGCGGCCAGACACACCCCTGTCATCCAGCGTGTCACGCACGATAGCTGCCTTCGCATGCAGTCTCCTTCGCCGGGGCGGCGAGCACCGTGCCTCCTCCATCATCTGATCGTACCGTGCGGACAGGCCGAGACCAACACAAAAGATGTATTCGCCGGTCCTTTTGACATGACCCATTATCAACAGTCCGCGGGCGCGAGGAGCCTTTTCGCCCGCCTGTCGGGGCGAAATCGTGCCTTGGCTGGTCCAAAATGGTTTTTTCGTTCGGCAAGGCGCATCACCCCACAGGTCGGCGCGGGGTTTGCAGATCGGCTTGTCGAGATCTATAGCAGGAAAATGGCGTGTACATGATATAGTTCGATTGTGGATTTAAACGCCATTTGGCCGCCATACGGCTCTTGGTTGGAGCCGCGCCTCGGCGAAGGCCGGTAACTCGGACTCAAGTCGCAACGCTCTGACGGTCGATGCCGAAAGAGGCTCTTGGGGCAGGGCGGTCTGGGGCGCTTATCCTGCGCGAAATGCCAGGGAGGTGGACGTTGGATATTTATCTTGATGATGTACCGATGGCGGTGGCCGGCGCGGATGGTCTGACGGTGGAGCAGTTGGCGCAGGAGGTCGGGTCCCGGCTGCGGGACGGCCGGCGTCTGGTCACGGCGATTCGCTGCGACGGCGAGACCCTTGAACCGGGCGACCTGGAGGCGGCCCTGGCAAGACCGGCCAGCGCGTACGGCCGCATCGAGTTTCAGTCGAGCGACCTGGGCGAACTGGTCCGGACGGCCCTGACCGGGGCGGCAGAGCTGTTCGAGCGCAGCGACCGGAACCGCCGCGAGGCGGCGGACATGCTCAACGCCGGCCAGGTAAGCCAGGGAATGACGGCCCTGGGCGAATGTTTCACCGCCTGGACGCAGGCGCATGAGTCGGTGGTGCAGTCGAGCCGGCTGCTGAACCTGGACATCGGCCGGATCGAGATGGGCGATGTGGATGTCGCGGGGTGGCTGGGCCTGCTGTGCGAGAAGCTTCGCGAGCTGAAGGAGGCCCTCGAGGTCAACGACTACGTGCTCATCGCGGATATCCTGCGGTACGAGTTTGACGAGATCTCCGAGCAGTGGAAGCGGGTGGCGGCTCACCTGCTCGCCTGCGCGGAGCGCGTATAAACGGCAGGGGGCGGCCATTCGCAGGCCCTTCGGGGCTCCGCAGCGCGCTCGCGCTCACACGGTCGAACCGGGCCCCGCGACGGCTCCTGACGCCGCGGGCGCGGCCTCCTCGCCATTCGTCCCCAGCGACGGCGCACAAGGGAACCAGACGCGGAACGTCGAGCCCGTTCCCGGCTTCGTGGCGACGGAGATCGCGCCGCCGTGGCTCCTGACGATGCCCCAGGCGGAGGCCAGCCCCAGTCCGTGCCCCCGCGGCTTCGTGCTGAAGAATGGTTCGAACAGGTGGCCGAGGGTCTCCGGGGTCATTCCGCAGCCGGTGTCTTCGACGACGAGACATACGTACTCGCCCGCGGCAAGCGGCGGGTTTGCCTCCTCAAGCGGCGAATCGAGGCGGACATGTTCCGCGCGGATGGACAACCGTCCGGTCTGCGGCATGGCCTCGACGGCGTTGCGACAGAGATTCACGATGACCTGCGCCACCTGTGTGGTATCGCACTCGACTTCGCCGAGGGGCCCCGGCACGTGATAGTCCAGTTCCACGTTCGGCGGCATCGAAGGCCTGAAGGATTCGACGGCGCAGGACACCACGCGGGAGAACTCGGCCAGGCGCGGGCGGATCTTGCCGCCCCCGGCATAGGCCAGAAGCTGGTGGGCCAGCGTTCCCGCCGTCTCGGCGGCCTGTTCGATCTGGGTAAGGGCCGGGTATTCAGGATCCTCCGGCGAGCAGTTCCTCTTCAGATGAGAGGCGAGCCCGAGCGCGGTGGCCATCAGGTTGTTGAACTCGTGCGCGATGCCGCCGGCCAGCCTTCCGAGCATCTCGAGCCGCCGCGATTCGGCAAGCTCTTCCTGAAGGCGGACCTGATCCGTGATGTCGGTGAGGCTCGTGATGGTACCCCAGTATTGTTTTGCGGGGCCGCGAACGGGAGACAGGCGGACAACCAGTTCGCGGTCCTGGAGCGAGCGGCGGATCGTAATCATGTCCGGACCGGTACCCTCGCGAAACGCCCGGAGGGCGGCATCCACACGGGCGCGCAGGGGCTCCGGGTGGAGCGAAACCACCGGCCGGCCGATCACCTGCTCGCGTGCAGTCCCGAGCAGCAGGCACGCGCTGGCGTTGATGTGCCGGACCGCATCCCCGGCATCGGCGTACAAGATGCCCTCCCGCATCTCGTCGAGGATGGTCCGATGCCGCTCTTCCGACTCCCGCAGGGCCTGCTCCGAGCGCTTTCGCTCGATGGCGTACCGAATGGCCTTCATGAGGAGGTCGGGGCCGGTCTTGCCCTTGACGAGGTAATCCTGGGCCCCCTTTCGCACCGCCTCGGTGCCGATCTGGTCGTCGTCCAGCCCCGTCAGAACAAGAATGGGCGTGCTCGCCGCCGCCGCAAGAACCTTCTCCACCGTCGCCATGCCGTAGCTGTCCGGCAGCGAGAGGTCCAGCAGGACCAGATCGAAGGCTCGTCGCCGAAGCAGCCGCAGCCCGTCCGCCAGCATCGCAGCGCGAACCACGGAGGGGCGCTCACGCGTTTCGGCCAGCGCTGCCTGCAACAGCATGGCATCGCCCTGGCTGTCCTCGATCAGGAGGATCGTAAGTGGTGTCTCGTTCATCCTGCTCTCACGCTTCCCGGGTCTTCCCGGAAGTACCTGCAGTGCCCGAGGCGAGCGGTCCTCGCCGCCTGCGATGCCCGCGCCGCCCGCCGGCACAGCCCTCTGCACGCGAACGGCACCGACGATTCTAGTCAGCGCCGCCGGGCAGACCCGATTCGTCGGAGAGACATTCCAGTTGCGCTCCGCCGACGAGCGACAGAATCAATTCAGAGCGCACTCATTCCCGTCATGCGACGTCCCGTCGGCATGGATCGCAATGTTGTCAGCATGACAGCGCCGCCCAGGGGGGTACGCCGCACATGCCCCGGCAGTTCGAAAGGGAACGCTGCCGTTCGAGCCGCGGTTTTTCCGCTTCCGAGCCTTGCCAACACCGCAGTTCGCTCATGCCATGCTGGGGCGAAAGAAGGTTGTCGGCATGATCCCCTCGCCGAGCGGCGCGGACGGCATGGATTACGCGGGAACAGGGTCTGCGCGCCGCCATCCCGCAGATTGGCCGCCATCACGGGGCCTGGGCGTCGGGCGGGCCGGCCGTACCATGATTCAGATGCTCCACGTTGACCAGCGAGCCGTCGAAGAGCTCAAGGGCCTTCTTGACAAGCGGGTCGGATCGCGCGGCCTGAATGTCTTCGCTGCTGGCGCGTTTTGCCGGGATCGGCGAAGGAGCCGGGGGCGCGGCGGTTCGCTCGGGGACGGGTCTCGCGCTACCGGCCCGGGGGCGCGGACCGGGCGGCACTGCGGCCGGTCCCGCCGGCGGCGCCGGGGAGGCTACTGCGGGAGGGCCCTTTTTTTTTTCGGCGTCCGCGGGCGCGGCCCCGCGTTCGAGTTCGGCGAGCAGTTTCGAAACCGAGGCTTGCGGGATCGCCTCGCTCAGTCGCACGATCACCGCGTCCGCCAGGGCCCGGCCGGCCTGGCTGAATCGCACGTTGCGGCGGAGTTCTTCCAGCACGGCGATGCGATGGACGTACGCCGCGGCATCGAACTTGGCCGCGCGGGCCACGATCTCGTCGCGGAACTGCGCGGGAATGTCCACGAGCGGCGTGTCCGGCCCGCACACGTGGATCAGCATGAGCGTCCGCAACTGATCGATCATCGCGTCGCAGAAGCGGTCGAGGCTGTAGCCCTGCGAGATGCACTGCTCGAGCAGGCCCAGCGCGCCGGCCGCGTCGTGCTCGGCCCATCGGTCGATGAGTCCGGCGAGAAGCTGATCGTGCGGCGTGGGCAGCACCTCCTCGAGCAGCTCGATCGTGAGCTTCTTGGGCGACATCGACATCAACTGATCGAGCAACGAGAGGGCATCGCGCATCGAGCCGTTGGCCAGGCGCGCGACGCGCCGCACGACGGCCTCGTCGGCCGTGCAGCCCTCGGCCTGAAGGATCTTCTTGATCTGCCCGCCGATCTGCTCCGGGCTGATGCTGCGGAAGTCAAACCGCTGGCAGCGGCTGTGGATCGTGGCGGGGACCTTCTGGGGATCGGTCGTGGCGAGGATGAACTTCACGTGCTCCGGCGGCTCTTCGAGCGTCTTGAGCAGGGCGTTGAAGGCGTGCAGGCTGAGCATGTGCACTTCGTCGATGACGTAGATCTTGTAGCGGGCGCGGGCGGGCCGGTAGCTCGCATTCGCACAGAGCACCCGCATGTCCTCGGCGCCCGTGTTGCTGGCCGCGTCGATCTCGATCACGTCCACGTCCTGACCTTCCGCGATCGCCAGGCACGACTCGCACTCCCGGCAGGGGGTGACGGTCGGCCCGTCGGCGCGGAGACAGTTCAGCGACCGCGCGAGGATGCGGGCCATCGACGTCTTGCCGACGCCGCGCGTGCCGGTGAACAGGTACGCATGATGGACCCGCCCGCTCGTGATCGCGTTCTTGAGCGTCTGGGCGATGGCGTCCTGGCCCACGATCTCGTCGAAGGTCCAGCTACGATACTTCCTGGCTAGAACGGTGTACGACATGGGAACCCGTTATCCCGTCAGTCCGTTATTCCGTTGATCCGTTGTTCGGGCCGTGCGCCGGCTCCATCACGCTGCCGCCGGTGGCTCGATTCCGACGCTGCCCGTCTCGCGGCGCTCGCCGCGACGGAGATATCGTACGTACCCGTCGATCCGTTGCCTCACACGATAGCCGTGTTCGCGGAGGTTCGCCAACGCGCGCTCGTCCGCATACTTCTCATCGCTGCACACGTTGATCCGGCCCAGCAATTCGTTCAGGCTCCCGCGTGCGATACGCTCGAATCGAATGGCCTCCTGGTATTGCCATCTGCCTTCCCCTCTGCGATGTTGCTCGTCAAAGAGTCCGCGGCGTTTCGCATCTGCGACGCCAAGGCATACTGCTCATACGCCGGCAAACGTCTCGCCAGTTTGTACGCGCGTCTCCGGGACTCCCGCGCAACCTGGTAGACCTCAAGCTGCTCGAAATCACCAGGCATGGGGCCGCTCCGCGCGAAGGCCACCCCGCTTTCAATCCGCCGGGCGTAACCGCGCTCCCGGTCCTCGGATTAACGGATCAACGGACGAACGGGAAAAAAGAGCCGTGCATCTCTTTTCGAGACGCCGCACGTCGATGCACGCCGTAGGCCACTCAGGCCGGGCTGCCCCAGGGCACCTGAGACGCAGCGGGTGGGCTGCTACCTCTCGGTCCTGACCCGTTTTCCACCGGTCCCACTGCTTGGGACCCAACCCTCAACGTGTCCCGACGGCCTGCCGTTCGATATACAACGTCCCTCCGAGAGCCTTCGGCCCCGCATAACCGGATTTCGGGTACAAGGCACCGGTAGCGCCCCGCCTAGCACGGCTCATTTTCGCTTGTCCGTTCGTGGCCCGAGGCTCATCGCGAGCCGACCTTCGCCGCGCTCGCGTCGCCGCCGACCTGCACGGTCACCGGCTCCGCGGGCCGGCTCGTCGGACCCGGCGTCTGCCTCGTGCCGGAAGAAGGCCCGATCGCCGGCAGCGGCCCGCGCCGCCCCGGACTCGTTCCCGCGCCCGGCCGCGTCGAGGGGCCGCCGATCCGGCCGCCCTCCTCCGGGGGGATATTGTCCAGAGAAATGTTCCGGATGTAAACCGCCTTGATCGGACGATCCTGGTCCCCGGTCGGCACGGAGCCGATCTTCCGCAAAGTCTCGTAGCTCTCTTCGCCGACCAGATGCCCGAAGACCGTCTGCTTGCCTTCCAGGTTCCGCAACCGCGTCAGGCTGATGTAGA
>Ga0272448_1007527_pt1 | contig 11506 bp, 12 predicted proteins | sample YNPCB0191_FD_202220 | JGI IMG/M metagenome (GOLD analysis project Ga0272448, IMG submission 202220) | Hot spring sediment microbial communities from Yellowstone National Park, WY, United States - YNP-CB-019-1 | ecosystem: Environmental > Aquatic > Thermal springs > Hot (42-90C) > Sediment... | reverse complement strand
CTGGACTGGCCGGTACAATACCTACCGGCCACATCAATCTCTTAACTATTTAACTCCTTTGGAGTATTATCAGCTTAATCAACAAAAGAAAGGAGGAAAGTGTACGGGATGTAGTGGACCAGAACAAGACTTGCAAAAATATTTTCAAATGTAATAAAATACGCACAAATGTCATATATTTTTGTTTCTCAAAAAGATTTTAAAGAGGAAACAATAGAATTTGTAGAAAGGAAGGGATTAGGACATCCTGATAGTCTCGCAGACGCTTTGGCGGAACGGCTTTCGGTAAATTATTCCCGTTATACCCTGAAAAGATATAATATTATTCTCCACCATAATTTTGACAAAATTGGGATTTTAGGAGGAGCATCTAGTGTATCTTTTGGAAGAGGATATTTGATCCAACCCATAAGAGTTCTTCTTAATGGGAGAGCCTCTGTGCGTTTTGGTAATAGAGAAATCCCAGTTAAAAGGTTATTAATTCGTTGGACTCGTGAATTTTTTAAAGAAAAATTTCCAATGATAGATGTAAAAAAAGATTTAACTGTTTATTACAACCTAAGTTTTCAAAGTAGCCCTGGAAAAACTAATGAAAAAGGAATAATGGAAGGGGCTAGAAAATATTGGTTTCAGCCAAGGGATGAGAAAGATATTCCGGAACTCTTCAGACTACTATCAAACGATACTTCTCTAGGGGTTGGATATGCACCCCTCTCTAAATTAGAACAATTAATATTAGCGGTAGAGAAAAACTTAACTAGTCTATGTTTTAGAGAAAAAAATCCGTGGATAGGTACCGATATTAAAATTTTAGGATTTCGCGATAGAGGTAATTTTTTTATTACTTTATGCGTTCCGCAGATAGCGAATTATGTGCCTAATATTAAAACTTATAAAAATAATTTGGAAAAAGTGAGGGAAAAGATTTTTGAAATAGCGACCAAATGTGGAATTAAAAAGTTGGAATTAAATATAAATACCCGTGATGATTATAAAACTATGGAATTGTATTTAACGGCGATAGGCAGCTCTATAGAAAGTGGCGATGAGGGCTTAGTAGGAAGGGGTAATAGAGTAAATGGAGTGATTTCTTCGATGAAACCTCTAAGCATGGAGGGAGTTTGTGGAAAAAATCCTGTTTATCATGTAGGTAAATTGTATAATCTTGCTGCTAACAAGATTGCTAAAGATGTTTATGATAATTTTAAAATTCCTATAGAAATTTATATTGCTAGTCAAAGCGGAAGGTGTTTAGTTGATCCGTGGATTATTTTACTAAGAATTCCTCGTGGTTTTAATGAAATTAAAGCGCTCAAAAATTTTGTAAAAGAAAGAATTGTTACAATTCCTGAATTAACTAACCAGATTATCCACGAGGAGTTTTCCTTGTGTTGAACTTTTAAAAAATTAAAATGTCTAGAATTTACGTTGCTGGAGGCGGAAATGCGAAGGATAGTTTTTTATTGGATCGAGATTTTGTTAAATCATTAAATAATAATAGAATTTTATACATTCCTGTCGGTCTTGAAAGGAGTATTGCGGGATATGAAGGGTGTTATGCGTGGTTAAGCAATACACTGTCTGTCCATACTAGGCAAAAATTAGATATTACAATGGTAATTGACTTAAAAAGGGGTATTTATGAAAATATTTGTAATTATGCTGGAGTTTACATTGGAGGCGCGTTAAATACCTATAGATTAATGAAAGTGTTAGTATCGACAGGTTTTGATAAAAAAATTAAAAATTATCTCAGGGGAAAGGGAAATTTGTATGGAGGAAGTTCAGGAGGAATTGTTTTCGGTGAAAACATTTCTACATTTGGGAAGGAGAGGGATCAATGTGGTATTGGAGAACAAGGATTAAATTTAATAAACGGTTATTCATTTTATTGTCATTTTACAGATAATAAAATTGATGAAGTGTTTCAATTTAGTAGAAAAAAACAAACATCAGTAATTGCACTACCTGAGGATAGTGGAATTGTTTGTGAAAATGGGGTCGCTGTAGTTGTTGGATATAGTAAAATAGCAGTAGTTCATTTTGGAAGTAGAAAATTGAAATATTTTAAACCCAACGAAAGTTTTAGGGTTTAAAATCACTTTAAAATAATTATGAAAAAGGAGGCTAAAAAGATAAATAATTCCGAGGAAAAACTGGGAATAACTTCTAGGGCCGATAACTTTTCTCAATGGTATCTAGATATTATTAAATCTGCTGATTTAGCCGAATATGGTCCAAGTAAGGGTTCAATGGTTATTAAGCCTCATGGCTATGCTATTTGGGAGTTGATAAAAAATGAACTAGATAAAAGAATTAAGAAAACAGGTGTATCTAATGCTTATTTTCCCCTCTTGATTCCCGAGAAACTGCTTCGCAAAGAACAGGAACACATCGAGGGATTTTCGCCTGAAATTGTAGCAGCTACTTATGCGGGAGGGAAAAGATTAAAAGAAGCTTTAATAGTTAGACCAACTTCAGAGACGATAATTTATAAAATAATTTCGGGATGGATCCGCTCCTATAAGGATTTGCCTATATTAATTAATCAATGGGCAAATGTAGTTAGATGGGAAATGAGACCAAGATTGTTTTTAAGAACTACAGAATTTTTATGGCAAGAGGGACATACTGCTCATGCTACCGATTTGGAAGCAAAGAACAGAGCCCTTAAAATGTTAAAGGTATATCGGGATTTTGCCAAAGAAATTTTAGCAATTCCCACAATCGCTGGAGTTAAAACCGCTTCCGAAAGATTTGCGGGAGCAAAGGAAACTTACACTCTTGAGGCAATGATGCAAGATGGTAAAGCATTACAACTTGCAACTTCTCATGATCTTGGTCAAAATTTCTCTAAACCTTTTGGGATTAAATTTATTGATGAGGAGGGAAAGCTCAATTATTGTTATCAAACTAGTTGGGGGATGAGTACCAGAGTGATTGGAGCATTAATAATGGTGCATAGCGATGACGTTGGTTTGATTTTGCCTCCTCAAATTGCTCCAGTGCAGGTAGTTGTAGTCCCTATTTGGCCAAAAGAAAAGGATAGAAAAATTGTCGTTAAAAAAGCTGTTAATGTTTACAAAAGAGTTAGGAGAATTTTTAGGGTCGAACTTGATGCTTCTGAACAACATGCCGGACAAAAGTTTTATGAATGGGAAAGAAAGGGCGTTCCTATAAGAATAGAAATTGGTCCCAAAGAGGTGGAGCAAAATAAAGCTTTAATTGTAAGGCGCGACACTCGAACGAAAAGACTAGTAGAAATAGAAATTTTGGAAGAGGAAATAAAGAGGGAACTTATAAGGATGCAAAATGATTTATACGAAAAGGCGCTACAGTTTAGAAATAAAAGGACAGTAGAAGTAAACAATTGGGTGCAATTTAAGAAGGAGATTAAGAAAAATAATTTTGTGATTGCCTATTTTAAAGAAGATAAAGAGATTGAGCAAAAAATTAAAATAGAAACAGGCGCAACAGCCAGATGTATTATTTTAGAGCAAAAAGGGAGAATTGGTAAATGTATGTATTCGGGTAAGCCAACGAAGACCAGGGTTTTATTTGCCAGGGCTTATTAATTTATATGGTAAAAAGATATATCAAGAAAATTCTCTTGATGTTTTTTGACAAAGATGTAGAAATAAGAAATGTAGAAAAGTTAAATGTGGGTTTTTATTCTGAAAGCTTTAAAGTTACAACTTTGATTGATGGAGAAGAGAAGGAGTTTGTTGTTAAAATCCCTTCGGGAAATGCCCCACCATTTATAAGGCCAGTTGATTTTTTAAGCGATTATTTAATAACAATCCAGGCTAGTAATATTTCTAAATTATCGCCTCGTGTCTTGGGCTGCTATTATGTTGATGAACAGGGGAAGGGATTCTGTATCACAAAACCAGATAGTTTTAAATTATTCCAGATTCAAGAGTTTAAATGGGGCTATAAATATTTGGATATACTTGTTTCTAAATCAGGCAGAAAAGTAATCTCCCCAGAAGACAGGAATGAAATTGACAAAATTGTTTTTTTACTAGGACAAATCCATAAGATAGTTTTTGGAGGAAATGAGGAAAGGAAAAAAGCATTATATAAAAGGGCATTACTTGAGGTTATTACCCATCCTAAGTTGGCTCTCTCTTTGTTTTCTCAAGAGCTTGAAAATAGCAAAGTTTTTAAACCGCCATTTCGCTATGCCTATCTTATGGAAATGATTAAGGTGGCTGAATACTTTGGCGGTTTTTATAAGAGATTATCTCTTATTCATGGAGATTTTTGGTCCGGGAACATTCTATTTACTAGGGAGAATGAGGTAATTGCGGTTGATTTCTCAAATCACTGTTATGGAGAACCGGGGATAGATGTGGGAAATTTTTTTATTGAACTTTTATGGCAATCTATTATTCAAAAAAATTCTTTATATCAAAAATTAGCAGATTATTTTCTGGACAAATATATAGAATATACGGGAGATCGATTTATTGAAAGATCCGCAGTTACTTATATTGGTTTTGCTGGTGCAATCTGTTTAGTCGAAAGATTTTTCCCGGAAGTTCCAAATAAGAAGAGAATAAAGTTTGCAAATTATATTCTTAATTGTTTAAAAATGAAAAAGCTTATTCGAAAATATGAGTTTTAAATTTATTAAAAAGGCTTCTGTTATTATTCCGCTTTATAATCCGGATATAAGTTTTTTATTCAAGAATTTAAAATCATTGGTAAAAAATGAAAATAAGTATATAAAAGAGATAATATTGGTCGATGACGGTTCAAGAATTCCGGTCAAAAGTGTTTTAGGGAGATTAGGGAAAATATCTCCTAAATTAAAAATCATTAGACAAAAGAATAGAGGTGCCGGAGCAGCAAGAAATACTGGCGTTAGGATATCCAAATCAGATATTGTTGCGTTTTTAGATTGGGATTGCTCTCCTGATAGAAAATGGCTTCAGAATATAATTAAACCTATAGTTCAGAATAGGGCAGTTGGTGTTGGTGGAAAAATCTTAACTAAAAAAGAAAATAATATTTTTTCGGAATTCTCAGATTTTAGAAGAGCATTAAGAGAGCCCATAAAAGATAAGAGTGGGAATATAATTATTATAATAACAGCTAATGCTGCCTTTTCTAAGGAGATATTTGATAAAGTAGGTGGTTTTGATCCAAAATTTAAAAAAGCCGGAGGCGAAGATTTAGATTTAACCTACAAATTAATCAGGGCAGGTTATCTTGATAAGCTTGTTTACCAGGCAGACGCAGTTGTTAAGCACAAACATAGATCAAATTTAGTTAGTTTTTTAAAGCAGCAGTTTAATTATGGTTTTTGGGATATGTTCCATTTTTTATATAGAAAAAGAAGTCCATTAGTTATGGGTGTTTATTTTCCGACACTAGGAAATATTTTTAGACAAATTAGAGATAATTTTTATTTTTCAATTGGCTTGATTAAAATAGCTCCCTATAGTTATGGTCTACTAAAAAAGTTTGTAATTTTTCCATTAATTGAATTTGTAAGGAGGTTTGCAGTTATGCTTGGAGGGATAAAGTGTTATTATTTCTATGCCCCTAAAGTGTTGGGGAAATCAACTTTAGGCGAGAAAACAATAAACAATTAATCTTCGGAATATTTTTGTGAATTGGAGTTTTATATTTTTTAATTGCTGCTTCGGATTTTTAGCCAACTTGGGTGCCAAAAGTCAACGCGTTTCGCTTGCCTTGACACATGGCTCTTGGCAGGATTGTCATCCTACCTGCGTTGCCATATAGCGCTCTTGAGAGAGCATAAATTTGGTTCCCGCTTTCCGGACTTGGGCCCAATAGAAGTTTCGTTTCTTTGCTCGTTGATTGAAGGCGGCTAGCCAACTAGCCGAGTTTTCTACCCTTTTTCTTATTAATATTAAAGTCTGGCGGAGTTTCTCGAAAAATGAAATATGGTATTCACCCGGGCTTGCCGGAACTTGTTCATCAGCAACTTTTGTCTCTTTGGTTAAATTTTTAGTAGCCGCAGCTAACTTTTTAAGTTCTTCTAAAATGGCGGCGATTTGGAGGTGGACTTTTTCCTCTTCCTGTTTCCAAATTATTCTTTCTTGGTGACGAATGTCTAAAAAATCTTGAGAAAATGAAGTTGGAAGGGTTTCTGTCTTTTTTTCAGTAGCTAGCTTTTTAAGATCTATTTCTTGCCCAGCTTTTAGTTCTCCTGCCCTTTTTCCTCTAATTTGATTGACTGCCTCATGAGGAATCCCCTTTACCATATCATTAACAGCAGAATCTACCACTCCCCCACCTAAATTCCTAAGGGCTTCTAAAAAACTATCGGTGGATGGCAATCTTTTCTTTTGATTACCCTTTTGACTGACCGGTCCCTTTATCATTTTAATTGGGCAGTTTCAACCTATAATACTACAAAGAACTTAAACTGTCAATTACCTGCCGCTTCCTTAGGAGATGACGAAGATAAAGTTTTTGTTCTGGCTTTTGGAACTCCCTCCGCGTTTCTTCATCGGGTAGGGCCCGAATCATTTTTTCTACCTCTTCATCACTAACTTGGATTTTTTGTTCATCGGCAATTGCTGAAAGAATAAATTCTAATTTTAATGTTTGTTGCGCCTGCTGGCGATACTCTTCCTTTAATTCTTCGGCTGTCTTTTTTTGGGAGTTAAGATATTCCTCTACTGTTAGGCCAAGTCTTGAGGTTTGGTCTATCAATCGGGAAAGCATCCGATTTACCTCGTCTTCAATTAAAAGTTCGGGGACTTGAAGTTGACAGGTTTCCAACAAAGTTTTAAATATTTTTTCTAATTTGTTTTCAGTGTTTGGTTTCTTTTCTTTTTTGTCTTTCCCCGGCACCCAAATTTTTTCTACGGCTAAAGCTTTTTTAATTTCTCCTTTATAATCTCCCAGTTTTACTTCGGGAATTTCGCAAGTGGTAGCTACTACCTGCCAATCTTTTCCCCAGGCGGCAGAAGTTAGTTTTAATTGAGGATTAACTACTGGCTGAAGTTTATGCTCCTGGACCGCTTCTAAATAAACTTGAGGAATTATTTCCTTTAAAGTCTCTTCATATAAAGTTTCTTTGCCTACCTTTTCTTCGACTAATTTTTTCGGAGCCTTTCCCTTGCGAAAACCTTTGATTTCCGTTTGTTTAACAAATTTTTCTAAGACTTTCTCATAAACGCCTTTTACTCTTTTCCAGGGGACGGTAATTGTCAGTTCAATATTCCCGTTGGGAAGGCGATTTAAAGTAGAAATCATTAGCGGTGCCCTCCTAAGCTTCGGGGTCGGGCAGTCATGGCTAAATTTTTTCTAATTGCCAACCTCCGGAATATATCTGGCGTCCGGTAGCTTAAAATATCGGGTTGTTTTTTAAAATTTTTCCCCTTTGGCATAAGCTTATTTTAACACAATCTTTTTAAAATATGCAATTTATCTAAATAACCAATTTTTGCCCTGCTTACCGCTTCTTTGAGAAACTCTATGGATTGAGTATAAATTTTTTCCTCCACTGGATAAGGAATACCATCTTTACCCCCATGAGCAAAAGAAAAGCGCGCCGGGTCGCGAGTCGAGGCCGGGGCACCGTAAATAAGTTCGGAAATTAAAGATAAGGCTCTGATTGTTTTTGGGCCAACGCCAGGCATACCCAAAAGTTGTTCGAAATTTTCTGGTTGAGTTTCGTAGGTTTTAAGAAGTATTTTTTCTAATTTTTGAGGATTGATATCCGATAAAAGAATTTGGTGTCTTGGGGGAAGATTACTTTCTTTAAGTTTTTTGAGGGCGCGGATAATTTTTTCCGGCTTTTGTTGGGAAAGCTTGGCACTGATTGTCCGATTATTTTCGCTTTCCCTGGCTGTCAAGTTTAAAATTTTAAATTTTAAACTTAAATTTTCTGAGGCGATTCCGGAGTGGGGCTCGTTGACAAAATCCCAGATGTTGTCCGAAAGCCAATGATAACGTCTTGCCCAACCCCGCTGGGTACTCATTCCTTGTTGAATTACTGCCCACTGTCCTTTTTTGGTGGCAAAAAAAGTATGGTGGTAGAGCTGATAGCCGTCCTGCAAGGCGTTATTATCTACTTTTGCCGAGATTTTTGAAGCATAAATTAAAGGCTTAGTGTCGAAAGAAAATTTTTGCCCTACCTCCTCCAACTCTTGAGGGGTTTTTCTTGAAGCTTTCCCTTTTCCCCCACAGATAAACAAACCTAAATCTTTTTGAAGGGGTTTTAATCCCTCTTTTAAAGCTCCGCAAACAGTGGTTGTTAGTCCACTTGAATGCCAGTCAAAACCCAAAACGCAACCAAAAGCCTGAAACCACCAAGGGTCGGCTAATTTTTTAAGGTACTCCCCTACTCCGTATTCCAAAATAATTACCAAAGAGATTTCTCTTCCTAATTTGACCATTTTTTCAAAAAGCCATCGCGGCGCCGAACCATAATGGAGAGGTAAATTTGCTACTCCGATTTTCATTTTTGGTAATATTTCTTGCCTTTCAGTTTCTCGGGTAATAAATCTTTATCGGTGTATTTTTCGTATCCCTTTCCATAACCAATTTCTTTCATTAATTTAGTAACGGGGTTGCGAAGATTTAGGGGAATTGGTAAATTGCCGTATTTTTTAACATCTTCTTGAGCAGCGCGCAAGGCGTTGTAGGCCGAGCGGTCTTTTGGGGCTTTACAAAGATAAACAACCCCATGGGCTAAATTGATAGCACATTCCGGATAGCCAATTTCCTCGCAAGCTTTAAAAACTTCATTGGCAACTACTAAGGCTGTTGGTTGGGCCATACCAATATCTTCTGAGGCAAAAATTACCATCCGGCGGGCAATAAACAAGGGATCCTCACCAGCCTCAATCATTCTTGCTAAATAATACAACGCCGCATCAACATTTGAGGCCCTCATTGATTTAATAAAGGCAGAGATAGTGTTATAATGCTCCTCCCCTGCCCTATCATAAATTAAATTTTGTTTTTGCAAAACCTCTTTAATTAATTGGAGAGAAATAATTTTTTTAGTTTGATTAATTAAACTGGCGGCAATTTCCAAAGCATTTAAAACGACGCGAGCATCACCATTGGCAAGATTAACTAAAAAATCCAAAGCCTTGGGTTGAATTTTTACTTTTAATTCTTTTAGGCCGCGACGGGCGATGATTTTTAGTTCTTCGGGGCTGAGTTGGTTTAAAACAAAAACGCGGCAGCGAGACAAAAGCGGACCAATAACCTCAAAAGAGGGATTTTCAGTTGTCGCTCCAATTAAAATAATTGTTCCTTTTTCAACATGAGGCAAAAAAGCATCTTGTTGGGCTTTATTAAAACGATGAATTTCGTCTAGGAAAAAAATTGTTTTCTGGTTGTAAGCTAGCCATCTTTCTTTTGCTTGGTTGACCACCTTTCTAACATCATCTAAAGTAGTAGTGACCGCCGAGTAACTTAGGAAGCAAGATTTAGTAGTATTGGCAATAAGTTGAGCTAAAGTAGTTTTTCCGCAACCTGGCGGTCCCCAAAAAATCATTGAGGGAATTTGGTCGTTTTCGATTAGTTTTCGAATGATGCCGTTTTTACCAACTAAATGTTGTTGGCCAACGAATTCATCTAAAGTTTTCGGTCTAATTCTTTCGGCTAAAGGAATGTTGCTCATTTAAATTTCCAATTCCAAACCATCCCAGGCAATATGGAAATTTTTTCCTCCATTTTTTTGGACATAATTTTCTAATTGTTGGTGAGTACCAGTAATATGGCCAATATGAGTAAAATAACAAAGTTTTGGATTTAAATCTTTTGCTAATCTTATTCCCTCATCAATACTTTGGTGGGTTTTGGTATGGCCTTTTTTTCCTAGGCAAGAACCATCTAAAATCAGCAGATGAACTCCCCTAAAATCGCGCCGCTCGCTTTTTGGCAGGCGAGATAAATCGGGCATATAAATCATAATTCGCCGTTCCTTTACTTTTACGGCAAAAGTAGGAGTGTGGTTGTGATAAACAGGCCAAAGAGCTAAGGTGAGATTTTCTACCCGAAGAGGTTCTTTTGGCCTGACAATTTTTAGTTTAAAAGGGCTTAAAGGAAAATGATAAGTTTGCTGAAGACCATTTACTGTTTCTTGAGTAGCAATTAAGAAGGGATTTTTTTCTTGGCGGTTGTAGATATGGGTAAGGTCGTAAAAACCCAAAATATGGTCTAAATGAGCGTGGGTAAGAACTAGGGTTTTTAAATTGCGAATTGCGAATTGCGAATTGCGAATTTTTTGGATTTGATGATAGATATCCGGCCCGGCGTCAACCAAAATCGAGCCGTTAATTAAAATTGCCGGCCTTAAGCGTTTGTCTTTGGGGTCTTTTGATTGGCAAATTTCACAATTACATCCTAGCCGTGGTAAAGGCCAACCTGCTGAAGTACCTAAAAAAAGAATTTTCATATCTTGACAACCTTTTTAAGGGTATGTTATACTCAACTTGCTCTGGTTGGTAAGCCAGAGTGATCAACCGCCCGTTGAAAAAGACGGGCTTTTTATTTTATTACTTCCTTTCTATTATATTTCTTATTTTCTTAAGGTCAAAATAATAATTAGCACTATTAATTAGTTCTTTTGAGATATGGTGTTTAAAAGAAACTACAATTACGATTTTCCTCTTTTTTCTTAACTCTTTCACTAAATATTCAAAATCGCTATCACCTGAGAAAAGTATTATTGTGTTGAGTTCTTTAATCCTTTTTATTATTTCAACGGTAATTTCTACATCAAAGTTAGCTTTTCTAATGTCCCCCAGTTGTTTAGTCGGTTTTTTAATTACCTTAATTGGTTTGGTAACAAGATCGTATCCTGTCTTCTTTAAAAAAGTTAAAAAGGCATCGTGTTTTTCATTATTAAATCTAACAGTGTAAAATCCGATGTAACTTAAGTTAGTTTGTTTTTTAAGGAAAGCGAGAAGCTTTTTATAGTCAATTTTAAATCCGATGTCTTTTGCGGAAAGCTCAATATTGGCAGCGTCGATAAAAACCCCTGTTTTTCCAGTTGTCTTAATCTTAAAAGTTTTAGATGGCATTTATTTTTGTTATTTTTAAATTCGGTGGACAGGGGGGGACTCGAACCCCCACGGGTTTTACCCCACAGGATCCTAAGTCCTGCGTGTCTACCAGTTTCACCACCTGTCCTTTAATTCCTACGCGCCTGCCTGCCGGCAGGCAGGTCTGCCAATTCCGCCACCTGTCCCGCTCAGCGGGATGCCTAGTTTTATTTTATCAAACATTAAGGAAATATTAAATATCGCGAAGAAAAAATCCTATAGAAGTAAAATTTTTTCCCATAAAAAAATCCCAAAGTTTCGGCGAATTTATTCACCTCCACCTCAGGATCTGACTGCATTATAACAAATCCTATAATATTTGTCAAGTCCCTGTACAGGTCACAGACTTTTTAGACATTCCTCCTTTCTCAATTAGGTAGTCTAAGGGTGATTTAAAACCCAAAGACTCATGGACTCTTTTGCTATTATAGAATAGCAAATATTCTACCAGTTTTTCA
>Ga0272448_1007526_pt1 | contig 11507 bp, 14 predicted proteins | sample YNPCB0191_FD_202220 | JGI IMG/M metagenome (GOLD analysis project Ga0272448, IMG submission 202220) | Hot spring sediment microbial communities from Yellowstone National Park, WY, United States - YNP-CB-019-1 | ecosystem: Environmental > Aquatic > Thermal springs > Hot (42-90C) > Sediment... | reverse complement strand
CGGTCAACGTCCTCCCGAGATTTCTCCTTTAATAAGCGGGCCACCTTTAACGAATCCCTCACGTCACGTGTTTTCAGTTTTCTAAGGGCTTGGTCAGCTATGTAGACGGCTAATCCCATTGGGATGCCTTCGCGTTGGAGAACTTTGGCTGAAACGTCGACGAACTCGTCGTCCGTGTAGTCTCTGAATCTTAGTTTAACAAGTCTGCTGAGTAGTTCTGGGGCAAGCTTATCAATTCTGTTGGCTGCAGCTATAACTTTCGTGTTTAAGGTTTTGGACCTTCTTCTGTTGTATTTTGTTTCGCTGATGAATCCTGTTTGCATTAGGCTGAGTAGGATAGATAAGTCTTCCATAGATTCAAGCTTGTCTATTTCGTCGAGGATTAGGAATCGTGGCTCCTCATTATATAGTAGCTCAAATAATCCAGCTTTCGTTGATGCGGAACCTATAATGTATTTGGCTCCTGGAAGCCTCTGAAGGCACTCAAGGATTAGACTCTTCGCTGATGCGGGAGAACCATACAGTAATACGTGCACGCGCTCCTTCGATTTTAACACCCTTAGAATTATCTCCTTCTTCTCCTCATGTCCAACTATAACGTCTAAGATGTCGGCTGGAACTTCAACTTCAACCTCTTCAGGAGTCCTAACCTCTGTCTTCTGAACGTCTTGAAGAGCCCTTTCAACAGCTGCCAAGTCAGCAACACGATAGGCTGTTCCCGAGTTCGTCTTCAAAATCACTTTTAAAACTTGAAGAATAACCAGCTTATTTAAAACCCTGGGGTCACCACTAACGTCATGCCAATAAAACCCGTCATATTCACCCTTAGGTGGGTTCTTCTTCTCCCAGCTAATAATCCTCTCTAAAAGGGCCTTCAAATTTCCAGACTCATCACCAGCCAACAAACTCATTAGAGTCTCGTATAGCTTGCCTGTCTCCAAAGTCAACTCAAACACCGAATATGTGTATAGGGAGTGGGTTACTTAAAAATTAACTTCACCAACAAAAACTTATAAACATTCACAACCAAGCCTAACATGTGACCTAAAATGGCATACACGTTAGATGCAATGGCTGATAAAGGCTACAAGAAGGCAACAGCTAAAGACGCGAACATTAAAAGAAGCTGGGAAGCCGCAAAAGAACGTTGCATAACCAACTATGGCAAGATGCCATTCGGAGCGACAAGAAAAGCAAACCACGCCGCAGCCGTAAGAGCAGCCACCCACAGGACAAACTGGGAGAAATGGAAAGCTAACTGGGTCGCAAAGATGAGCGAATAGACCCAGTTTTCCAGTCGGCTCCACACCAAATTCCCCTTTTCTTTTTTCAGAAGAATCCTAATCCTTTTTAATTTGAGTGTTTAATATTTCTGTTGGCGGTTAGTATGGATATTTCGGAGGTTGAAACTCTACTTAACAGTTTGAGGCTTCTAGGGTTTATGGCTCCACAGCACGTTTTCTTGACGGATGAGCCTATAACGGCTGAAGTTGATGGAAAATTATTCTTTAGGGGTTTAGCTCCAGCTGGCGGTAACGCCATAGTTCTCAGCAAACATGCAGATGTCACCACAACTCCACATGAACTAGCCCATACTTTAGGTTTGGGTGAGTTTGCCGCCGACCTGATTGGCAAGCTTGCAGCATTAAAATATAACGTATCTAAGGGGCTGCCTTTTTCAGGGTTGAGGCTTAGGGAAGTCCGATATCAAGAAGTCGACGATTTACCAGCAGAATTCAAAAATCGTGTTAAACATTACATACTGGTGAAATGAGAACCATGCCTAACCACGCCCTACCACTCCTAGCCTGACCCGAGCACGTCCGTCCCCACTCTGCCAAGCCTGACCGGGCCGGTCCAAGTCCATACCATACCAAGCCTTGTATTCATTTCTGGATTTCAAACTGTTGCACTTTGAAGGTGCCGTATTCAGGTCTGAAGTCCCCTAGTCCATAGTATTTTCCAGCATCCTCTAATATTCTTTTTAGGGTGTCGGAGTGAATTATTGTTGGGTCACCGTTGATAATATTGAACTCTACAGCCCATTCATCAAATCTTGGTCTCGCTCTGAGGATGCGATTTCTCTGAACCACGACTGGGCGTATATCAACTTGCCATCCGTTGTGAATTAAAGGAACATACGGAAAAGGTTTTATATCTATCCCAGCCCTTATCATAGCCGCGAAAGTGGTCCTTCTACCGCTCACTCTGTAATTTCTGCCAGCATCTCTGATACATGCTTTGATATTGACACTCGGTATAACTATATTTCCATCTGGGTCTTTGTATAGACAACTCTCCGCTTCAGTCTTTGGATCTCCTAAACCGGCTGGAGAATGCATTAGTAAGGGTTTTACCCAACTATTTTGACTGCGTAGGTTTCGGAATCAGCCATTTTCCACACCTCGGACACTTTTTGGGGTTATCAATTCTAGGGTTCCATTCGTAACCACATTTTGGACACTTCAACATTATCACCAACATTACCAACTACATCAGGAAATATAAATATTTCTGTAGATTCTATATAATCAAGAAGAACTATGTCAGAGTCTAAATTGCTGGATAAGGTTAGGCGGAACTTGGATCTTGCTAAGAGATGCTTTGGGCTTGGTCAGCTCTTAGGATCGCCGGAGCCTGAATATCATATATGCTGGGTTTGTGGTGAGAAATTTGACCCTGACGTGGCTCCATATTGTGAAAAGTGCGGTACACTCATTTGTCCCCAAGGTCATTGTCTATGCTCTTTACCGCTTGAGGCTCAGATTGCCGTTAGCCGAGAAATTGAGTCTCTTGGAATGTGGGACTACTCCAACCCGTGTGGAAAAAGGAAGAAACGGCGAAAGCATTAATGTTTGTTTTTCAAAAGATGAGTAGAAACTTGACGCTTCTTCAAAGTCTTTTAGGGCAGGTTTTTGGAACTAGGTTGGAGGATGTTTTTTATTATGAGAAGCTGCCAAGTTATGAAACTGTTTACCATGTTCTTGTTGATTACACGCCCTTCAAATACAGTGAATTCTTCGATTTTGTCAATAAGTATGGCATTTTCCAGTTTTGGAACGTTGAATACATAAGTTGTCTAGCTGATGAAATTAAGTCTTATGTTGGTTCTGATTTGGTCCTTGAGGTTGCAGCTGGAGACGGGATGTTAAGCTATTGGCTTGGAAGATACGGAGTTAACGCTCACGCTACGGACAGTGGTGAATGGTATAAGCCTGGAAGGGCGAGGGCTGCGGTTAGCCCCCGCGCTCCAGTTGAGATTATAGACGCTATTGAAGCGATCAGAAAATATAAGCCTAAAATGGTTATGGCAAGTTGGCTTCCAAATGGTGATATCCTACTAGATGTCAAGATCTTTGATGAATGCTCAAAACTGAAAGTTCCATACATTCTCTTGATTGGAGAAGTGGACGGGGCTACTGGCTCATATCGTTTTTGGGAACAAAAATATTGGGAGAAGGCTGGATATGAAAGGCTTTCGCACAGTCATTGTGATGAGTGGAATCTGTGTAGAACAGACTACGTTTCAGGTGGACAGGTTTGGCACCACTCCTACACTATATTTTTCAAAAGAATATGATCATAGTTCTAGACGAAACTTCTATAAGAAAGTTCTATCTCGAATTTTTTTGGATGATGCCCTTGTTGAATTTTTGCCTTCCTCTCCTTTCTCCCATAGGCAAAATAGGGGCGGACGTTGCTATGATGAAAGTTAAGCCCGCCTCATATTATTAGAAGATGATTAAAACGGGCTTCCTGAGCCAGCTTAAAAGGCAATGTGCCGAGTGTGGAGAGAAGGATTACTGGAAATGCAGAAAATGTAGGATTTATGAAGCTTTGAACAGGCCTTGTGATTTATGTGGAAGATTGGGCGTGTTGCCCTTTGTACGCTATACAAGGAAGGGACTGAAAACACTCTATGTTTGTGAGCGTTGTTTGGAGTTGCTCACTTAGCTTTCCTTTTTAGTTCTTGTCCATAGGCTGTGAGGCCGTAGCGTGTTATGCCATTAGTGCCACGGTATTTTTCGACGATTCCCATTTGTTGAAAATTTTTTAGGCTGCTTGAAAGTGTTGCTTTACTCATTTTAAGCTCTGACGTTAGTTTTGTCCAAGTTTTGGGTCCCTCTTCAAGACTGGTCAGCACATCTTCACTCTTTCTCATTCTTCTTTTCCAATTTTCCCTCCAAAGCCCAGGTTCACTTGTTACGGAGGTCGAATAGAAAATGGATGCGGGTTCTGATACTGATGTCGTATTTTCGGTTCTGGTGGGTCTGTAGGGAATTGCCCCTAAGATGGACGGAGATTGGGAGATGGGCCCTTCCTTCTCCCTTCTTGTTATGGTTAAGTGTATTGTTTTATCGTTTAGGGTTGTGTATTCTCCAACGTAGCCTTCAACTTTGAATATCACTGTCCTAGCATTAGCCTCATTGAAAACTTCCCTTTCTTCTTCAAGCTTTTCAAGTTTTTCTAGGAAGGCATTTATGACTGTTAAGGCTGCATCTAAGTCAGGCTTGAATATTCCAGCTTTGTCCTCGCGGGTTAGGGCTTCAGTGAATGTCCGTTTAACCTTCTCTGTAACAGCCTTCCAGCTTTCAGGATGATCAAACATTTCAAGCCCTACTATACCGTCAGGATCAATTATTACCGTGCCAACTTGGTTCACGTAGTCTGGAATTTGCTTCAGCATATCTTCAAGGTCTTTCCTGAATTTGGTTACTGATTCTTGAACTTCAACTAGGTTGTCGTGTCTGACTTGTGGGAAGCTTGTTGAAGGTTCTAATCGGGCTAGAAGGTTTGCTGAATAATTTGCAACGGCGTTCCAAGTATGAGTCTGGTTTCGTGCAACTAGCATGTTTGAATGAACTTTTGGAGGCGTATAGGTGGTTGCAAGCGCAAAGAAGGCTCCTGGACGTATTCCTTTTGAGGCGTGGACACAGTGAACCGGCACAAAGATTTCGGCTTTTTCTGGCGTAATGATTACGCTGTACTGTGTGGCCCTTTCCTGGGTGGCGCCTTTAAGCATTGTTCCGCCGCGAATGAATGTGGGCTTGTCAAATTCGCCTTCAACTTTAGCCTCGTCTATGCTTCCAGTGTCCGTAATGCGAATCTTGCCTTGAACTTCTTCTAGGACAACGTAGTTTCTGGGTTCCGTCTTTTTGGCAACTATTGGAACGATAACGGCTAAGCTTTTGCCAGCTCTCCAAGGCTCCTTAAACTCAAACTCGCCGGAATCCATCTTGGAAAGTAAATCTTTCATTCTTTCACCTCGGTTCAGTTATAACTAAACTTATTTTCTCAACTTATATTTAAAAGTTTAGTTTATAATTGAACTAGGTTATAGCCTTTAAAAGTGTCAGTATGCCTAGGGCAGTCATTCCCAATCCTATAAATCTTCCGTGAAATGGCGGTTTCAGCTTTAACTTCAGTTTATTGTTTGCCCAAGCTGAGACTGGGTCGGCTATAAATGAACCTACGGCTAGTGGAATTGCAACCGTCAAGACTATTCCTGTTATTTGCGAGTATAGGGCTACTCCAAGTGTGCAGGCGATTCCCTCCGCGAGGGTTGTTGTTCCAATGGCGACGGCTGGTATTAAGCCTAGGAGCATATAGCCTGAAACGCTTAAGGGTCCGTAGCCGCCCCCGCTTCCACCTTTATTGAATCCTATGATGAAGCCCAGCAGCGTAGTTTTTGTTATGCTGACCTTTTCTGAGGTTTTAGCGTGTTTGTTGACTAGGCTGAACGACTTTATAACCGCGAAAACGCCCATTGCGACAGTTAATACAGCTATGAATATTCTGACAGTGGAGCTTGGGAGAATCTCGCCTATTAGTAGCGTGGCGATTGTCATGCCGAGTAGGCTGCCAAGCAGGGTTGCGCCTACAGCCCTAAAGTTGACGTTTCCAAATTTAACGTGCCAAGCTCCACCCCACAATCCACTAACAGCTTCACTGACAAGAATAGCTGGAACAACCACTTTAGGGTCATAGCCAAACAAGATAAGAAGAGGCGACAATATAGTCCCAAAACCTCCGCCCATACAGTTGTCCACACTTTCCATTAAGAAAGCAAGAATAACCAATATAGATAATTCCAACATTACTTATGGTCCCCTTAGGTCTTAAAATTTAAATACTCAAATCAACATATCAAACTTTGCCTGTCGCTGGGGAACAATAGCGCATAGATTTAAAGACGCACGCCCCAATTGACGGAGGCTCATACCGACTTCCCGGGTGAGCCCCTCTATTGTCGCTTTCGACGGAGGATACCTTTCGGGAACTCCGCAGTGAGCCCACGGGGCACCCCTTTCAGATTTCTAGACGGCGACAGGCAACAAAACTATATTGCTTAAAATTCTCGTTTCGGTATAGCCAAGATTATGAAAAATTTGACTAGTCAAATTAGTAATATTCAAGAAAAGTTCTATGAAAGGCCCTCAGTCTTAAAACAACCTCACCCTTCCTCAGTTCAACCACCCGTGTTCACTTTTTCCAAAGAAAAAATTTTTTTCTCCACTCTATAACTTCTTCTTCTTTGTTTATTCACTTCTCTCAGCCTCTAACTCTCTGTTCACTTTAGCCTCCCCACCAAGACTGGAAAAAGAAAAATTATCTATGGACGTTTGCCTGCTATAATAGGGAAAAAGCTCATGACGAAGCACATACCTTTCACCCTTCTTGTAGACGAAACCCAAAACTTCAAGCAACCCTTTCTTCGGCTGAACTTTCTTCACATTCTGATACTCAAAATGCGCCACATTCCCATTCACCCTGTTCACTCTAACAATGGAACTTCCACCATGTTGAACGGTTTTCGCAGGCTTCCCAAGATACTTGACCAAGACATGCGGCTCATTAGTTCCGAAACACTGGATAAACTCAAACTCCAAAGTTTCGTAGCTGCACTCTCTTAAGCCCTTACTCCACAAGTGCTCCATGAAAAGCTTAGCCCTTTCAAGGCTTACACTTGTCTTGTTCGGCTTACGCTTTCCCCTTTTAGGCTCAGTGGTGAAGGCTCTACTTTCAGAGATAGGCTCAATTATACTTTTAATAATGTGGTCAGAAAGTTTAGTCTGCTTATGTGAGTTCATCGCCATTTGAGGTGCACCTCTGAAAAGAGGTTATGGCTTGCTCACAATATTTAAAATTTACCACTAAAAATTTAAAGTCTTCTATCAACTTTTTCTAAGTTTCTCGCTTGTTTTTTCCGCTTCAGACAGCGACTCCGCTTTGAAGCCTTTCCACATGGCTTTCACGTCGCTTTTTGAGGCTAAAACTTCAATGGGCTTGCCGCAGTGTGGACACTTGTGTTTGACTCCGACAGCTCTGTTTCTTGCTGAAAGCTTAAACCCGCGCAACAGCTTCTTAACCTGCTTCTTTGTCAGGATTACTTCGGCTGATTCGTGGCAGTAGGGGCACACGCCCACCAACGCTACGGCTTGAGGCTTACCCAAAGAATTCGCCACATGTCCATAATTCCATAATTCCTTAAATCTTCACTTCGGAAATTCCTGAAGTTTTCCCATCCAGTCTTTCAAATTGTTTTTAAAGAATAATGGTATGTTGTAAGCTCTTGCTTGAAGCATTAGGGATTCAACCCATTCGGGCTCTGGCTGTTTGTTCGGTCTTGTTTGTGCGCCGATTATAATCCAGTCTATGCCGTTAAGGTTTAATTCGCCTAAATCCTCGAGTAATGGTTCGAAACTTACGAATTTAGTGTCGACGCAATCTTTGAGGTCTCTTGTCAGGTAGGATATGCGCCACAAGTCGTTTTTGGTGTTTACGGTTACTCCAATCCACAAATTTGAAGGATAAAGCTTCTGCCTAATATTCTGCGGTTGTTTCGTCAGACAGATAAAAGTGTGCCAGTAAGTCTTGCGTATAGAATCTAAAACTGCCTGTCTCCATTCATCTCTAACTTCAACATCAAACAAGTCTCCGCTGAAGCAAACTCCAATTTTAGCATGCTTCCACCGTTGCATAGGCTCAAACAACCGCTCCTTATGAAAGTGTGGAACAAAACTGTAACATAAGTCGCAACGTTGCTTCTGCCTTTTAGCTTGCCTCCTCGCCCAACAAACATCCCTAATAGCACAACCAATACCGCTACAGCCCACGATGGGATTCCATGTAAAATCTAAGTATTCAATTTTGGTTCTGTTCATTTTCAGTCTCCTGTTCCTTTAAACCCGCGCCCTATCAGCAAACCCTCTCTCCTTGCAATCTCAAGTAAATGTTCCCAACCAGATTGCTTTTTCACGCGATTAATCTAAACCACCTCCTTAACTAAGTCAAGTAAATTTCAAGTCTTTCACACGTATACCCATCTTATCTTGCCTGTGAACATAGTTTATCCTGTTACCTTCACCTATGCCCACCTCAACAACATTCTTAAGAATAGCCCATTCACCCTTAACCTCAACATCATCAGCCTTAACAAACCAATACTCAGTTAACATAAACCCCTCTCTAACCTTTTCAAGAATTTGATTTTTGATTGATTCTGTTTTTCTGACTCCGAGCTTCAAATCTATTGCTTTGGCTCCAGTCCATTCACAAACAACATTGATAGGCACCAAGTATCCGCAAGTCAAATATGCTGCCCTTTTTTGTTTGACTTCATGATACAGATAACGTGTCACATCAAGTGACTGTAATTTCTTCAAATCCAACATGTAGAGATACTTATTAACAGTATCAAGATAAAGAATCCAATCTGTATTTTTATTATAAAACCAGCCCTTTTTAACATTTTTCACGCTTTCAGTTTCAATAAAGAAGTTTCCAGACGTCGCCATTATCGTATCTGCTTTCAAGTCTAATGTAATATTATCAACTATAAAATCATACTCTAAGTGAAGATGACGCACATCCTTCACTTCCCTCCCAAAATACCCTTGGAGAAACTCTACGATTAGAGGCGCGAATGCCTGTTCAACTTTGTCTTGTTCCTCTATATCGTATTCTTTACCTACTTCAGACCTCCCAGGGTTATCTAAGTTTAAACTTCCAGTCCCCATGAAACCCACCCTTCGCGCCTTTTCCTTGCGAAGAGTTCGAGGTATTTTTTTCCAGGATACATTTTCTCAATTATAGAGTACACTTCATCCGGTTTCTCACTATGTTCTCTGACGTCTGCAAACAGAACTGACGGGAATCTTGCATGCTCTTCAGGTGGGCCTATTTTTCCTTTAACTCCAACAAGTAAGAGTTCGTGTTGACCGCGGAAAAAGAAGCCTACGCCGGACTTGTTTTTAACCCAAACCATGTTTGATTTGTACTTAAACCCCCAAGCTTTCATGACTTGTAATGCGTCTTCAAGCATAGGGTTCGTTGACCATAGAAAGAGCACTGCATCTTCGGCTGAGGGAACATGAATTTTGCATATGGCCTCAGTCGACATCGTTTGGTAATGTTGACTTGGACTGCAAACCAGATAGTCAACCTCGTATTTCCAAGGTGGGTCAGCGTAGATAACGTCGAAGACACCTTCAGGAAGGGGTTTGGGTTTAAATGGTTTGAATTCAACATGTTTATACTCGTTTGGAAGTAAACGTTCTATATGTCTAGGAGAATATGGAATAAGCTCAGCTAAAGCCCGACATATGTCGGGCTTCTTAACACCTCTGGACTCAAGAATCTTCGCCACCCTAAGAAGCCTTGACGCAGTCTCCTTCATTGTTGGTCTCCGTTGAACGTTATAATGAATGGTCTTCACGATTCTGTCAAGTTCATCCTTGATTTCTAGGCTTACCTCAGGCCATTTTGGGTCCACAGCCTTACGATGCATTCCACTTATGATTATGCCGTCCTGGTCCTTAACAACGGGAAGAAGATATCCAACCTGTTTCTTGGAGCGCCTAAGCTCCTTCAGCACTCGCTTGTCGAGCTTGTATACACCCTCATTCACTGCTTTTTTCACCAAGTTATTAATTTCTTGGAAAAGCTTATAAGCTTTTAATCAGTATCTCTTAGTTGTGTTGCATATGGTAGAAAAGGTAAAGAAAGTTCCAACAATGGTTTACGTGGACCCTGACGACATGGCTAAGCTTGAAGATTTAAGCAGGGAAACAGGTAGGCCTATAAGCACAATCATACGCGAAGCTGTGAAAAGATTTCTGAGGGAGGCAAGAGCATGAGCGAAGGAGAGTTTGTTGAAGAGCCTTTGTTGAAGCTTAAGTCTTTGCAGCAAACGTCCAATTTGGTTCAAGTTTTGAAGGATAAGGGCTACTATACGATTGAGAGTTTGGCTGTTGAGTCTCCGCATTTGCTTTTTGAAAGGGTTGGAGAGCGTGTTGGCTTTAACTTGGAGAAGGCTAGGCAAATTGTTCGTGAGGCTAGGGATTCGTTGAAAATAGAGATTATGACTGCTGCTGAGCTTTATGAAGAGGAGATTTCAAGGAAATGTTACAGCACGGGCTGTGTGGCCCTTGACGAACTTTTAGGCGGCGGGATTCGGGAGCAGGAAATAACAGAGTTTACTGGCCAGTTTGAAAGTGGAAAGACGGAGATTTGCTTGTCAACGGTTCTTGTGGCAGCCCAGAACAAGGTTAGCAGCCTATTCTTTGACACTGAAGGAAGTTTCAGTTCAAAGCGCCTATATGAAATGGCTAGGGCGCGTGGTTTTGACCCGAAAGAAACGATTTCACTTATAAACTACGCTAAAGTTTACGGTAGCGAACATTTGCTTTTCCTTCTTGAAAACGCCCACAAACCAATCCGTGAAAGAAACATTAAAATCATAGTTGTAGACAGCCTCGTTTCACCCTTCAGGGCGGAGTATCCTGGAAGAGAACTTTTAGCACCTAGGCAACAGCTAATCAACAGGTGCCTAAGAATGCTCATAAACTACGCTAGAGTCTACCACATAGCTGTAATAACAACAGAACAAGTTCTAGCCTCACCAATCGGCTACACATACGAAGTTAGACCAGAAGTGGCAGCACCACCAGTCGGAGGCTACGTTGTAGGACACCTAGTCGGCAACCGCGTATACCTAACCATGGGACCAGGCTCCAAAAGACTAGCCACACTCATAGGAAGCAGCTACCTACCACGTAGAGCCGTAGAAATTATGATATCTGAAGCCGGAATAGTGGACCTTCCAAAGGAGAGTAAGCCCACTGGCTGAAGAAATAAAACTCATCCCACTAGAACAAATCATTCCACTACCAACAAACGTCACAGTAATCGACAAAGAAGAAGACATGATGTTACGCACGGATATGACAAGAATCGAATCAAAAGGCCTCTACAAAATAGACCCAATCCTAGTAAGAAAACTCACTACGGAAGAAATAGCCGAGATAAAGGCGAAGCAGCCTTGGAGCCAAGCCCAATACCAAATAATAGACGGCCACAGCAGGTTCTACGCTGCCAGAGAATTGGGCTGGAGCCAAATTCGCGCCAGAGTAATAGAGGCAACCCTTGAAGAAGCCTTAAGCATCAACTACAAGAAAAACAAGGCAAGAGGCAAAATCGACCCAATGAGAGAAGCCGTCTACTTC
>Ga0272448_1007523_pt1 | contig 11507 bp, 7 predicted proteins | sample YNPCB0191_FD_202220 | JGI IMG/M metagenome (GOLD analysis project Ga0272448, IMG submission 202220) | Hot spring sediment microbial communities from Yellowstone National Park, WY, United States - YNP-CB-019-1 | ecosystem: Environmental > Aquatic > Thermal springs > Hot (42-90C) > Sediment... | reverse complement strand
ACGATGTTTTCTTCCAGGCAATGCTTTTGTCTGGTCCATTCATTCCGTTCACAGCTGAAAGAATATATCAGCAGCTTTATGCAAAGGAGAAGAAAGAAAAAAGCATTTTCATGCATAGCTGGCCAAAAGCTGATGAAAGACTTATAGACAAGAAGCTAGAGAATGAAGTCAAGATTGCAAGCGAGCTTTCAGAGGTATGCAACTCGCTGAGAGTGAAAGGAAACGTGAAGCTTAGATGGCCATTGGAAGAAGTAGTGGTCGTGAGCAAGACTATTGAAACAGCAGAAATGACAAAGCACGCAGATAAGATCATAAGAATGCTTTCCAACATAAAGACAGTGAGACTGGATGACAAAAGAAAGATAGTGTTGTCAAAGGAAATAGAAAATGATGACGAGATATTCAAACCTCTGTTCATTGATGAGAAAACAAGAGAAGAGATAAAGGATGAAAAACAGAAGGAAAAGATAAGAAAGGAAGCAGTAAAGAAGATAACAGAACAAATGGCTAATGAATCAATATTCCTTAAAGGAAGCGTTGAGGTCAATGGAAAGCTGATTGATTACAGCAAATACATTACAATTGAAGGCCTGGAAAACCTGAGTGAGGAAGAAAAGAAGAAACAAATGCAAGATTATCTCTCCCAACCAACTCCTTATGGAATAGTTCTGCTTAAGATCAAGGTAAACGACGAATTAAGGGCAGAGGGAATAATGAGCGAGGTAAGAAGAAGAATTCAGGCAATGAGAAAGGAAATGAATCTTATAGAAAAAGACAAGATAGAAGTTTATATTAAAGCCTCAGATGAAATGCAAGAACTAATCAAGAAATATCATTCTACCATTCTTGGAGAGGTAAATGCAGCCAAGTTCAATTTCGGCGAAGCTAAAGGAAAGAATAAGAAGACCTGGGATATAGAAGAAGAAAAAGTAACTATCGGAATTGAACAAATCCATTGAATACATTGAATCAATTGGACAAACCTAATCTAAATATCCAATTCTTTATTTGATAAACAAAAAAGTGAAAAAATGAAAATAGGTTATCCTTGCATAAACACCTCTATTGGCTGCACGGCTAATTCTACGTTCAGACTTCGCAACTATTCTGAAGAAAACATGAGAGAAAAGATAAATAACAATCTGAAATGCCTTAAAAGAATACTGGAATACAACCTAAAAAATGAACTCTTATTCTTCAGAATAAGCTCTGACTTAATTCCTTTTGCAAGCCATCCAATATGCACATTCAAATGGGAACAAGAATTTAAAGAAGAATTTAAAGATATAGGAGAATTCATTAAGGAAAATGAATTCAGAATATCTATGCATCCAGATCAGTTTGTACTTATTAATTCTAAAGACAAAAGAATTGTTAATAACAGCATTAGAGAACTTGAATATCATTGCAAAGTCCTTGATTTGATGAAATTAGATAGAACTGCAAAAGTTCAGATACACGTCGGTGGAGTGTATGGAGAAAAAGAGGAATCAATCGACAGATTCATAAAAAATTATAATTCTCTTCCAGATATGATTAAAAAGAGATTAGTAATAGAAAACGATGATAGAAATTTTTCTCTAAAGGATTGTTTAATAATACATGAAAAGACAAAAATGCCAATACTATTTGACTCTTTCCACCATGAATGCCTTAACAATGGTGAAGAAGTAAAGCATGCTTTAAAAGAGAGTATTGAAACCTGGAAAGAAAATGATGGAATTGCAATGACTGACTATAGCAATCAGGAAGAAGGCGAAAGAAAAGGAGTACATGCAAAGCACATATACCTAGAGAAATTCAGAAAATATCTCCAGGAAACAAAAGAATTTAATTTTGACATTATGTTAGAAATAAAAGACAAAGAAAAAAGCGCACTAGAAGCAATAAAAGAAGTAAAAAGAATAAGAAAAGAGTAAATCAAACTTAAGACATGACCGTTAGAACAGTCATAAAATAATAAAACATGACCGTTGTGATGGTCATGATGTAAGTTCCATACATTATTCTTCTAAAAATTATTTAATTTATAAGCTAAGGTTCAGCAAAACAAAAGAACGAGAAAAAAATAAACGACACAATCATAGTTTTAATACTATTAGAGAAATGTTTAATAACCGATGCTAGCAACCTATGAAAAAATCAAGATAAGACAAAAGGCCAAGCCACAACTGCAGTTTCTATATCTAATATGCTTTACTGATTGTATATACTGTAAATTATCATCCAAAAGCAGATTTTAAAACCTTTACATATAATATTCAAACATGGAAAATGAGAAAAAAGTTTATACTTGGTATTTGAACCTGTCAATTATTCTCTCTTCTCTAATGATTCTGCAAGGAATCCTAGAATTTGTTTTTCCTCACTATGCATTGCAGCCAGGCATTGGATTCCAGTTTACAATGTTAATGTCGGCCATAATTTTTTTCTGGTTTATTTTTAATATTCTGATGCTTATAGTGATGTTTATCCAAAAAATAGAAAGAATAGCACTATGGTTGCCGGTTTTATACATTTTTGATATGATCTTCACAACAACTATTACAATTATTGCTACGTTGTTTTTTGGAATGAGTCTAGAAGAAATAGAGATTAGTCCAATTTCTATTGCACTGGGCCTGCTGTTTCCAGCAATCACGCTGTGGCTTGCGATTAAGCTAGCAAAAAGAAAATAGAACAATCAAAATAGGATTTGCCTCTATTTGCTGCTTAAAGTGCTGTTTTCTTATTTTTCAACAAATGACAGATCCATTAAATTTACAGATAGTCTTTCATTAAAAACTATTTAAACAATGTAATGTAAGGACTAATTAAATTATATCTGCTATAGAGATTTTTTCACTAGTTAAAAAGAACAGCGATATCTTACGAGTTATAATTATTGCACAGGCCATTCTCCCGACCGAATCATGTTGCCCATGTATGTTCCGAATACTGGAAGATATATCATCAAAAACAGCAACGTAACCAATATGATAAACCCAATTAGCCAAGCTGCAAATGCCCTGAGTTTTGATATTTTGTGCGCCTCGCTTATTGCGCATACTGTAAGATACACATAATAAATTAAAATAGATAAACTAATCAATAAACTAGAAAGAGATAAAATTAGAAGCACTATATTAATTATTGAACTTAAAAGAAGAGTAGTTATACCTGCATCTGCACTAGATAATATAGATCCGTGCAAAGCTGTTAAAGGGTCGTGTAATAAATGATAAATAATGTTTATAGCTACTATTAGAATATGTGACAACACCAATGGGATACTTGTCATATACAGTTGAGTGCCATATTTTCCATTTCCTCCAAGAAGTCTTGCAAATATCCAAACGATTGCAGTATAAATAAGACCGACAATAATTCCAGCAAAAATTCCAACTATCACATTTATAAACTTCAATTCCTGATTAGTTATTAAAGGTTTTAGTAGATATAAAAAAATGCCATAAATTAAAAAACCTAGAGCAAGATACTGAATTCCATCCCAGAAATTTGCCTTATTCACCATTTTTTGAAACGCAGTCTTTGGTGATAATAAAACTTCTTTTGACTCGTTTACCATCTCGTTTATATTCAATATAATCACCAGAATATATTTGTCCAGATTAATCTTTTTATTATTGATAATGCTTTTAAATGTTGAGTTAAACAATAAAAAGCCAAAAGATAAAAGATACTGCGACTGGACAATAAAATAAAAGAAGAATGAAAAGCAAAATAATACAAAGAAAAGAGAAAGAATTCCATCATTTAAAAGGTTTTCCAAGATTTTTCTGTATTTTTAAAGGATATCTGACTCCCACTATCTTGAGATACACAAAGATAACAGACATCAAATCCAACACCGTGAAAACTTCCGCGTACTATCTGTTTTCATCAGGTAAGATAGCTGTTCCTAAAAATAGACGGTGCGCTTTGTCGCCCTATTTCTTCTACCTTTCCATCGCCACTTTCAATAAATCTCTTATCTCATCATTTTTTGCAAGATCGAGCGCTGTATGGCCATCTTTGTTCTTTGCTTTCACGTCAGCTCCCTTCTCTATCAGGAATTTGACTGTTTCTGTATGACCATCCTCTGCCGCCCACATGAGAGGGGTATAACCTTCATTGTCCATTGCATTTACTTCCGCTCCCTTCTTTATCAGTAACTCGGTTGTTTCCGTACGTCCCATTCGTGCTGCCCGAATGAGAGGGGTATCGCCACGAGTATCTTTCGTATTGATGTCTGCTCCCTTTTCTATCAGGAGTTTGACTGTTTCTGTATGTCCTCCTCCTGCTGCCTGGAGAAGAGGAGTGTTTCCGTCATTGTCTTTTGCATTTACATCTGCTCCCTTTTCTATCAGGAGTTTTACTGTTTCTAAATTGCCGCCTTCTGCTGCCCAAATAAGAAGGGTTGAACCTTTCTTGTCCTTTATGTTGATATCTGCTCCTTTCGCTATTGAAAAGTTAACTATTTCTACCATGCCGCTCTGCGCAGCCCACATAAGGAAAGTAGCACCGAAGTCATCTGTTGCATTTACGTCCGCCCCCTCGTCTATCAGAAGTTTGACCATTTCTGGGTGGCCGCCTTCTGCTGCTCGGCTGAGAGGAGTAAAGCCATCCCAGTCTCTTGCATTAATATCCGCTCCCTTCGCTATGAGAAGCCTGGCTATTTCTATGTGACCTTCGTGTGCTGCTACAATAAGAGGAGTAAAGCCGCCATTATTCTTCGCGTTTACGTCTGCACCTTTGTCGATGAGAAGTTTTGCAATTTCTGTCCTGTTCTCCCACGCTGCCGCATGGAGAGGTGTATTGCCATTTTTGTCACTCACATTAATATCTGCTCCCTTTTCTATCAGTAGCTTTGCTATTTCTGTATGACCTTCTACTGATGCAAGTATGAGAGGTGTAAAACCATATATGTCTTTTGCATTTACATCTGCACCTTTGTTGATGAGATCTGTCACTTTCTGAAAATCGCCACTCGCTGAAACGTTTAAAAGCTCAAAGTTTAGATCTGATTTTTTAGGTGATATCTGCGCGCAACCAAAGAATAGCATCCCAACAAGTAGAACTACGACCATCCCAATCGAATTAAAGTTTACCATGCTATCACTTGTCAGTAAAAATTTAAATTTCTATTGCTTTTTCAATTTTTTCAAAAATGAATATTTCCAAATGTTAAATCTCCGAACGTCTTAGAATCAAAAATAAGCGATGCGGGAAAGATTTGAACTGTTACTTTATTGATAATGCTTTTAAATGTTGAGTTAAACAATAAAAAGCCAAAAGATAAAAGATACTGCGAGTGGACAATAAAACAAAAGAAGAATGAAAAGGATACAATCTATAAAGAACTGATAAAAGCAAAAAAAGAAAACGAAAATTAAGACTGCAATCTTTTCTTTATCTTTTCTTTAAATTGAATAAATTGAACCGGATCCATTATATTATATCAATATTTTGCATCTTATATTCAACAAGACCTATTACATTGATTTGAACTTCTTTCTCTTTTCGATGTCGCCCCAGCAATCCTTACATATGACTACATGTTGCTTGGTCTCCTTCACTCTCTTTGAAGACTTAATACAATTCTGGCATATCTTTCTTCCACAGAATGGATCAAGCTCAAGATAATGAGCCTCTTTCTTACATCTCTCACAAAGCATTTAATCACCATCTTCATATATTACCTATTCATTTGATGTTATATTCTTATCTAATAATATTCAATCAAGTTAATAAAAACAACTGAAACTAAAAGAAACAAATAGTATCTATATATCATCCACTAAGATTTATAATGTTTTATGTAAAAATTATCCAATTTATTTAAAACATTTAGAATTTTATGGAATAATTTCCATATAGCCCTATGAAACCTTTTGCCTTCTTTCCTCCACTGCCCATATAAGATATTGTGAGAGAAATCCCTGCCGAAGTTGTTGGAGTTGTACGCTCACCAGTAATACCGACTGATAAAATATTATTGCGATTAACAATATCATTTTCATATGCTCCAGTAAATGTCAATGATTTTATCGCATTCTCGGTTACATGATAATATGTATATCCTGCTTTCATACCGAACTTATTAAGTGTATCTCTATCTGTGAGTGATGCTGTTTTTCGGTTGTTGTCAACAATAACAAACCATTCACCTCTCGGCCACCTTCGTCCATAAACCCCAAAATTAATGTTTTCTGTTCTTTCATTTAATAATTTATCTTCAAATATTTCACCAGATTGAATAATAGCTAAAGAAGTAGAAGCATGTGGATAAAGCTGACCACCTAAAAGCCATCCAACTCTATGTGAATTCCATTTATATCCATCCAATAATGCATTTCTAGCAGTGAGTAACCAGCGCCCCAATGGGAAAGTTAATCCTGCACCATATTGCTCTCTATATTTTTTGTTGATCTTTTCCTCTGTATACATTGCACCGATATTCGATCCCCATAAACTATACTCCGCATTAAGTATTGAATTGGTTTTATCTTGATCCTTTTTTACTGCTGCCTCAATACCTATAGTATTACCCACAAATTTCAAAGAACCAACTTTATATTTATCCTCTGAACTACCACTTATCTGAAATTCACCTAAACCCTTAATATCAAGTGAAGTTATTGCACCTATGGTGGCATCTCCATTGACTTCCATACCTTTTGCTAATACCCATGCTGCTAAAGATTTCCCAATCGGTGTTTTGAAGTATGCACTTCCAGCTTTAGATTTAATATAGTCTGTAAGACTTTCGTAATACGTGAAATCATAATATCTTTTCTCATCTATTATCTTTTTCACAGTATAGGCTTCTCTTGTATTATTTATATCTCTCATTGCAACTATTTCTACATTCTTGCCGATTATCTGAACTGCGGCTTCTTTTTCTCTAATATTCAAATTGTTTGGATCTTCATTCAGTGAGAGAATCTTTGCTACAACTTTTGTTCCTTTCTGTATCACGCCCTCTTCTTCTTTTCTATTTTCGTATATAATTCCAATTGCATCACTTGACTTATGATGGACAACGGCGGTAGCAACAGAACTATAAACCTGAGATGCTATTGAAAAACCTGCAAGGTGTCCACCTTCCTGCTCGCCTCTTATATCAGTAGTGCCATCAAAATATCTACCATACCACTTCTTAGCCTCTTCTTCAGTTAACTTGCTACCAAAAATATTTATCCACTTACTCTCTCCTTTTTCATTCAAGAGTCTAATATAATTTCTAGTGTCATAAGTTCTCGAATCTTTATTATAGAATGATGTAGTGACGAAATTATAATTATTGGGTATGACTGTGTTAAGATAAAGATTCATAGAATCATCATTATTCCAGTCAAAATTAAGCGTTTCAATATTTCCTACATATGGAGTTCGAATGCCAGTTACATATACATTTCCGCTTTCCAGCTTTCCTTCTTTGGTTGCACCTCCAATTTCTATCTTACTTTCCGGTCCTGTGGCTCCTGCTTTTAACATCGTTTCAGTTGGACCTGCTAAATTACCGCCTATTAACTGCAGATTATATTCTTTAAATTTAGGTTTTTCAGAATATGTCTTCTGCATTACCTGACGTGCTGTTTCACCTAATATATCTACTACACTAAAGTAAGGAATTGCTCCGATGACTACACTTGGCGGATATTGCCTTCTAACTACCTCTTGCGTTCCTAACATTCTTTCTATATCAGAAAAACTGTAAGTATTATTTATTAAATCTATATATTTATATGGGATAATTACATTTTTCCAATCTACTATTGGAAGACTCTGTATGAACAGTTTATACTGATCAAGCTGACTCTTTATTTTGAGCTGTTCTTCTTCTGGAAGTTGTTTGAAATCATTTATTAATTGCATAACATTATTTGAAAGTAATCTTTCAATGTCGCTTCCGGTTTGTTGCCAGAATGCTCTAATGTTTTCATATTTATTCCTCTCAAAAGGTACATTCTTTACAATTGCTTGATATGTACTACACAAACCGGTGATCATATCGAAATCATTTGGAAATTTTTCATATAAAATTGGAAATGTGCTCATAAGATATTCATTATGAGCCAAAGGATCGACAACCTTCAAAGCATTAACTAATTTCTGCAGTGTCTCCTGGTTATATGCACCTTTGTTGATGAGCATATCTTTAATTTTAGTATAAAATAGATACTGGGTTTCCAGTCTTAGATTTGTAATTTCTATCGGTAGATCTTTCTTTCTATTATAATCATCTCTCCATGCTCTAAATTTATCGTCTTTCATTATGTTTTCATAAATTGCAAATAAATCTTTTATATTATATTTTTGAGCTATAAGATTATTAACTAATGCCTTATCATATTGTGAAAGTGAGTCCTGGTATGCTTTAAGATCATCATATTCTTTAGTACCTGGTTGTGGATTTGTTCTAGCTATGTCGATGTAATTCTCTATTTTGCTTTGGATTTCTAACATACTGTCATATTGACTTCTAAGTGTTGGGTAATCCAATCCTGTTTGTTCTTTTACATAATTAGAAAGTGCTTCTTTATAATTCTTATTTGATACAGGTCCAAATGGTCCACTTGTCACTTGTGTATAAATTTTTATAAAATCTTTCTGAAACACTGAATTATAAGGATCATTTTTCATTTCGTTATAAGCTGTAATAAGCATCCATGCATTTTGAATTCCTAATGTTTTATTGTAAATCTCATCAAGTTTATCTAATTCAGAATCTGTAAAGCCATAATACTTCTTTGCACTTATTGTAGCTTTATATTGATTCTGAAATTTAGAAAATAAATCTGCTCGATTAGGATAAATTTGTGCTTCGTTTGCTAGGTTAGTCAATTCTGTGATTGCTTTTTGTTTTGTTTCATAGTATAATGAAATTGGCGAATATCTCTTCGAAATAACTAAACTATATTCTCTTCTTGTTAACGAATCAACATAGGTTGGATAAGTAGTGATCTCTTCAAATCGTATGTTTGGATTTATTTTCATAACCAAATTATTTATCTTTTTACTCACTTCTTTAAAAGTTGCATTGGCATCCTTTGGATCATATAATGTTATTTCAATATCTATTGGATCGTTGTTTATTTTTCTTGCTATAGCATCAAAAATAGTATTTGGATCAAGAGCTAGTTCTCTTTCTTTTCCTTTTATGTCAATATATTTATATAGCCTGATTTCATCTATCTCTTGTTGAGTTATCTTAGACAGCTGAGCATCTATATCTTTATACGTTTTAAAATATGTTTCAAATTTTTCTATCTCATAATCTTTTGCTGTTTTTTTCCATACCTTCATTGCTTCATTAAATGCTGACTCGAATTGATTATTCTTCATTTTATCAGATAAATTTTTAAACTTTTCATAACTTGGTGATATTGTGAAACTTTTAAGAAACCATCCTGCATCAAATTTTTGTTTGAAACTTGGCTTCTCCTCTGCTTTTTGCTTTTCTTCTTCGACCATGCCTTTTTGTTCTTCGTCTATGGCTGTTTCTATTTTTTTCCATTTTGCATTAAATGTATCGTTAGATCTTTTATTTTTACTAAAATAATTATTATAATAATCTCTATACGCCGCATCATACTTTTCGTCATTTTTTCTTTTATCATTTATTTTTTTCATAATCTTCTTTAATTTTTCAATATTGGTTTCTGTTAAAAAACTATTAATATCATTCTTTGCTTCGATCCATTTTGGATCCTTCTTCTCTTTTTCTTTTTGTGCCAATGGCCCTATATTTTTATCTGCCATATCTCCACCTTTTGCCATACTCTCAACCTTAACTATATTACTACTTTGCTTTTTAAAATCTTTTGCTTTTTGGACTTCTTGGGCTTCTGCACTGATTGGAAGTAGCAATGGCTCGACAATTAGGAGTGAGGAAAGAACGCCTATCCTGACAGCTCTTGAAAGTCTTGAAAAATGAGAAAGACCAGACCCTAGCGATGAAGAGTATCGCTGCTTTTCTTCTTTCAGCTCATCCTTCTCTTTCTTCCTTTTCAAGCTAAGCCAAGACGACATAAAACTCGACCATAGTTAACATAGTTATTCTTAATCTATTATTAATAACGTATTAATAACGTGAAAAACAATAAAATTGCAGAAATCATAAAATTGCAGAAAAATAAACGCAAAGGAGGTTAAAATACTTTTCGGTTTAAGGTTGAAGCTAGAGGCTTTTTATAGTTTTCTTTCCTAATATCATTTACTGCTTCTTATCCTAATTATGCGAGTAAGATAAGAGAGGAAGGCGACCAACATGAAGGATGTAACAAAGATATCCAAGACATTCAGGTGCGAATGCGGAACAACCAATAAATTCGAGTTTGAAACAGAATACGACGTTATTGATTTGAACCTAAAAGTCAGGTGCCAGGTTTGTGGGAGAGAAAGGATTATTTCGTTAGCTAATTTCTTCATAAATCAGCCTCTACCTGCTCAATCTCAGACTTACTCTTTCCAATCTCAGCAGCAACTGCAGTCGGCACAATTTCAACCATACTCACAAATGCAACCATCAGCACCACTCCAATCGCAGGCCCAGCAGAACTACCAACAAAACTATAATGTCTTCAGTGACATGTTTGGCCAACCTGTCATTAATCAGGAACAGCTGAATCCACAGCTACAGCTGAATTCACAGGTTCAAAACCAACCTATTCAAGATTCAACGAATCAGATGTCTTCAAACCCAATATTGCAAATGGCAAATGCACTAAATCCTATTGAACAGAAAACAGAGGATACATCAAACACACAGCAGACCCAGTCAATTCAAAATATTCAAGATAATGGAAAGAGCGTATACGCTGGATTGCTGAACCTTGAGCATATGGAAGAAGAACTTCTTAACCAGGAAGAGGCTGCAAATGTAGCTGAAAGCTATGAAACGAATCCTATTATGCAGGAAGTAGAAGAAGAAATATATGAACCATTTAAACAGGAAAATGAACAAACGTATTCAATCCAAGAAAATGCAGTGTCTCAACCTCAAATCATGAACACAGAAGAAATGAAAAAAGAAAAGATAACAAAGGAGTTAAGCGATGAAGAAACTTATTCTGCATTATTTGGAGGATTCTGAACAAAATCTAAAAGTCTAAAGTCAAATCTAAAAACTTTAGACTGAGATTAACTTTTGATTAATTACTGATTAATGAATTTTCCTGTTGCAATCAATGCAGATCCTCCACCCTTTCCTGGCTTCTTTTGGAATATTGACTGCAGAACCTGATTTGCGTTGTATCCAGAATCCTTTCCTGCAGCCACCACTATAAATTCATTATTATAAAGCACCACTAAAGACCTAGGATTGAAAGAAATGACTTTGTTTGCAATAGTTCTTATTATGTCATTTGGAAGCTGCAGACTCATCTCTATTTCGTTTACAGCCTGGTCTGGCTTCTGCTTCTTTGCAAGATATTCTGCAATCATCTCTTCAAGCTTGGATATTGATTTGTCCTTTTCTTTCCATTCCTGGAAGATTCTATTGACAGAAGATGACAACTCTT
>Ga0272448_1007520_pt1 | contig 11511 bp, 12 predicted proteins | sample YNPCB0191_FD_202220 | JGI IMG/M metagenome (GOLD analysis project Ga0272448, IMG submission 202220) | Hot spring sediment microbial communities from Yellowstone National Park, WY, United States - YNP-CB-019-1 | ecosystem: Environmental > Aquatic > Thermal springs > Hot (42-90C) > Sediment... | reverse complement strand
TACTTGGCTGCTGGCGGAGTGAATTTCCCGCCGTTGCCAGGACTCGACCAGGCACCAGGTATTGACATGTGTGGTACAACACCATGTGCCGACAGGTCATCCGAAACAGTGCGTCCCACCACCGGCAGCGATGCCCTGGCTAACACACTGGCAGGCGCGGTGTTGTTGGGACTGGCTGCAGTTGTGGTATATGCACTGGTATCGATTGCGCGCGGTGGCTGGCAGATCACACCCGCAACCGACCCGCCGCACCCGACACGTAAGTCCCGCCGCGCGGCGCCTGTCTTGAGTCTGGCGCAGGGGCTGATTCCCGTGTTTGCAACAGTAGGGCTGGGCGTGGCAACCTATCTGGCCTACACCAAGCTGGCGCACACTGATGTCATCTGCGGACCGGTGGGTGATTGCGATGCAGTGCAAGTCAGCAGTTATTCGGAACTACTTGGCATCCCGGTCGCAGTGTTGGGTGCACTGACCTATCTGGGCATTTGGGGGTCCTGGGTCAGCTCCCGCCTGCCTCTGGCACGTCTTGCGCTGTTGGGCCAGCTGGGCTTGTTTGGACTGTCCCTGGTAGGTGCCTTGTTTTCCTTCTATCTCACCTTCCTGGAACCTTTTGTGATCGGTGCAGTATGCACGTGGTGCCTGGTGTCTGCAGTGATGATGATGCTCATCTTGTGGTTGGCGACGCGTAACTTGAGTCGGCAGGCATCGCCGCCCAGGCAAACAGCGAGGGATTGAAAACGCAGATGCCCTTCGTAGAGTGCATTCGGCTGGAAAAGACGTTGCCCTGTCTGGCTGAACCGGGCAAGCTGATTGTCATCGGACGCCCATCGCGCACGCTGGACGGTCTGCTACCGCTGGTGGCCGCTGTTGCGCCCAACGTAATCGCCTTCAACCCTGTTGGGGGGACACTGACCCTGCGCCGTCAAGCCGGTTTCATCACCTTCTACCCGGATAAGGTTATGATCACGCAGGTACTCAATAGTGAGGAAGGGTTGACCTTGCTGCAAGAGGTGTGTACCCTGCTCAACCAGTGTTGGGAACACCGTGATACTATCCAGCCAGTCACCCATGCCAAGCGTACCCCACGTCCGTTGGATGTCTGGACCTTGTTGCCACAGACCAACTGCCGCCAGTGTGGTGAGGCGACCTGTATGGCGTTTGCCTTTGCCCTGCTGATGAACAAACAAACCCCGGCAGCCTGTCCGCCTCTGGCGGCCGATGCAGCCTTTACCGAACGATCAAAGCATTTGTACGCTCTGTTGGGACAAGAATGATGTCAGAAGAGAAACTGATTGAGACGTACGAACTGGAAGTATTCACGCCGCCATGCGATCCTGGGGCAGAGACCTGGAGCGCGGTGGCACATCTCCAACAAGACATCAGCCCGGTGCTGCCATATCTGAACGCGACCCTGCGCGGCGCGGTTTACAATCATGCAGCTCAGGCATTACAGTGGAAGAAAGGTGGGCGTAACATTGTCTTCCACGCCCAGAAAATCGCAGCCGGCAACCTGGCAGACCGTGCCGAAGCTGAAAAGGTCATCCAGGGTCTGGTCAAGCTGGTCAATCAGACCTGGGAAAGGCGTGCAGAGATCACACCCAGCCTGGAAATGCGCCAGCGACCGACACCTATGGCCGTGTCAAAGCTGTTACCGGGTACCAATTGTCGCGAATGCGGACAACCTACCTGCTTTACCTTTGCGCTCAAGCTGATAGCTGGACAGCGCCGGCCCGAAGACTGCCCGCCACTGCGTCGGTCTGAGTTCGCCGCCCAGCTGGCCGAGCTGCAGACCATACTGGGTGACATGCCGACTATCGGATCGAGAACCGGCAAACTGTCAGACGGATCGAGCGAAGCTGCCAATCTCGGGAATGGTGAGGTCTGACGCCGGCTGTTACAGCTGGGTGAGTGTCAGCTCGCTTGCAGCCGGGTGATGATGGCGTGCACGTTGCCCAGGCAACAGGAGCCTTGTGGATTGCGGATATCGCAGGCGCACTGCCCGGCCTTGATGCCTGCGCTGATAGCATCAGGGACGCTGCTCTTGCCGACCGTCTCGATCTCGCGTCTGATCGACCCCAGGCTGTGACGAAAGCAATAACACACAAGCACGTCATCGGCGTGCGGCTCCTTCTGGTAGACCCGTTCGCGCACCTGCCCAACTGTGAAGTATTGCTGACCATCAGCGCTGAAATAGACCACCGGACAAGACGAGGTTCGACAGAACAGATACGGTTCATGGGTTACATGGGCCAAGCTGATGGATAGCATTGCCTTGACCGTCTGCCCGCCGACTCCTTTACCCTTTCGCCCGCACAAAGGGCACTTGTCCGTCGTCTTAACTTGCGGTGATGCGCCAGGAAGCTGGCAACTGTCCGCACCACTTTCGGCAGGAGCACAGCAATCGGTTGATTCTGACACAGTGCGTCTCCTCATAGCGTCAAAGCCGCGCGCGTCGACCAGGGTGCACCAACGCGGGCGGCCTCGCTTCTTGTCAGGGAAGGACTTTACCGCTCAGCGCCACTGATCTTAAGCCAAATTGTAGTGCAGAGCATAGCACAAGGCAAACTCTGAACAAGCGAGTCAGATCTCAAACCTCTTGTTGTGGGAAATGAGAGGTAAGACAGAACCAAGATCTTTGACTTCGTGCATTGCTGTGAACAGGCGGTGACAGGCGATTTACTCGCCTGGCTGTATGAGCCTGCCAGAAATCTGAAGTGGACTCAAGGTAGGGGCAAGTATTTGGAGTTGACAAACGACGATATTAGCTATAGAATATATATGATTAAAACATATATAAGTAAGATGTGAATAAGGAGGCAGGCTCTGAAATGTGCGACAGTCATTGCCGAAGAAACACAGATGAGGAAGGACACTGTCATCCACCGCAAGGGCAAATGCGCGGCTTCCTACAGCCTTGGCTGCTGTTATTGCTGGCTCAGAAGACTTCCCACGGGTACGAATTGTTGGAGAAACTGGGCAAGGATCCAGAAGCTCCTGATGTTGACCCAGGGCTGCTTTACCGTACCTTGCGTCAATTTGAGCAGGATGGGTTGGTGCGCTCAGTCTGGGATACAGCAGGAGGAGGCGCGGCCCGGCGCGTATACGAGGTAACTGCGGAGGGATTGGAGTACTTGCACGCCTGGGCGGCCAATATCCGGCGCACCCGGCAGCGGTTAGATCGTTTCCTGGATGAATACCAGATGCGCTTTCAATCACTTGCTGACCAAGACCAAAGCTAAACCATGGCCGTAGAGTATGTAACTGCGACCCTTCTCGCGATGACCGACCGCATAGCTGCTGCAGTTTATCTGGTCTTGCGTCTCACGCAAGGTTGTCCCAGCTCAGCTACGCGCGGCGCACCCGGGGTCAATCTCACACGTTCCAAGAATGCTTCACCATCTGAGTTGCGGGAGGGTGACAAATGAATCAGGCCATTGAAGCGGAAAACCTGACCAAGGTTTACGGTGGTTCTAGAACAGGCACATTGGCCGTAGACCACATCAGCTTTGAGGTGCGTTGCGGCGAGGTATTTGGCTTTCTGGGCCCCAACGGCGCGGGCAAGACGACCACCCAACGCATGCTTACCAGTCTGCTGGAGCCGACCAGTGGCCGCATCCTCGTTTATGGCCACGACTTGGCCCGTGACGCGTATCCCGTCAAACGGCAGATGGGCTTGGTCCCGGAGGAATCCAACATCTACACTGAACTAACCGCCTGGGATAACCTAATGTTTGTGGCGCAACTGTACCGCCTACCCCGGGCTGAGCGTGCAAGGCGCGTAAGCGAGATGCTCGAGGTTTTTGGATTGGCGGAACAGAAGAATGTGAAGGCGCAGGCCTTTTCCAAAGGGATGCGTCGTCGCCTGAGCATTGCGATGGCTATCATTCACCGCCCCAATCTTCTGTTTTTGGATGAGCCGACTCCAGGATTGGACGCACAGTCTACGCGCGCCATCCGTGACCTCGTTCGTCAGTTGAGCGCCCAAGGTACCACCATCTTCCTCACCACTCATCAGATCGAAGAAGCTAACCAGCTCTGTGATCGAGTGGCGATCATCAACCATGGACAAATCGTGGCGATTGATACCCCCGAACAATTGAAAGCGGCCTTCAGTCGGGTACAGTCGGTTGAGGTAGCGCTGCAACCCGCCAGTGGCTCTGAACTTGCGGGGGGAGGTGGCAGTCAACTGTCGGCACTGGCTGGTGTAAAAAAGGCAGTCAAGATGGGCGACAAATGGCGACTGTACACCAATGATCCTGCTACGCTACTGCCGTTAGTCATCAGTTATGCACAGAATCAAGGCCTACGCGTGGTAAGCCTCTGCACCTTGGGGCCTAGCTTGGAGGATGTCTTCCTGGAGATCACGGGACAACAAATGAGCACTGTCCCCCGCCGAACGCAAGAAGATAGATCGCAAGCGGCACGCAGGAGATGAACGATGAAACATAATAAGTGGCTACAACGAATGCAGGACGAATTCGCACAGGCCTGGGTTGTGGCGACCAAGGATGTGCGAGTCTACTACCTGGCGCCACCAATGATTATGTTCGGCTTGTTGTTACCTTTCTTCCTCTTCGCCTCCTTTTCCATCAAGCGGGAGATTGGAGTGGAAATTGGGATGGCCCGGCTGCTCGCGTTGACCACTTTCTTCACAGCCTCATCGGCCGGGCCGGTGATCATCCCAATGGAGCGACGTACCGGCACCTATGACCGCTTACTGGTTGCTCCAATGTCAGAGGTAACTCTGCTGCTGGGGAAGACAATAGTAGGTGCCTTCTTTGCTGTTGCCGTCTCGCTGGTTCCGTTGGTTTTAGGGTTGCTCTTCCTGCGCACAACCGTGGCTGATAGTGCTTGGTTGGCAATTGGTATTGTGCTTGCCAGTCTGGTGTTTTCAGCTTTTGGCTTGGTCTTCGGATCTATCCCCACAAGTAGTGCCACAGCGGTGGGCAGCATCATGATGCCCAGCACTCTGGTGCGCTGGCCTCTCCTCTTCATCAGTGGTGTTTTCGTCCCACTGGCAGAGATGGTACCGTTGATGCGCATCGCGGCATACCTGTCACCTCTGACCTACGCCCAAGACCTCATCAATTACGCCGTGCTAGGCGTTGGCTACTTGAACTGCTGGCTCGACTTGCTTGCACTTTGGGTGTTCTTGGTTGCCTTCTTGCTCTCGGTCAGCTGCATGCATCGGCGAATTCGGCAGCTGGGGTACTGATGACATAGGTGGAAGGGCTTGAGATTGTGATCGGGGCCCCGTTTGCCACTCACATTACCCTGATGGGTCGAATGACAGGGCTGCTCAAGGCGCAGTGGTGCACATATACTGTTTGCGCAGTCAGTCGAGCTGGCGCAGCAGCCGTGTACCAGTGGTTGTGAGGTAAAGCTGTGTTGCATCAGGTACAGACGCTCTTGGCGGTGTTCGCCCACCCCGACGATGAGACCTTCCGCTGTGGCGGGACGCTGGCCTTGCTGGTCCGACGTGGGGTGAGAGTTCACCTGCTGACCGCCACGCGCGGCGAAGCCGGCTCGTGCGGCGATCCACCTCTCTGCCTACCGGATCAGTTGGCCGCTGTACGCGAAGGGGAGCTGCGTTGTGCGTGTGGTGTACTGGGCATCGAACCACCGCACCTGTTCGATTACCGGGACGGCTACTTGAGCCAGGCCGACCCGGAGCAACTGACGGCGCGCATCCTCGAGGTGGCACGTGAAGTTGGTCCACAGGTGATACTGAGCTTTGGGCCAGATGGCCTGTCAGGCCACCCCGACCACATCGCGGTCGGTCGCTGTGCAACTGCAGCCTTTGCTATGGCTGAAGATATTGCCGCCCTGTACTATGTGGCCGTTCCGCGCAGTCTGGTTCAGCGCCTGAACATGCCCCATTTGCGGCCATTGCCCGATGAGGCTGTTACGCTGACTGTGGACGTATTGCCAGTGTGGGAGATCAAACTGGCAGCTATGCACTGCCATGCCACCCAGTTGAGTTCCTCGCCTATGGCACGCGCATCTATCGAGCAACAACGTTTGTTCTTCGGCACCGAGTATTTCGTGTGTGCCGGCTCACGGCGACCGGATGCAGACTTGCTGGTCAGGACGTTCGGGCAGTAACGACACCGGAGCAACTCTGGCGCATAGCAGAGTCACGCCCGGGATGGCACACTCATAGATTCGCACTGCCGCCTCCTCTTTTTCCGCACGTTGGTTTGACAGCAGTCCAATCATATCGTATAATTACGATGTAGAGATGGGCGAGGCGAGCTCGGCCAAGGGTACTTGTCAATGAAACCAATATCTTTGCCGTCTGACGACGAGAGGATGGTCACCATCTTCAAAGCGCTGGGCAATCCTGTACGTTATGGAATGTTACGCTACCTGGTCGAACATCCTCAGTGTATCACCGGTGATCTGGTCGTCTTCGCCGGCCTGGCACAGTCCACGGTCAGTCAGCATCTCAAAGTGTTACGCGATGCCGGCCTGATTCGGGGCGAGATCGAAGGCCCGGCTACCTGTTACTGTCTGGACGAGGCCACCCTGAGCTGGTTCAAGGCCAAGGTAAACCAGCTGATCGGCCAGCTGACAGCGGGTTGCTGCCAGTAGGCTGCACCGTATCTCCAGATTGTTCTCTGATGTACCTTACTCTATCGGAAAAATACGTTGAAAAGCCTCGAGCAAAGAAAGGATGTTCAATGAGCAGCAAGGCATACTTTGATGAAGTAGCAGCTCAGTGGGACGCCATTCGCGCCAGCTACTTCGGCGATTGGCTGCGTGAGAAGGCATATGCAGTCGCTGGCTTGCGTCCCGGTCAGACCGCCGCCGACATCGGCGCCGGCAGCGGCTATATCACCGAAGGCTTGGTGAGGAGAGGGCTGAACGTGATCGCAGTCGATCAGTCACAGGCCATGTTGGCCGAGATGCGCAAGAAATTCGCCGCTGCGAGCGGGATTGATTATCGTCAGGGCGAAGCCGAATGCTTGCCGATCGCTGACGCCTCGGTGGACTACGTCTTTGCCAATATGTGTCTGCACCACGTAGAGCAACCCCTATTGGCGATCCGCGAGATGGTGCGTGTGCTCAAGCCCGGTGGCAAGATGATCATCACCGATATGGATGAGCACCAATTCGAGTTTCTGCGCAGCGAGCTGCACGATCGCTGGCTCGGCTTCCGTCGCGCTGATGTAGCTACCTGGCTCAGCCAGGCCGGTCTGGAACAGATCGTGGTTGAGAGCGTGGATGGGGGGTGCTGCGCCCAATCGGAGTGCGCGCGCCAAACCGCCACCATAAGCGTATTCGTGGCCTCGGGCGTCCGTCCTGTTCACGCCGAGTCCACTGTCAAAGGGGCGGTTAACCCAACGACGGCAAGTAACCCACGACACAGCCAGGACATACACGCTTCGGTGCGCGAGTTCTATGCCGCTCAGGCGCGTGCGGCTGCGCCGGCCCAAAGCAGCTGCTGCCAACCAGCAGCCTCGCCGTGCTGTAACAGTACAACTGCCTCCGGGTCGTGTTGCGGTGCACCAGCCGAGGTGGCTGACGGACTGGCATCCGAAACTCTGCCGCCCTCGTGGGGATGCGGAAATCCCATCGCTCTGGCCGGCCTGCAACCCGGGCAGGTGGTGCTCGACCTGGGCAGCGGCGCAGGATACGATGCCTTCCAGGCCGCGCGCCTGGTGGTCCCAGTCGGTGGCCGGCAAGGACGTGTCATCGGCGTGGATATGACGGACGATATGTTGCGCCTGGCGAGGGAGCACGCCGAGCGCCTGGGGCTGGCCGCGGTGACCGAGTTCCGCAAAGGGTACATCGAGGACCTGCCGCTGGCCGATAGTTCGGTGGACGTAGTCCTTTCGAATTGTGTGATCAACCTGTCGCCGGACAAGGCGGCTGTCTTTCGCGAAGCTTACCGCGTGCTCAAGCCAGGCGGTTGGCTGGCCATATCCGACATTGTGACCGAAGGCGCTATGCCAGAGCAGCTGCGCGCGGATGCCGAGGTGTGGGCCAGCTGTATTGGAGGTGCACTGGAGGAGCACGCCTATCTGAATCTGATCCGGGCAGCCGGATTCAGTTCGATCACGGTTGACAGCCGCACGGTTGTGGCCGCGTTGCCCGAGGTCAAGATCCTCAGCCTGACCCTGCGTGCCTACAAGCCCCTGAATGATATGATCGCTTAGAGGCGCCGCCCAAACTGCAACCAACCCTACCCCCTGACCGCCTTGTGCGCGGTCCGCGGAAGCGGCCTGCGCGGACCACGCACAAGTTCGTTCCTTTATTTTATGTCAAATACATATTCTCGAAACATCCCATAAGGACAACGCCCGCCGACGCGCCCCACCAGCTTAATTTGAACCTCCGGCCCTGCGATGGTATACTTGCGCAAATATCATCCATAGCCTGGAGAGCGGTACACTTTGGGCGCATATCTGGCATTCAAGGAACTGTGGCGCAACAAGGGGCGCTTCCTGTTGGTTAGCATGGTGATCGCCCTGATCACCATGCTGGTGTTATTCGTGGCCGGCCTGGCCGAGGGCTTGGGCTTGGGTAATATCGAATACCTGTCCAAGCTGAACGCGGATCTATTGGTCTATCAAAAGGACACCGAACTCTCAATTGCAGCCAGCCGCATCGGCCTGTCGCGCCTGAACGACATCCGAAGAGTAGAGGGCGTCAAGGCGGTAGGCCCGCTGGCTTTTCACCGGGTAACGATTGTCTCTGGGCCGACCATGTTGGGAATCGCGCGCAGGCCCTTGGACGTGACTATGATCAGGGTCGAGCCGGGGCAACCAGGCGAGCCACCTGTGGTATCTGGCGAGCAACTCAAGAACACGCGCGGCAAGGATGCCATCATTGACCGCAATGTGGCCCTGCGCACCGGCTACGGGGTGGGAGACGTATTTACAGTAAAGGTCATCCAGGGTACCAAAGAGCAGTTCTACCCGCTCAAGGTGGTGGGTGTTACCGATGGTCGCCAGTATTCCATTCAGCCTTCTATCATTGTGCCCTATTTGACGGGCGAGGAGATCAGGCCCAAATCCGAGGTTGAGTTTGGCCCGCGAGCCGATCTGGATTGCAACGTGGTGGCTGTCCAGCTGGTCAACCCGGCCGAACGCAACTTTATGAAGGAACGCCTGGAAAGCCTGGTCAGTGGCATTGAAGCGGTTGACATCCCAACTGCTTACCAGGCCACGCCTGGCTATGCAGCCCAGCAAGGAACCCTGAATACACAGCGTTACTTTGCGCTGCTGATCGGCGTGTTGGTGCTGGGCGGCTTCTTTCAGATCCAGACTCTGCAAAAGGTGCCTCAGATCGGTGTGCTGAAAGCCATCGGTGTTTCGAACTTAACCATCGCCTCGGCTGCCATGTTCCAGATCGTGATGGTCACCTGCCTGGGCGTGTTCTTGGGCGGGGCCCTTACTTTGATGCTATCCCTGGCTCTGCCGCCGGTCGTTCCTATCTCTTTCACCGGTTCACAGGTGGGGTTAGCGCTGGGATCTTTGTTAGTGATCGGCCCATTGGGTGGCCTGGTGTCCGTGCGCTATTCGCTGCGCGTCGAACCTCTGGTGGCGTTGGGACTGAACCAATGATGGATAGCGCTGCAACCAACGGAACAAGCAACGCGCCGATTGCGCTGGAAACGAACGGGGTGACCAAGATATACGGCAGCGGCGACAACCAAGTTGTGGCCGTTAACCAGGTGTCCATCCGGGTATTGGCTGGCGAGTTTGTGGCCCTGGTCGGTCCCAGCGGGTCAGGTAAGACCACCTTGCTTGCTGTCTTGGCCGGACTGCTGAGACCGACCAGTGGTAGCGTGTGGATCGACGGTCAGGAGCTGAGCCGCATGAGTGACGGGCAGCGAACCAGGTTCCGCCGTGAGAAGATCGGTTTCACCTTTCAGGCCAACAACTTAGTGCCCTACCTGACCGCACTTGAGAACGTGGAACTTATGGTGCGCTTGACCGGCGCCTGCAAGAGCGAATGTCGCGAGCGGTCGGTGGAACTACTGACCCGATTGGGCCTCGGCGACCGGCTGCATTATCTACCCCGTCAGCTGTCGGGCGGCCAGCAGCAGCGGGTCGCCATTGCGCGGGCGCTCATCCATAGCCCGGCCGTGGTGTTGGCCGACGAACCAACCGCCAGTTTGGACAGCGAGCGCGCCTTTCAGGTTGTCGAAACCTTCGCCAATCTGATCCACCTTGAGCGGCGAGCCGGCATTATGGTAACCCACGACATGCGTTTGTGTCGCTTTGTGGACCGTATCGTGCGTATGCGCGATGGTCAGGTGGCACACATCATCACGGATCGAGCCGAGATCGATGCATTGGCCAAGGGCGAGTAAGCGCCTGCCGAACCGCGTGCAGGCTACCTCAGCTGACAACCAAGTATGTTCGTGTCTGAGAGAGTGTTTGACCAAACATCTTTCGTGAAGAAACTGATCGAGGAAGGCACATATGGGCCAGCTTGACGACAAGATAGCATTGATCACCGGTGCAAGCACAGGCATCGGTCAGGGAATCGCGCGCCTGTTCGCCCAGGAAGGCGCTCACCTGGTTTTGGCAGCGCGCACCCAGGCACGGCTTGAGGCTGCGGCTGCCGAGCTGCGCGCCAAAGGCAGGCGTGTATTGGCCATACCCACCGACGTGAGCAAAGAGGCACAGGTCGTTGCTCTGTTCCAGCAGACGATGGCTACCTTTGGCCGACTGGATATTCTGGTCAACAATGCTGGTATCTACGCGGCGGCGCCGCTGGAAGAGATGTCATTGGAAACGTGGCAGCAGGTGATTGACATCAACCTGACGGGCGCCTTCCTATGTACCCGCGAGGCTATGAAGATCATGAAGCCCCAGGGCGGCGGCCGGATTATCAACATCGGCAGCATCGCAGCACAGATGCCGCGTCCCCATGCAGCACCCTACAGTTGTGCCAAGCTGGCTCTGGTGGCATTGACCAAGACCACCGCACTGGAGGGTCGGGATTTCAACGTGGTTGCCAGCTGTCTGCATCCGGGCAATACCGCCACGCCCCAGATGGAGTTCACACCGGGCGAACCCATGATTGCGGTGGAAGACATTGCCCGTACTGTGTTACACATGGCGTCGCTCCCACTTAACGCCAATATGCTGGAGGCGATCGTACTGCCCGTCACCCAGGCCTACCTGGGTCGAGGCTAGCCAGCGTCCGTATGACCCTTGACGAGTTAACTCGGCCTATCGCCGGGCAGCGTGTGTTTGGCGCCGAGCTGCCGCCTTACGATTGGCTGCGCCACTGTGTGCGCTGTGCGCGCTGTTTACCTGCCTGTCCCACCTACCAAGAGACCCTGTTGGAGGTGCAGTCACCGCGCGGTCGGCTGTCTCTGATCAAGGCTGTTGAAGAAGGTATCCTGCCCTTCAACGCTCGTGTGGAAGAACATCTGTATCACTGCCTGGATTGCCGCATGTGCAACACGGTCTGCCCAGCCAGCGTGCCTATCGGCGAAGCGATTCTGGCTGCTCGGTCGGCCTTTGCCGAACAGCGTGGGCAACGCTG
>Ga0272448_1007517_pt1 | contig 11513 bp, 5 predicted proteins | sample YNPCB0191_FD_202220 | JGI IMG/M metagenome (GOLD analysis project Ga0272448, IMG submission 202220) | Hot spring sediment microbial communities from Yellowstone National Park, WY, United States - YNP-CB-019-1 | ecosystem: Environmental > Aquatic > Thermal springs > Hot (42-90C) > Sediment... | reverse complement strand
CGTGTGTTGGGCCGTCCTCACCGACGAAGATGCTGTCATGTGTGAATACGTGAACAACGTGCAGTCCCATCAGCGCGGCGAGGCGGATGGTCGGCCTCATGTAGTCGGAGAAGATCAGGAATGTGGCGCCGTACGGGATGAATCCGCCATAGAGGGCGATGCCGTTGACCGCAGCTCCCATTCCGTGCTCTCTTACGCCGAAATGGATGTTCCAGCCAAGCGGGTTTTCCTTTTCGAAGTCGCCCGCGCCTTTGACGTCGGTCTTCGTGCTGGGGGCGAGGTCGGCCGATCCGCCCCACAGCGAAGGTACCAGTTTTGCAGCTTCCTGTATAACCATACCTGAGGCGGCGCGCGTCGCCGCAGGCTTCTCGCAGTCTATGTTTGACAAGATTATATCCTCGATGTTGGATGGCACGACCTTGCCCATCATCTTGTCCCATAGCTCTGCTTGTTCAGGATAAGCCTGTCGGTATTGTGCAAACATGGACTGCCACGCCTCGTATTGCGGCAGCAGCTCGGCGGCGCGCTTCGCAAACAGTTCCCGCACCTCGCGCGGCACATAGAACGTCGGCTCCAGCGGCCAGCCTGCAAGCTGTTTTGCGGCCTTGACTTCTTCCTCCCCCAAAGGCTCTCCGTGCGCGGCGGCCGTATCGTGTTTCGTCGGCGCTCCGTTTGCGATGTGGGTGCGCGCGATGATGATGCTGGGGCGGTCGGTAACCGCCTCGGCTTTCGTAAGCGCAAGCGATGCAGCGGCGCGATCGTGGCCGTCGATCTTCTGAACATACCAGCCGTACGCCTCGAACCGCATCGCCACATTGTCCGAATATGCCAACTCGGTGTCGCCCTCGATGGAGATGTGGTTGTCGTCGTAGAGCACGATGATGCTGCCCAGGCCGAGGTGACCGGCCAGGCTGCAGGCCTCATGGCTGATGCCCTCTTCGAGGTCGCCGTCGCTTGCGATGACGTAGATTCTGTGATCGATGAGGTCGTAGCCGGGCTTGTTGAACAGGGCCGCAAGCCGTCTTTGGGCCATTGCCATACCTACGGCATTGGAGATGCCCTGTCCCAGCGGACCGGTCGTAGTCTCGATGCCCAGTTTGGGATCGTATTCCGGGTGGCCTGGTGTGTGGCTGCACCACTGGCGGAACTGCTGAAGCTCCTCCACGGGCATGTCGTAGCCCGCCAGGTGCAGCATCGCATAGAGCAGCATTGAGCCGTGGCCGGCGGAAAGTATGAACCGGTCGCGATTCGGCCAGGCAGGGTCTTTCGGGTTGTAGCGCAGATGCTTGATCCAAAGGGCGTACGTATAGTCGGCCGCACCCATCGGCATACCGGGGTGGCCCGAGTTCGCCTTCTGCACGGCATCGACCGCCAGGAACTTGATAGTGTTTACGGTCAGATCGTCAGTGTGCTTGTCAATGATGACTTCAGGCATGTTTGCTCTCCGAACAGTTGTACTAGATACGATATTGTATTTTACAGCTTATCTGCCGACAATGCTACGTTTGCCCATGACCGGCACCAGAGTATGGTTCTGCAGGAACCGTAACCCCGTATGTCCTGAGTGGGTGCAGGCCTCAGCAGCGCGCCAGCGCGTATCGACGAACCCGTCATCATAGAATAGGCCGATTAAGTGAGTCTCGCCATCCGCCAATCTCAATTGCAAGCCCTGCGTGGCCGGCCACAGGGGTCGTGGCGAAGGGCGGCTCGGAATGTGCAACCCGCCGGCCTTGCGTGAGACGCACATCGAACGGGGCCAATCAGCGCCGCGGTCCGAGAAGACGTTCGTTGGCGGTCTACTCATCGGCGCACGCGGACTTGGGTCCCGTAGGAGCGGAGTTCTGCCCCGCGAGACTGAATAGACGCAAGCCGCCAGGGTGGTTGACAAGTGCGCTGCGTCGTCGGTATAATGATGCCTGCGTTTGACAAGACTGTTCATCGGCTTCTCGGCTTCTTCGATCCGCTGATCTGATGGGCAGTGGAAAACCTCTGCGGGCGGTTAGTTCAGGGGGAGAACGCTTCGTTGACACCGAAGAGGTCGTTGGTTCAAGTCCAACACCGCCCACCAGACGGTTTTGTGAGCGTGAAATGACCGCTTCAGTAAACCGATGCGGTCATCGGAAGCGACCACTTCGACGCTTTTGGCCCCTGTGCAAATGACCGATTCAGTGCCTATCTCCAGGAGGCATGGAGATATGGCACAAGCACAGCGTTCCCTTACCGTACTCGCGACAGAGCGCCCCGCACACTCCAGCAGGCAATCGACGGTTTCATGGCCGACTGCAAAGCGCGTAACCTTTCTTCGTGCACGCTCACGCTCAACCGAACCGTACCAGCAGCCCCACTCCAGAGTTCGGAATTTCGGCTGCGCCTGCCGCTATGGCTTCGGCCAGCACGCTGGTATTGCCGTACCCGCTGTAGAATGCAACGGGTGCGTTCATACGGCCGTTCTTCCCTCCGAATACTGATAAGCTCGGCTTTAGAGCCTCGACCGGCCGGCCCGTTGAATAATATATTGCACTCCGAGAGGATATACGGCCTCGGCAGTGGAACTATCTCCCGATGCATTGGGTTAGGAATGCGGCCGAGCGTCACTGCGAAAGTAAAAGTAGAGGTGTAACACCGTGGAAGAGGTAGTGGTCACCGAAAGACAGCGCAGGAGCAGAGCGCCGCTGATTGTGGCGCTGGTGGTTGTCGTTGTGGCGGCAGCGATCGCGTATCTTCTGCTGCGCGGCGGGCCAAAGGCCGATCCAGCTCGCTACCTGCCCAAGGAAGTGGCTATGGCAGCCACCTTTGACCTGACCAGCTCGGCCGATAAGGATGCCGCGCTCGATGTCATCCGCGGTATCCTTAAGGATGTTGGGGTGGATAAACCCGAAGAGGAGCTTTATAGAACGCTGGGTGACGCGCTGAAGCTGGATTTCAAGAAGGACGTGCTCGCCCATCTGAACGGCACGGCCGCCGTGGCTGTGCTTCCCGAGATGAACGGCATGATCCCCGTCGTAGTGGCGGCAATCTGCGCCAAGGGCGATGACGATGCCGCCGCCCTGGTGGAGACGCTGGAAAAGAAGCTCAGTAGGAACAAGGTGGCATCTGAAAAGCGCACCTACAAGGGCTACAGCTACCGGCGAATCCCCGTTGGCGGATCGCCTGACGAGATGTCGTTCGGGCCGCGGCTCATCAACTACGTCGGCGCGGTCGATGCCGCGGTCGTCTACGCCACCAGCGAAGGCGGCTTTAGGAAGGTCGTAGATACGATCAAAGGCGGGCCAAGCCTTCTGGACGACTCCAACTTCACCCGCCTCAGAGAGACCGGCCCGTCCACGTTCAGCACGGTCTTCTTCTCCGGACCGGGCTACTACAAGCTCATATCGCCGATGATGAGCATGGGTATGGGCATGATGGGCGGCGAGATGCCGCCCGAGTTCAAGGAAGAGATGGAGAATGTTGTCGCCGTTGTCGGCAGCGCCGACGCGAACGCCCAGGGCCTCAAGCTCAGCGCAGTCGGGGTGACCAAGAAGCCCGGCCGGGCATACGAGTCGCGGCCCCTGGCCGATATGGCCGCACAGTTCCCGGCCGATGCCAGGATTGCTTGCGCGTTCAATAGCTGGGACAAGATGTGGCTCGACCTAAAGAAGGGCCTCTCCAACCCCATGCTCAACAGCGAGATCAGCCAGATGACATCGCAGGCGAAGCAGGCGACCGGCATCGACCCATTCGCCGATTTCCTGGACCGACTCACCGGGTTCGCCGCGTACTACGTGCCCCGCAAGGCCGCGTCTTCGGAGGCGCTGCCGGGCGCCATCACCTTCGTTCTCACAGTGGACAAGCCTAGCGTCGTGAGGAGGTCGATAGCCAAGCTGCACGGGTTTGCCGCGATGGCCGGTCAGATGAAAGTGACAAAGCTGTCCGTCGCGGGCAACCAGGTTTCGGTTATGCCGCTGAGCGGCGAGGACGCAAAGCTGGGTGACGTCATACTCGGCAACAAGCTCATCATTGTGATCTCCGGCCCCGGCATCGCTCAGGCGATGGGCGGCGCGATTTCGGCCGCACAGGGCAAAGGGTCGTCACTGGCCGATTCGGAGGGCTACAAGCTGGTCAAAGCACAACTGCCCGACAAGGGGTTGGGGCTCTTCTACACCGACATCGGCGGCGTCGTGAACGTGTTCAAGGACGACATACCGGCAGACGACCGCAAGAAGGTCCAGGCCGTCTTCAAGCGTGTCGGATGGATAGGTTGCTCGGGTGAGGCGCACGGGAGGGAGTCCAATTCCGTGGTGTTCATCCCGTTCAAGAAATAGCCCGTGCGAGCCGCGCACCAGGCTCCTGCAGAACGCGAATTCGCTGCGAACTGCTAATCGCTGACACTCACGACCTTTAGCAGCATCGCACCGTGTCTGGGCACCCGAGCCGTAAACGAGTCCTCGAATACGCCGAGATCCCTCCGGCGCCACAGGTCTCGCACGCGGCATTTCCCCAAAGTGCCGATGTCGCGCCATCTCACAGTCGCCGGTGCTTCCTCGTGGCCGCGATTGAACAAACCCACGGCCATCGCGCCGTCAAACAGCGGCCGTGCCCATACTTCCGTCCGGCCCTCAGCCGATTTGCGGTCGGCAGCCTTGCCGAGCGGGTCCTGATCGACGTCGATAACTTCGGGATTAGTCAGCAGCGCCAGAGTGAAATCGTCGAGCTGGGACATGTCACAGCCGATCAGCAGCGGAGCGGCAAGCAGGCTCCAAAGCGTGATATGCGTGACCTGTTCGTGGGCGGTCAGGCGCGTCGGATGCACGTTGGGACCCCACCCCAGCTTGCCGACGACCAGCATATCAGGGTCGTTCCAGTGACCGGGGCCCGCGTAGGCGTCGTAGCCGGCGTGCCTGAAACCGATGCTCTCCACGCTCTCCCAGGTATCGACGATATCGCCGGTCGTGCGCCAGAGGTTGCCGCCAACCGCCGGCCCCCAGATGTGAACTTCCCTTTCGCTCCAGCAGATGCTGAACACGATATCGCGGTCGCATTTGTCGAGCGCGCCGCGCATTATTTTGTAGGGCTTTTGGTGATCGGCGCGGCAGGTGGGCGTCACTACGCTCTGATATGAGCACCAGTCGTACTTGAGGTAGTCGAATCCCCACTTGGCCCATGTCAGTGCATCCTGCTGCTCGTGCTGGTAGCTGCCCTCCATGCCTCCGCAAGTCGTCGGCCCCGGTGAGGAATATATGCCGATCTTGAGCCCCTTTGAGTGCACATAGTCCGCCAAAGCCTTCATGTCGCCGAACTTCTCATTGGCGCGGATTTCGCCGCGCTCGTCACGTACGCCCGGCCAACCGTCATCTATGTTGACGTATTGAAAGCCCACCGATGCCAGGCCCGATTCGACCATTGCATCCGCGGCCGCGCGCACCTTCTCCGCGCTCACGCTCATTCCCCACGCGTTCCACGAATTCCAGCCCATCGGCGGGGTCTGCGCGAGCTTGTGGTCACCCGCGACGATTTTGAGCTGCCGACTCGACGTCCCGTGTGGATTGCTCACACAGAGCTCGACCTTATACTCTCCCGGTCGCTTGACGCTGCCCGATATGATCCCTGTCGCTTCATCGAGCACCAGGCCCTCCGGCAGGTTGCGAGCCGAATAACTCAACGGGGCTTCGCCTGCCGCGGGGATCAGGAAAAGAAACGGCCTGCCGGGCGTCGTGCCGACAACCCGAGGCCCGCGAATCTCCGGATTAATCGGCATTCCATAGGCCAGATCGAGCACGGATATCGTCATTGTGCGCCGCGCATAGTCAAGCGCATTGCTCACCTCGATCTCCACGTCGAACTCGCCAGCCTCGCGCGTCGTGCCGGATATTAGACCAGTCTCGGCGTCGATTACAAGCCCGTCGGGGAGATTGCGCGCTCCGTACGAAAGCGGCGGGGAACCGGCGGCCGTGACCTGAAACGTGAACTTGCCGCCGACCACCGCGCCGACGCCCTTCGGAACCAGCAGATACGGCTCCGGCGACGGAAGAGCCGCGTAGGCCCATTCAGACACATCGACCGTCTTCGGACGCGTGGATGCCGACGGGTTCAGCGTGAGTCTTGCGTCGGCCCAGTCGGCGTGGTCCCAACCGATACCGTCTTCACCGTCCTTGACGACAAGGACCATCCGATTGGCGCCGGTCAGATCGACGGATATGTCCGCGGTCTCGCTTCCGGTCAGGATGTCCGTGCGAGCGGCCTTCCGTCCGTCCACCCAGACTTCGAAAACGACGGACCCCCTGCCCTCGACCTCGTCATCGACGCCCACCACTGCGTCAAAACGCGCCGCGGCACTTGCGAGTTCTATTGCGATCTCGCTTCGCGCGTGCGTGCCTACGCCGCGCGCGTAGGTCTTGCCGCCTATGCGGAGCGGGTTAGCGTCAACCGACTTGCGCGGCTGAGCGCTGCCGTGCTCCTGGAGAGCGTTACTAAGATCAAGTTCGTCGAGAAACAGCACGCTCACGCCGGGCCTACCGTCTGCAAGAGCTTTCGCTTTTCTCCAGTGCGAGCGTGATGGTCGGCGCGTCGCAGACTTCGCTCGGGCCGAAGTATTGAATCGGACCGGGGAAGACGTAGTCGTCATTGATCGCCCAGGAGTCGCGATTTGCAGCAAAGTATCTAAACGGCGCGCCGTCGAGATCGACGAGCGCCTTCTTGATGACCGGCGTGGGTCTGCCCTTGCGCATCTCCATGTTCAGCATCATCGTGACCGGAGTGCCGCCCGCAACCCATTCGTCTGCAGGGCAAGTGAGATTCTGCACGTTTGCCGTATAGCCGGTCAGGCCGGCGCGAACAAGCTGCGCTGCAGCATAGCCGAGCGAATAGGTGTAGTCGGCATCAAAGTTGGACGGCGCCGCACAGCGCCCTTCGTAGCCGAAGAAGTGCCCAAGTGGGCTGAACTTTGCGTCGCACTGGCCGCGCTGCTTGAGCGCTCTGATTTTGTCCGAGACCAGGTCTATGAGAAGGCGCTCGGTCTCGACCTGAGAAAGCGGCACGTTGCCGTGGCTGTCGCGCGTCAACAACGCCTGCTGTATATCTCCGGGCAGCGAGCCGTATACCTTGGCGCTGTGGTCGGAGAGCTGGTTGGACATATACTGAACGCGCTCTGCGTGATCCTCCAGACCGTGGATGTACTCTTCGTCCTTACCGAGGATGGCGCTGATCTCGTTGATCATTGTCCGCAAATCCGAAATGAACTCCGGCAGACCCTCGGGAACTACGACTATGCCGTAGTTCTTGCCCGATGCCGCGCGCTTGCATACGACATCGACGATCTGGTCCACGATCTCGGCCAGCGTGGTTCCCTTTGCCCGAATCTCCTCCGAGATCAGCGCGACATTGGGATGGGTCTGCAAAGCGCATTCGAGAGTGATATGGCTGGCAGAGCGCCCCATAAGCCGTATGAAGTGCCAGTATTTCACCGAGGACGTCGCATCGCGGCAGATGTTGCCGATAAGCTCGGAATAGGTCTTTGCGGCGGTATCGAATCCGAACGAGGCCTCGATCTGCTCGTTCTTCATGTCGCCGTCGATGGTTTTCGGCACGCCGATAATCACCGTCCTGGCGTTCTGAGCGCGAAGGTATTCGGCAAGCACCGCCGCGTTCGTATTGGAATCGTCACCTCCGATGATTATGAGACCGTCCAGGCCCATGTCGACGAAGTTCTTCTTACACGCTTCAAGCTCTTCCAGTTTCTCGATCTTGTCGCGCCCGCTCATTATCATATCGAAGCCGCCGGTGTTGCGATAGGCATCAATTATATCTCCGGTAAGCTCCTTGTACTTGCCCTTGATAACCCCGCCGGGGCCCTTGAGAAAGCCGAACAACCTGCTGGATGCGTTGGCCGCCTTGAGCGCGTCGAACACACCCGCAATCACGTTATGTCCGCCTGCCGCCGGACCGCCGGATAAAACTACGCCGACTTTCAGGGGTTCCGTACTTAGCCCGCCTTCGCCCTCGACGATCCTGGCGACCGGCTGCCCATACGTGTTTGGAAACAGCCGCTTTATCTCATCCTGGTCCGTAGGGGGATGCGAGGGCTCGCCCAGTTCAACGGATATTCTGCCGCTTCGAAGCGCTTTGGGCAACTTCGGCTCATACGCGGCTCGCGCCTTCTGCAGCGCTGACATCTGTTTGCTCATCTGAGTGCCTTTCGTAGTGTGCTGAATCTCTCGACATATTATACTAGGTTGTGCGCGAAGCTGTCAGCTATCAACTTGGGGTGCGTCTGTTCAGTCCTGATGAGTGCAACCTGCCGTGGATGGTTGATGCGAGGCTGCAGACCTAAGGATGCGCTTTGCAATACGCTCAAAAACAGAAGCAGTCTTGCGGTCGAGTTGGGCCGGCAGGCCGCGTGCGTCATTGCTCAGGAGGAGGGGGTATTGGCGGGCACGCCGACAGGTAAGGGCCACACATCAGTGGTGCGTCTCCGCGCGAGGACGACGCACGAATGTCCGAGACGGGCGACGGGAGGATGAGCTCGCAGTTTGTGCGCGAGTAAATCCAGAAGGCCCGCCAAGGCGGCAGGTCGTGAGCGGCGTCGGGATCGACGGTCGGATCGCCTATCCTGTAATAGGTCCCAACATATGGGTCTCGCGGATCCTGCTGCCAGCCCCATGCGTTCGGCGTGACGATCGAAGACTCTCTCAACGTCGCCACTGTTCCGCTCGGGTTGCAGACCATTATTCGATCCAAATCCCAGGTGATCGACGTCAGGAACGGCTGGCCGAAGAGATTCCAGCCCGGACGCAGTGGAATGGTTGCGGGCAGGTCCTGAGGCGGAACCGTACCGCACGGCACACTTGCCGGGCGATCGAACACGGCACAGAACCCTCTGCCGGGGGTCGCCTCAGGAGGATCCAGGAACGTGTAAGGATCGGGATAGAAGGTGTACCGGCCGGGCGAGCTTACGTATGTGCACCACTTACGATCTTTGAATCCGACTACGGCCTGCGGATCGATCGCATCCGGTATGACGGGCACCGAGACCATCGCGTATCCGCGCCATGCGTCGTTGAGCGCGTTTTCGTCCACCTCCAGCCGGGTTGCGGTCATCCTAGCCGTTGCGGACTGCCCGACCGAGTCCGCCGCCGATATGCAAACGACGTTGTCGCCTACCTGCAGCGGAATCCCTTCCGCCGACCACGTTTCCGTTCCGGTGCAGGCCCCCGTCTCCGCCGTCGTCTCGTTCTGCCAGGTTACGGCAATGGTATCCGGAGACGCTGTTCCGCGCAGCACAAGATGCGCGCCGATCCGTATGCAACTCGCATCTGCCGTCGGATATGTGATGTAGACCTCCGGCGGCGTGCCGTCGAATGTAGCCGTTGCCGTGTTCGACTTTGTGTTCCCCGCGCCGTCGGCGTTGTGGGCGGCATCGGCAGGAACCGTGCACGAGATCTCGCCGTCTCCATCCGGAATGACCGAAAGCACGTAGGCCGCCCCGGCCCCAGTCAGATCGCCGGCCCGGCCGCCGCCGACTATGATCGCTCCGGTGCCAAGACCCGTTACCGACTCACTGAACGTGATATCGAACCTAATAGGACTCACGCTGGTGGGTTTGGCAGGGCCTGTTACCGTACAGGTCGGTAGCGGTTTTGATTGGACGGAACACTCGGCCGAACAGGCACCGTGGCCCTCGTCACCGGCAAACGCTGCTCTGACGACATAACTGCCTATCTCGTAGACGGTCAGCGTGTCTGCAAACGAACCGTCAGTGGACGTGGTGATCTCCCGACTTGCAACCGCGCCGGCGGGGGAGGTTACCGAAAGGGTCAACGCGCAGGCCATTGCGGGAGCTATCGCGCCGGTCAGTGATACCGTCTGTCCTACGTAGGCCGTGCCGGGCGCGGCACTCACGGTCAGAGTCGGGGGAACAGCCGGCGGGGCAAGCGTGAATTGAGCTTCGGCTGAGCCCTTTTCAGGATCGATACCGGATCTCGCGATCACCGTCACCACATCGCCTGTCTTTGCGCCGGCGGGAACCCTGACTCTAGCGAAACAAGGGCGGGAGCTTCCGGCGACCATCAGGCTCGTGTCCTCGATAATCTCCATTTCACCAGATTGGTGTATGCCGTCGCCGTTGTCGTCGCGTAGAAGCGCAACTTGCCAGCCGTTCGCCGAATAGACCCACAGCGAAAACCAGTCGATGCCGTTGCCGGTGTTGGTCACTTTGAGAGGAATATAGGCTTCCGCGCCGGCGACCGTTGCGCCCGATGCACCGTTGGCTTCGATCGCCGAGCCGACGTACTGCGGCACAATCACGGTAGCCTCGGCTTCGACCGTCATCATCTGGCCGGGATCAGCCTCGTATGACGCCCAAGCTGTGATGCGGAGAATCGTCCCCGCGGGCAAGCCCACAGCGCAGGCCAGCCCGGGGGTAATGCAGAGTATGACGATGAGCAGCAGCACTCGCACTGGAACGATCCCCGGTTCGACTAGCGCATGACCCGAGGGCTGCAAGTCTGCACGCGCTGTCTATAGGGATTATTCCGCAGACCGGGGAACATCCAGTACGAGTTTCTCAAACCGCCGTGCGGGTCGTGATCGCCGCAACGCCGATCTGAGTCGTCGCAATGCGCAGGCGATGTAGCTGACCTGGCCGGCAAACCCGCATCCTGCTATTCCGAACGCAGTGAGGAATCCGCTTGCTGCGCGTTCCCAAAAGCAGATTCTCGCTTAGCTCGAAATGACGCGTGTTATGCAAGCTGTAAGACGTGAACTACTTAGACGCCTGTGCGCAACTTGATGTACTGCCGAGCCACTTTGAGGTCCTCAAGCGCCTCCTGCGCATCGCACAACGGTTTGATCTCGCCTTTGACTGCACGAATGAAGTTGATTGCCTGCTGACGCATTGCATGCACCCACGGCAGAGTCGGCACCGTGAGGGTCGGCGTCACTCCTCCGCCAGGATCCTTGTAGATTTCCACCCTGCCTGGCCTGTTTACCGCCAGCGGCGCCGGAAGTTCGATCTTGACCCACCCCCGCTCGAAAGCAACCAGCGCGGATTCCTGCCAGTCGATGGTCGTATGATACGGCGACATCTCGATTACGCACGCTATCCCGGAATCGCTCTCGCCCGCGAACAGAACGCCCGACTTTTCCGCATACGTCGCTTTGTACGGCTCACCCAGCAAGTGCCGCATGAGATTGACCTGGTGGATGTAGTAATTGACGAACGAGACATATTGCTTATATGTTTCCTCGTCCATATCGCTCGCAGGCGGGTCCCACTCAAGCTGCGGCGGCGGATCGTCTGCCCCGATCAAGCCTATGAACCCATTCGCCACCCAATCGCCGGCAGGCATCAGAATGCGTATATAGCGCATCTTGCCAAGCTCGCCCGACTCCTTGAGCGCATCGATCTCTGCTTTGGCATACATCGTCGCCGGGTCGCTGCGCTTGTGGTATCCAACCATGTGCCACGTGCCGCTTTCTTTGAGCGCCTTGAGAATCTTCTCCCCTACTTCGACGCTGCCTGCCAGCGGCTTCTCGGTGAA
>Ga0272448_1007516_pt1 | contig 11513 bp, 10 predicted proteins | sample YNPCB0191_FD_202220 | JGI IMG/M metagenome (GOLD analysis project Ga0272448, IMG submission 202220) | Hot spring sediment microbial communities from Yellowstone National Park, WY, United States - YNP-CB-019-1 | ecosystem: Environmental > Aquatic > Thermal springs > Hot (42-90C) > Sediment... | reverse complement strand
GACGCGATGCTCTTCCGGAGGTGAGGAATGTTCGGTTACGAGATGGTGTTTCCGATGTTCCTCGTGATTCTGCTGCTCTCGGCGATCCTTGGTGGTTTGCTCGGAGCGGCGGTGGCGTTCGGCTACTTCCAGTTGCGACGTCTGTGGGCCGGCCCGGTGTCCCGGGAACAAGCGCGCGCGATGGCGGTCCGGGGTTCGGTGATAGGCGTTTTTTTGGGGTTGGTGAGTATCATCCTGCTGATCGGCTTTAATCTCGCGCTGCATTTCGCCTAACGGATGAGCAGGAGGACCTTCTCCGGGTCGGGATGGCGCAGTTCTAGCAGCCGCCTGAGATCCTCAGGCGTTACTCCTGGGAGATGTTCAGCGATCTGCGCTTCGGATTCCTTCGGCTCGCGAAGTTCGCCCCGCTCTGTGCGCTTGTTCGGCACCGTTCAAATCGCCGCAGGGTGTCACCCGTTGTCAGCCCCCTCTATGCCCAGAATCTGCTCGATCCCGCTCAGGGGAATCCTGATCCACTTCGGGCGGTTGTTGAGTTCGTAGCCGACCTCGTAAATTGCCTTCTCCATCTGAAAGGCGTTGAGCAGCACGCGAAGTTCCGCGTGCTCGCGGGGCACGAACGGCGCCTGCTCGGCGGTCGCGAGGTATTCTTTCAAGAATGCCCACGACGACCAGGTTTGCCATAGCCGGGCCCATTGCGACAGCTTTTGAAAGTCCACCGCTGCAAACACTCCTGCCTCGTGCTGCTCGAGCAGCGTCGTGCAGGCGGCATAGTGGAACGACCGGAGCATTGCGGCCACGTCGCGCAGGGCCGAGCGCTTTCGCCTTCGATCGGCAAGCGAGCGCGCCGGTTCGCCCTCGAAATCGATAATCACGAAGTCCTTGCCGGTGTTGAGGATCTGTCCAAGATGCAGGTCGCCGTGGCAGCGCATCCTGGTGACCGTGATGCGCGTTTTGAGTATCTTCTCGAAGCAGGCGGAAATACGCGCCTGGCGGGCTAAAAGCCTCTGCGCGCTTTCCTGCGCTTCCCTGGGAAGCGACGCAAGGCGGCTTGCGAGCTGGCGAAACACCTGTCCCTGCAGATTGCGCATCGATTGATACGTCGAGCGCTGGTACAGCGTCGAGTACGGCTCGGGCGCGAAGTCCGGGTCTTCTTTTTCGGAGGCGAGCGCGAGATGTAGTTCGGCAACCCTGTGTCCCATCAACCGCGCCGCTTCGAGATATGCGCCCGCCATCGAGCCGCTCTGCTCGTCCGGTTCAGGCACGGCGAGCAGTTCGACCAGGTCTCCCGCAGGTATCGGCGGCGGGTCCGACAGGGAGGTCGCCGCGCGTTCGAAGTAGTTGCGGAGCTCGTGGCAGGTGAACTCCCAGGCGTCGCCGCGGTTGGGAACGAAGCCCCGCAGTATCGCAAGCGTTCGCGGCGCGCTTCGTCCGCTTCGATACTCTATCCATCCTGCGACCGGCGGAGTGCGCGGGAACGCGGCGCGCTCGGTGAGAAAGCGGCCCAGTTCGAGATCGGGGTTGATTCCCGGATCGAGCCGGCGGAACAACTTCAGGATAAGCCGGTCGCCGTATACGATGGATGAATTGCTCTGCTCGGTCCTGAGCACGCGCGCCTCGATGGGTTCGTCGCGGCCGCGGAGTTCCTGGTAGCGATGGGTCGAGGCGCTTTGAAGCTCGCCCACAACGCCCTTGACCTGGCGGCGGCGTTCCATCAGATCGAGCAGCGCGCGGCACAGGCCCGGTTCTCCGATCGCGTCGAACAGGATGCCCTCGGCGACGCCGCTGCGCGTCTCGATGCGGAGCTTCGCGATAACGCGCTGCGGGCTTGCCGTGCGTATCTCTCCCGCGCGATCGCCGGTCGCGACCGCAAGCGGTATCACATAGGTTTCCGGCTCGCCGCTCGCGTATTCCGCGCCGATCATCGCGATACACGAGTCGTCGGGCGCGCCGGGAATCCGGAGCACGTCGCTGACGTGCACGGTTTTCAGATTTCTCGCCTTGCTCCTGAACCATCGGCAATGCGGCAGGTATTCAGCGAGCGCGTGTTCCAGCGCGCCGCGCGCTCCCTGCGCCAGATAGGCGTCGAGGGGCCCTTTAATCGCAAGCGTGGCCGGTTCGTACGCGCCGAGCGCGCCCTCCGAGTTGCCGCGCGGCGTTTCGATCGAGAACCAGAGCATCAGATGCGGCCCGAGCGTCAGCATGTAGGGCTGGTCGCCGATGGGCGGAAATGGGTTGCGTCCGAACAACTCGACGGGCGACATCCCCTTGTACTTCGCGAGGTCGAGCTCCACGTACTGCACGAAGCGCGACAGGTTGGCGACCGCGAGAATCCGCTCGCTCTCGTAGCATCGCACGAACGCGAGCACGCGTGGATTCTCGGGGTTGAGGAACTCGATGCTGCCGCGTCCGAACGCCTTGAACTGCTTGCGCAGCGCGATGATCCTGCGCATGAACCACAGCAGCGAATGCGGATTGGACTCCTGCGCTTCGACGTTGACCGTTTCGTAGTGGTACTCGTAGTCGATGATGACGGGAAGGATGAGGCGCTGCGGGTTTGCGGTGGAGAACCCCGCGTTGCGGTCCGGGCTCCATTGCATCGGCGTGCGCACTCCGTCGCGGTCGCCGAGAAAGACGTTGTCGCCCATCCCGATTTCGTCACCATAATAGATGACCGGCGTGCCCGGCAGCGAGAACAAGAGCGCGTTGTTGAGCTCGATCGCGCGGCGGTTGTTGCCGAGCAGCGGTGCGAGGCGGCGGCGGATTCCCAGGTTGACCCGCATCCGATCCTCCTGCGCGTACGCGCGGTACATGTAATCGCGCTCCTCGTCGGTGACCATCTCGAGGGTGAGCTCGTCGTGGTTGCGCAGGAACAGCGCCCATTGGCAGCTCGGATCGATCTCGGGCGTTTGCGCCCACACGTCGGTTATCGGAAACCTGTCCTCCATCCGCACCGCCATGAACATCCGCGGCATCAGCGGAAAATGAAACGCCATATGGCATTCGCGGCCCTCGGCAAGATAGGCGACCGCGTCCTCGGGCCACTGGTTCGCCTCGGCCAGGAGCATCCGGTTGGGGAACTTCTCGTCCACGTGGCGGCGCAGTTCGCGCAGAAATTCGTGCGTCTCGGGCAGGTTCTCGCAGTTGGTGCCCTCGCGCTCGTAGAGGTACGGGACTGCATCGAGCCGGAGCCCGTCAACGCCGAGCCCGAGCCAGAAATCGACCACTTGCATGACCGCCTTTCGCACCGCGGGGTTCTCGAAGTTCAGGTCCGGCTGATGCGCGTAGAAGCGATGCCAGTAATAGGCCTTTGCGACCGGGTCCCACGACCAGTTCGATGGCTCAAAGTCCTGGAAAATGATGCGCGCCTCGCGATAGCGGTCGGGCGTGTCGCTCCATACGTAAAAGTCGCGCTCAGGGCTGCCAGGCGCGGCGCGCCGCGCCCGCTGGAACCACGGATGCTGGTCCGAGGTGTGATTGAGCACCACCTCCGTTATCACGTACAGGCCGCGGCGATGGGCTTCGCGCAGGAAGGTGCGGAAATCGTGCAGCGTGCCGCAGTCCGGATGCACGTTCATGTAGTCGGAGATGTCATAGCCGTCGTCGCGGAGCGGCGAGGGGTAGAACGGCAGAAGCCATAGCGCCGTCACTCCAAGCCGCTGCAGGTAGTCGAGCTTGCGGGTCAACCCTGGGAAGTCGCCGATCCCGTCGCCGTTGCTGTCGTAAAACGAGCGCACCCGCAGCTCGTAGATGATCGCGTCCTTGTACCAGAGCGGATCGGTTGCAAAGGTCGGCGCCGCAGCAGGCCGGGTCTTCCCTTTCATAGCCGCGACTCAACTCGAAGGATATGCGCCGGCTCGATCTGAGGATCAAGCCGTATGTAGTTGCGATCGGACCATTCGTAGCTCGCGCCCGTCAGCAGGTCGGTCACCCGGTAACGCTGGCCGGGCGAAACCCCCACCACCTCGGGCGGCACGAACGCGGTGCAATGATGGGGATGAAACGGGTCGAGATTAACCGCGACCAGGATAATATTGGCCAGGTCGGCCGTGGTCTTCGCGTAAAGCATTATCATGTCGTTGTCGGTCTCCAGGAAACGGAGATTCGTGAGTTCGTGAAGCGCAGGATTATCGTTCCGGATGCGGTTCACGCGGGCGATGAATTCCTTGATGTTCCCCGGACGGTTCCAGTCGCGGGCCTTGATCTCGTACTTCTCCGAGTTGGCGTATTCCTCCGTGCCCGGCACCGCTTCGTTCTCGCAGAGCTCGTAACCGCTGTAGATTCCATACGACGGCGAGAGCGTTGCAGCGAGCACCAGCCGCATCTTGAATGCAGGCCGCCCGCCCTGCTGCAGGATCGGCGGAAGAATGTCGGGAGTGTTGGTGAAGAAATTCGGACGGAAATAGTCACTAACCGGCGGCCGTGAGAGTTCAGTCAGGTACTCGGTCAGCTCCGACTTGGTATTGCGCCACGTGAAATAGGTGTACGACTGGGTAAACCCCGCCTTGGCCAGTGCCTTCATCATCTTGGGCCGGGTGAACGCCTCGGAGAGGAAGATCACCTCGGGATGCCTTGCCTGGACCTCGTTGATGAGCCAGCGCCAGAAGGCGACCGGCTTGGTGTGCGGATTGTCGACGCGAAAGATTTTGACCCCGTGGCCGATCCAGAACATTACGATCCGCCTGAGCTCCTCCATCAGGTTCTTCTGGTCCGGGGTGTCGAAATTGATCGGATAGATGTCCTGGTACTGCTTTGGTGGATTCTCGGCGTACTTGATAGTGCCGTCGGGGCGGCGCTCGAACCACTGCGGATGCTCAGTGACCCAGGGATGGTCGGGCGAGCACTGGATCGCGAAGTCGAGGGCGACTTCAAGTCCGAGGCGCTCGGCGGTCTCGACGAAATGATCGAAGTCTGCGAGCGTGCCCAGCGCGGGTTCGATCGCCATATGTCCGCCCGCCGCGCTGCCAATCGCCCAGGGGCTTCCCGGGCTCTCGCTCGATGCGGTTAGCGCATTGTTCGGTCCCTTGCGGTTGGTGTGTCCGATCGGATGAATCGGCGCGAGATAGACAACGTCGAAACCCATGTCGCGGATTTCAGGCAGACGCATTTCAGCTTCGCGCAGGGTCGCATGTTTTCCGGGAATGCTGCCCTGCGAGCGCGGGAACATCTCGTACCAGGCGCCGTAACGTGCTCTTGGCCGGTCGGCTATTACCTCGAGCACCGGGCTGTAAGTTACCGCGCCAAGCCGTTCCTCGGCGCTGTCCACCGCCGCCTCCAGGGCGGGCTCATAGACCACGTCCACGGCCAGATGCGGGTCGGAGAGCGAGCGAAGCCTTTCGAGGTAGGCCGCCAGCGTCTGGCGATTGCGTCCGCGGGCGCGCTTCTTCACGCGCTCGAGGAGCATGATTCCCTCCTCGAGGTTCGATACAACCTCGAGCCGGGTTTCGGCCTTCTTTCTAAAATAATCCCGCCAGGTTGCAAAAGCCTTGCTCCACGCTTCGACCGTGAACACATAACGGGTATTTTCATCGAGCGGAAATTCGCCGCGCCAGCGATCGTCGCCGAGCGGCCACATCGGCGATTCGTGAAAGCGCTTGTCCTGCCGCCGGCGCCATTTGACCACCGCTCCGAGTTCTGCAACGCCGTCGCGAAAGATGTCCGCCTCGACCACGCACAGCTCGCCGGCGATCCGTTTTGCCGGATAGTTGCCGCAGTCGACCGAGGGCGTGACCGCCTCGATGATGATATGGTTCAGCATCCCATGCCGTCTCCTTGACGGACCGTCTTTGCGGGGCGAGATGCCGGCGCGAATTTGCCCTGCGCGTGGTTCATGCAGGCCCCGTATCTGATCGGGACCCGCCGGACGACGAACGGAATTGCACTCGCACGGGCTGCGCGGCTACGCGATGCGCTATTCTACCAAGCCCAACAGGCTGATTTTAATACGCCCCATGAACGGGTCCTATCCGAGAATTCGCGCGCCGATTCGTTCGGGGTATGGCCATACGCCCCGCGCGCTCAGCCGATAGAGCTCGCCGAAGCTGCCCTGTTTGATCCGGAACGTTCGCTGCGTTGCGATCATCGGATGTTCCTCCCTTCGAGCTGCGAACTCGCCCGATTCGCAATTTCGTAATAGCGCGCCGGGTCGGGGCGGCCGCCGAGAGCCGCGCGCCGGTGCGGGTTGCGTGACGAAGCGCGAAAGATAAGATGTGGTAATCCGCTTCGACACTGATGAGGCTTGGATGATCCTCAAAGTCGCCCGGCTTGGGCATCCGGTGATACGAACGCAGGCCCGGCAAGTGCCGGTGGAGCAGATAACCACGCGCGATTTTCAGAAATTGCTCGACGACATGGTCGAGACGATGCACGAATACATGGGCGTGGGACTCGCCGGCCCGCAGGTGCATCTGCCGCTCAGGGTCGCGGTGCTCGAAGTCCAGGCCCATCCGCGCTATCCCGACATGCCTTCGGTGCCGCTCACTTATCTGATCAATCCGACCGTGACCGTGCTCGATGCGGCGACGACGGTTGACGAATGGGAAGGATGCCTCAGTATCCCGGAGATGCGAGGACTGGTGCCGCGCCATTCAAAGATTCGCGTCCAGGCGCTCGGACGAAATGCCGAGCCGCTCGATTTCGTCGCGACCGATTTTCACGCGCGGGTGGTTCAGCACGAGACCGACCATCTGAACGGCGAGGTCTACCTCGATCGCATGCGCGACATGCGCACGCTTGCCTATCTTGCGGAATGGCAGCGCTACGTCCTGCCCGCGCTGGAACGCAAGGATTGAAGCACGCTCGGCGCTCGCGCGAAGGCGTCTGATCCCAGGAGATTACTTGGGCGGGTATGGCAGGTTGACCGCGGGCATCTTGCCCGTGGCCTTGTACTGGGCGATTGCCTTGCTGAGCGCGTCGTTCTGCATCGCGAGGTTCTGCTCTTCGGTCTGGACCTTGGAGAGAGCGATTTTCAGGTTGAGATTTTCCTTTTGCACGGCGGCGAGCTGAGCGTTCAACTGCTCAATTTGCTCTTGCTGCGCCTGCTGGACCTGGGCGTTACGCGACATGACCATGTAGAGCACGGCACCAGCGATCGCGGCGACAACCAAAGCGGTAATTACCACACGCAGCATGAAGCCTACCCACGTCGAGCATAGCGATATGGCGAACGCCGCGCCATCGCGACCATACGCCACGCGGATTTGCTTGAAAGCGAAGCGTACGGTCAATCCAAGTTGACATCCTGGCGGGCCGATTCCTAGAATGCCGAAGCGTTCGTTCTCGGGGGCAAGCTGTTGCCGGCGTAAAATACCGCATCTTGCACTGCTCGTGGGGGAGCAGGACTGCTTTGTGTCCGGTGGGGGTGCGAAAACAAGCCTGATGATAGAGGTTCGGGATCTGACCAAGTATTTCGGCGCGACCCTTGCCGTCGATCGCGTTTCATTCAAGGTAGAAAAGGGGGAAATAATCGGCCTGCTCGGACCCAACGGATCGGGCAAGACCACGATTATGCGCATCCTGACGGGCTTTTTTCCGCCAACTTCGGGACAGGCGCTAATCGCCGGTCTCAATGTTGCCGAGCACTCGCTCGCCACCCGCCGCCGGGTCGGATACTTGCCCGAAAACATGGTCCTCTATCCCGACCTCAGCGTGTCCGCGCTGCTCGATTTCGCCGCACGCGTGCGCGAGCTCGACGGCAAACGCGCCCGGGAGCGGATCGAGTTCGCGATCAAAACCTGCGGACTTGAAGAGGTCAGGCGAAAACTTATCGGCAAGCTGTCCAAGGGCTACCGCCAAAGAGTCGGGATCGCACAGGCCATACTCAGCGATCCGGAAGTGCTTATTCTCGACGAGCCGACTGTCGGGCTCGACCCGCGCCAAGTGGTCGAGATCCGCGAACTCATCCGCTCGCTCGCCGGACGCTCCACGGTCCTGCTTTCGACCCACGTCCTGCCCGAAGTCACGATGACCTGCGGGCGAGTCGTGATAATCGACCGCGGCAGGATCGTTGCCCAGGACACGCCCGCGGAGCTTACCGCCAAGCTGCAGGGAAGCGATCAGAGTATCGTAACCGTGGCCGGCCCAAAGGAAGCGGTGCGCGCGGCGCTGGAAGCGGTCGCGCATGTCGAGCGCCTCGAAGAGCGTCGCACCGAGGCGCCGCACGATGGAGTGTGGAGTTTTGTCGCCTATTCGAAGGGCCACGGCGACGAGGTGCGCTCCGCGCTGGCCGCGGCGGTGGTGCGCAACGGATGGAACCTGCTCGAGATCAAGCCGGTCGCGCTCAGTCTCGAGGAGTTGTTCATGAGAATCGTGACCAGCGATGAACAGCCCTGAGCGTGTACGGCCTGCGAAGTCCCTTCGCCCGAGGTGAGCGATGTCCAACTGTGCAGCAACACTGGAGGCACCCGACGCCGCGGCCGCGGTGCCCGGCGCCGAGCGCAGCGGCTTTTCCGCGGGCCGGATGCTCGCGGTGATGCGCAAGGAATTGCGCTCGTATTTCGCCTTTCCGCTCGTCTATGTAGTGTCGGGAATTTTCCTGATGTTGGCGGGATATTATGCCTATACCGATCTCGTCTTCTTTGTGACGATTTCGTTCTCACGTGACATAATCCAGAACTACTGGCAGCTCCTGTTCACCGACATCCGGCTCTGCCTGCTGCTTACGCTGCCGTTCATCACGATGCGGTCGTTCGCCGAGGAACGTAAGCTCGGTACGATCGAGTTGCTCTACACATATCCGCTTCGCGACGGCGAGATCATGGGCGGGAAGTTCCTGGCCGCAGTGATTATTTTCCTGATGATGCTGGCGCTGACATTTCTGTACCCTGTCTACCTGTACTCGATTCACGCTTTCCCGCTGTTTCCGCTGTTCGCTGGCTACCTCGGCCTCGTGTTGCTCGGAGGCGCGTTTATCGCGTGCGGGATTTTCATTTCCTCGCTGTGCGAGAGCCAGGTAATCGCCGGGATAACCACGATCGTCACGCTGCTGCTCCTGTGGATCCTGAACTGGAACGAGGCGGCGTTCGAGGTCGGCGAGATCCAGGCGGTCAGGATGTTTTCACTGTTCGATCAGTTCGGCGCTTTCGCCAAGGGAGTAATCGATCTCTACCACGTCACCTATTTCATCTTTTTCACCACCTTCTTTCTGTACCTGACGATGCGTTCCATGGAGGCACGGAAGTGGACAGGCCGGAGCTGAAGCGCGAAGAGGGCCAAGGGCTCGGGCTATGGGCCAATTACGCGCTTCTGGCCTATACGGCGGTCGCGCTCGCGGTGCTGCTCGGCGTCGCCAACCTGATCATTTTCGATCATAACGTTCGATGGGATCTGACGCCGGGCAAACAGTACTCGCTCTCCGAGTTCGACAAGCGTGTGCTTTCGGGGCTAAAGCACAACGTCAAAGTGATGGCATTCGTCAGGACCGAGGACGCGTCATATCTGAGGCTTGCGGACCTGCTGTTCCAGGTCGCGGCGTACACGCCGCGCGTGACCTACCAGATAATCGACGTCAACAAGGCGCCCGGGCTCGCCCGGCAGTACGGCGTGTCGATCTACGGCGAGGTCGTGGTGGAATCCGAGGGACGCCGGCGCGACTTCGACAATGCGCGCGCCGACCTGCTGATTCCCGCGATCCTGGAGGTCTCGCACGTCACCAACAAGAAACTCTATTTCACGGTTGGCCATGGCGAGCGCGACCTGTTCAACACCGATCGCAACCTCGGCTTCTCCGAGTTCCGCAACTATCTCGAACAGAACAACTACCAGATAGAGAATGTCTCGCTCTTCGCCGGCGGTGTCCCGGGCGATTGCTCGGTGCTGGTCTCGCTGGCGCCGCGCAAGGACTTCATGCCGCAGGAACTGGCCGCGCTCGCGAAGTACCTGGCCGGCGGCGGGAAATATCTCGTCTTCCTTGATCCCTACGGTTCGCCGAGCCTCGCCGGCTTCCTTGAGAAGTACTACATGCGTTTTACCGAGCGGGTGATAGTCGATCCTGCCTACCGTCTCACCGCCGGCGAGATCCTGACCATGCAGATGCCGCTCTACTCGAAGACCGATCCGATCACGCGTTCGATGGCTGGAGCGGCGGTATTCTCCATGGCGCGCGGCGTGGAGATTACCGGAAGGCCGGGCGACAAGGCACCCGACGGACTGGTGATGTATCGCGCCGACAGCTTCCTCAAATCCTCGCACGAGAGCTGGGCATCGGGCGACCCCAAGGCGGTAACGACGGGCATCACCGAATTCAAGCCCGGCCGCGACCTCAAGGGGCCGATCCCGGTTGGCTCGGAAATCGACTTCGGGGTCAACGGCGACGTGCACGTGCCGATAGAGAAGATGGCGCGGATAGTGGGCTTCGGCAGCTCGGCTTTCGCCTCCAACCAGTTCATCGGGATGCTCGGCAATCGCGACCTGGCGGTGAGCGCCGTCAACGAGCTGGCCGGGGACGAAATCCTCATCGCCAGCCGCGAGCGTCTGAACAAGGCGGAAACCGCCGCCTTCTATGTCACCAACGCGCAGGCTACCGGCTCCTTTTACCTCGGCGCAGTCGTCGAACCTTCCATCCTGTTCCTGATTGGACTTGCGGTCTTCGTGCGCAGGAGGTTTTTCGCTTGAGCCCGCGTCACGCGATCATATTCACGATCCTGATAGCGATACTGCTGCCCTTCTATCAGTACTTCGACCGTCCCGAGGTCAAGGTCGCCGCGCTCAAGGCCGACCAGGAGAGCCTGCTCAAGCTGGACAGTGTGGATTCGATTACCGTGATTCGCGGCAACACGACGATTCAGTATCAACTGACTCCCGACGGCAAGCATTGGCAAATCGTCCAGCCAGCGGGAAAATTCATTCCGCAGGACCTGATGCAGGCTCTGGCGGCCCTGCTTATCAATGCGAAATCGGTCGAAGTGGTATCGACCAATCCGAACGACCTTGCGCAGTTCGGGCTCAACCATCCAAGCGGCCAGTTGATAATCAAGAACCGCGACCGCAAACCGATAAATATCTATTTCGGCAGCGAAAATCCGACCGGTACCGCGATCTATGCGCGTATCGAGGGGATCCCGAAGGTTTTTCTGCTGGGAAAGAATCTCGAGTACTACCAGACTCTTATGATCCAGTGGGTCGAGGGCAAACAGGGTAAGAACGCCTGAATCAGGCACCCCGGTCGAGCCGCGCGCCGCAGCGGGCAAACCTCCTTCAGCCAGCCTCGACGATCTCTTTCATCTTCGCCTCGATAGCCACTTGGTCGACGATCCCTTTTTTCGCAAGCAGCTTCTCAAGCGCGCCGAGAAAATGCGTGTAGTAGGCGTCGGCCGCCCGCGCTCCTGAAATCAGTGCGCGGTCCGCGGCTCCGATCTCCTCGATGAGGCACGCGCGGAATTCGTCCCAGGTGCAGATGCCCGCTTCGGTCATCCGGCGGGCGATGGCGAAGGCGCGCGCCTCCCACGGCGCGGCAAATACCTGCTCCTCGCGCTCGAAGCGCGTTCCGGCCAGCAGCTCCTGTGGTTTCATCGCGAACT
>Ga0272448_1007514_pt1 | contig 11514 bp, 10 predicted proteins | sample YNPCB0191_FD_202220 | JGI IMG/M metagenome (GOLD analysis project Ga0272448, IMG submission 202220) | Hot spring sediment microbial communities from Yellowstone National Park, WY, United States - YNP-CB-019-1 | ecosystem: Environmental > Aquatic > Thermal springs > Hot (42-90C) > Sediment... | reverse complement strand
CATCTTAATACGGTTTCTTTTCATATAATGCCTTATACGACCAGAACGCCTTCTGTGTCAAGTCAGCCGGTCTGGCGGGACCACCGCGGATCCCGCAGGGCGCACGCACAAAAAAGACCCCGGCCGGAAAAAGTGCATGCCGGCGAGATCTATTGTAAAATGCGCGTCATCGAATAGAAGATGAGAGATACGGGGGGCAGAGAGCGCGAATGGGCAAGGACCACAAATACGAAACCAAGCAAGAGATCGTCGATATCGTGGAGCACCTGGCTCAGAGCTACACAGAAGACGATCCCCTCGTCAACCTGGGGGACCGCCCGCTCCCATCGCGCGAGTCGATCATCAAGATAATCTCCGATATCGAGCAGGTCCTGTTCCCGGGATACTTCAGTGCCGTGCCGGTCGACCGGGTCAATTACAAATACTACCTCGGTGCAAAGCTCAACGAGCTCTACGAGGCCCTTGCGGAGCAGATCGCAAAGAGCCTCCGACACACGTGCACGGGCGCGCACGAGGTCTGCGACCGCTGCATGAGCAGGGGCCGCCAGGAGACGATTCTGTTTCTCAAAAAGCTTCCTGCCATTCGCGCCATGTTGCGCGAAGATGTGGAGGCCGCTCTGGAGAGCGACCCTGCGGCCCGAGGCTACGACGAGATCATCTTCAGCTACCCGGGCATCAAGGCCATAACGGTCTACCGCATCGCCCATGAACTCCACCACCAGGAGATACCGGTTCTGCCCCGGATCATGACCGAGTACGCCCACACGACGACCGGGATAGACATTCACCCTGGCGCCCACATCGGCCGGCACTTCTTTATAGACCACGGCACCGGGGTGGTCATCGGCGAGACGTGCGTCATCGGGGATTATGTCAAGATCTACCAGGGCGTCACTCTCGGCGCACTGAGCATCCCGCGGGACGACGGTGGGGGCCTCGTGCGGGGGACGAAGCGACACCCTACGGTCGAGGACAACGTGACCATTTACTCGGGGGCCACCATTCTCGGCGGCGAGACGGTCATCGGGGCCGGCTCTGTCATAGGGGGCAATGTCTGGCTCACGACCTCCATACCGGCGGGCACGAAGGTGGTCATAGAGCCCCCCCGCCAGCTCTTCAGGGACAACCGAGTGCAAGAAAAACCCTTTGTCATAGATTTTCAGATTTGAGGGGTCCGAAGACGAGGATCTCGAGGGGAAGAGGCCATGTGGGAGTACACGGAAAAGGTATTGGATCACTTCAGAAACCCGCGAAATGTCGGGGAGGTCGAAGACCCGGACGGCATCGGCGAGGTCGGATCGCTCGCCTGCGGCGATGCACTGAGGCTCACCTTCAAGCTCGACGAACACAAGCGCATCAAGGAGGTAAAGTTCAAGACCTTCGGGTGCGCCAGTGCAATCGCCTCTTCCTCGGCACTGACCGAGATCATAAAAGGCATGACCCTGGAAGAGGCTGAAAAGGTCACCAACCAGGACATCGCCCGTTACCTCGGCGAGCTGCCCGAGGAAAAGATGCACTGTTCGGTCATGGGACAGGAGGCGCTTCAAGCCGCTATCGCCCACTACAGGGGAAAGGGCGTCCCCAAGGAAGAGACCGACATTGTCTGCAAGTGTTTCGGGATATCGGGCAAGGAGATAGAAAAGGTTGCCAGGCAGAACAACCTGACGACGATCGAGCAGGTCACCCACTACACGAAGGCTGGGGGAGGGTGCGGGACGTGCCACCCCAAGATTCAAGAGATCCTCGACCGACTCGGCCGCGAAGAGAGGCCGGAGATGCCGGCTGACAAGGAACGAGGGAGGCGGCGATTGACGAACCTGCAGAAAATAAAGCTCATCGAGGAGACCGTCGAGGGAATCATCAAGCCTGCCCTGAGGCGGGACGGAGGGGATCTCGAACTCATCGATATAGAAGGGAACAAGGTTCTTGTCGGCCTCCGCGGCACGTGTTCCTCGTGTCCTGCCTCCGGGTTCACGTTGAAACACTATGTGGAGGGAAAGCTCAGAGAATACGTGTCCCCCGAGATCGAAGTCGAGGAAGTCGCACCATGAAGACAATCTATTTCGACAACAATGCAACAACGCAGGTGGCCCCTGAGGTCCTCGAGGCCATGGAACCCTATTTTTGCCAGCGCTACGGGAACCCCTCGAGCATGCATTCTTTCGGCGGTCAGGTGAAAAAAGAGGTGGAGCGCGCGAGGGAAAAGGTGGCCTCGCTGTTGGGCGCCCACCCCGACGAGATCGTCTTTACGAGCTGCGGCACCGAGAGCGATAACGCGGCCGTTCGCGGCACCCTGGAGAGCTACCCAGGGAAAAACCATTTTGTGACGACCCGTGTCGAACACCCTGCCGTCTGGAATCTCTGCCCTTACCTCAGACAAAAAGGTTACAGGGTGACTGAGATCTCAGTGGACAGAAAGGGGAGAATCAGCCTCGACGAAGTGCGGTCGAGTCTCACCGACGCCACGGCCCTGGTCAGCGTCATGTACGCCAACAACGAGACCGGCGTGGTATTCCCGATCGAGGAGATAGGCCGGATCGTCAAGGCCCGCGGCATCCCCTTCCACACCGACGCGGTCCAGGCCGTGGGCAAGGTTCCCCTGGACATGTCCAAGAGCACGGTGGACCTGCTCTCCCTTTCCGGCCACAAGCTCCATGCACCCAAAGGGATCGGGGCCCTCTACGTACGCAGGGGCACCAAGCTCGCCCCTTTCATCATAGGAGGGCATCAAGAGAAGGGCAGGAGGGGCGGCACGGAAAACGTGCCGTATATCGTCGGACTCGGCAAGGCGGCCGAACTTGCCGAACAGCGCATGGCAGAGGAGACCACCAGGGTGAGGATGCTCAGGGACCGGCTCGAGAAGGGCATCCTGGAGCGCGTCCCCAATGTCCTGATAAACGGGGATACAGAGCACCGGCTCCCGAACACGTGCAGCCTGAGTTTTGAGTACGTGGAAGGGGAATCGATATTGATGATGCTCAACGACCTCGGGGTGTGCGCCTCCTCTGGGTCTGCCTGCACCTCCGGCTCTCTTGAGCCCTCGCACGTGCTAAGAGCGATGGGTGTCCCCTTTACCGCAGCACATGGTTCGATCCGCTTCAGTCTGAGCATCTACAATACAGAGGAGGAGGTCGATTTTGTGGTACAGCACCTCCCGGACATTATCGAGAAATTGAGGGAGATATCGCCCTTCTGGAAGGACTTCAAGGAAGGCAAATTCTCTTTGCGGGCAGCGGGTTGAGGCGAGGGGTCAGACATCTCTGGCCATGCTAGGCCGTAGGGCAACACACTGCTCCTTTCCCAAAGAACCACACAGACGTTGAATGGAGTTCGCACCATGAACAATCGAGAGCCAAAGGAAGCTGTCCCTGTTCGAGGTCTCGAGGGTGTCATCGCCGGCGAGACGCGTATAAGCTATGTGGATGGGATAAACGGCAAACTCTACTACGCAGGGTACGATATCCACGACCTTGCAGAGAACATAACATACGAGGAATGCGTCTTTCTTCTCTGGAACGACAGGCTGCCGACCCTCAGGGAGCTCGAGGCATTCCGCAGGGAGCTGATCCCCGAGATGAATCTCCCCGACCCCCTGGTTCAGTGGTTCAAGCGCGTCCCGAGGGGCGTTCACCCGATGGTCATGCTCCGTTCCGCAGTATCCGACCTGGCCCTGTACGATCCAGAAACAGAGGACAATTCGGTCGAGGCAAATCGCCGCAAGGCGGCCCGACTCGTCGCCAGGGTCCCGGCGATCATAGGCGGGTTCTACCGAATCCACGAGGGCAAGGAACTCATCCCCCCGGACCCGGACAGAGGCATCCCCTACAATTTTCTCAGGATGTTCCTGGGCAGAGACCCCGACCCGCAGGAGGCCAAGGCCATGGAGGTGATCTTCGTGCTGCACGCGGATCATGAATTCAATGCCTCGACCTTTGCCGCACGAGTCACTGCCAGTACCCTTGCGGACATATACGCCGCGGTGACCGCGGCGATAGGCGCACTCAAAGGGCCGCTCCACGGAGGTGCGAATCAGCGCGTAATGGAGATGCTCAGGGGCATCGGGTCGCCCCACGACGTGGACGAATACATCGACGGGCTTCTCGACCGAGGCCAAAGGATCATGGGCTTCGGCCACCGAGAGTACAAGGTAGAGGACCCCAGGGCCCGACACCTCAGGGGGTACGCCGAGAGGCTCTGCAGCCTGGAGCGCGGCTGCCCCTACTACGAGATAAGCAGGCGCATCGAAGAGAAGGTCGTCAAGGCGAAAGGTATCTACCCAAACGTCGACTTTTACTCAGCCACAGTCCAGCATGCGATCGGCATTCCAGTGGAATACTACACAACGGTTTTTGCAGCCTCCCGTATTGCCGGCTGGACAGCCCACATCATGGAACAACACGCAGACAACAGGCTCATGCGGCCGCGCTCCCTCTTCGTGGGCCGGTTTCCTCGGCCCTTCGTGCCCATCGAGGAGCGCGGGTAGCGCGAACCGCCTCTTCGCCTCCCCCTCGTGTCCGATCACGAGCCCGTACGGGTCTGCGTCTGTCGCTCCTCGCCCCTCCACGGTCAATCCCGAAGGTAGAGAAGATACCTCGTAACGGTCGGCCAAGAAGCTCCGGGAGACCTTCTCTACCGCCTCCAAGACCGGCCCCTACCGTCTGTGTTCATGAGCACCTCGCCTCTCGGTTACGGTTACAAAAGAGTTATATGCTAAGTACCCCGGTCACCGATGTCAACGCAACACCGCAGAGGTCGCAGCAGTGTTCCCCTTGCCACTCGTCCCACACAGGGAGAGAGTCTCCTGGCCGAGCCCGCGTGTGCTTTGACACGTGAACGCGTTCGGTTCTATATTTGGATGGTAAGAGACTCGCCCCATGGCAACGGAAAGACCTCAGGCAGGAGGAAGAAGCATGTCTCGAATCGCCCCTCGATCTTCGGGTCTGGCCATCGGTATCATCGTTGCCTCCCTCCTCTCGCCGTTCGCCTCTGCCAACCCACCCAGACCACCCCACCAGGAGATATGGGGCATAAACGCTCACCTGCCCGGAGGCGCTGAACTCGATGCCGCAGCCGATCTCGGGGTGCGTTTCATCCGCCTCGATTTCGATTGGTACCAGATGGAGCCTTCGAGAGGCACTTTCAACTGGGGGCCATGGGATGCGGCAGTCGATGGGGCAGTCGCCCGGGGCATGAGTGTTTTCGCAACCCTTGCCTACACGCCCTCCTGGGCAAACGGCGGCAAGGACCGGACATATCCTCCGTCCGACGTCAACGACTGGCGCGCCTTTGTCAGGCGTGTGGGCCAGAGATATGGGGACCGCATCGACCATTGGGGCATGTGGAACGAGCCAAATCTCACCTCGTTTTTCAGGGGGACGATCCAAGACTATGTGGACAAGATCCTCATTGCCGGTGCTGAGGAGATCGCATCGGTGGATCCGGTGGCGTTTGTCTGTGCGCCGGAGTTGGCCGGCACACCGGGCAGTTTTCAGTGGAATGTGTGGATGGATTCGGTCCTGAGCAAGGCAGGCCAGTACATCGACAGAGTCACCCTTCACGATTACAAGGACACCCCTGCCGAGTCGTTCCAGAAGCTCGATAACAACGTGCCGAGGATGCTGAAAAAGTACGGTATGAGCGACGTCGAGGTCTGGCTCACAGAGATCGGGTGGGCGAGCGACGAGGTGGGGGAGCAGGTCCAGAGCGCCAATTACGCAGAGCTCGTCCGCTGGGTCGCCTGCAGTACTTACATCACCAAGGTATTCCCCTACGAGCTCAAAGACGACCCTACTGCCGGCATACCGAAGTGGGGGCTCGTTCGATCGGACAATTCCCGAAAACCTGCGTTCTTCACGTACAGGGATTTCGTGCGCAATGCCGGCCCGCCCTACGATTGCTCCAATCTGGAATATCCCTCCCCGTGTGGGGCCCTGCCCCCGGGTATGGAGGAAAAGGGGTTGCCGAGTTACTTCGGCGCTCTCTTGCTGCCAGCCCTCTTCCTTTTCTTCCTCTACTACGGGTCCAAGGCGAGGGCCCGCTCCTCGTCCTGCTGAGGCGGATCTGTCTTATCAGGAAACCTTCTCCAGGATGTGGATCGTCATGGAGGCCTCTTCCAATCCTATGTTGCCGCCTCCGTTCTCGGTCAGGCCCAACCGCGCCCCCTCGACCTGACGTTTGCCTGCCTCGCCTCTGAGCTGCGTGACGATCTCGTGGATCTGGGCCAGACCCGAGGCGCCTATCGGATGGCCCCTCGATTCCAGCCCGCCGGAGGTATTGATAGGGAGCCTGCCGCCGAGTCGTGTGGCCCCGGACTCCGCGAAGATGCCGCCCTCCCCTTCCCTGCAGAAGCCCATGACCTCGGTCTGATGGAGCTCTCCATACGCCGTGGCGTCGTGGAGCTCGGCAACGTCGATATCCTCCGGCCCCACACCGGCCTGTTCGTAGGCTATCCTGCTGAGCCGCTCGCCTATGTCCACCCCGTCGAAATCCCGGTCCGTCCCCGACCCGAGGACCGAGGCACGGATCTTGACCGGTCGGGCACCCGAGAGCCTCTTGAGGAATCGCTCGGAACACAGTATGGCGGCAGCTGAACCGTCGCCCACGGGCGCGCACATCGGCCTGGTCAAGGGCCACGCGATGAGTTTGTCGGCCAGCACCTCTTCGACGGTCATATCCTTTTGGATCTGCGCGAGAGGGTTGAGACTGCTGTGAAAGTGATTCTTCGAGGAGATTACCGCAAGCTGGCGCTGCGTGGAACCGTACTTCCCCATATGCCACCTGGCCCCCGCCGCGTAGATGTCCATGAAGATACTTCTTCCCCCGCCCGGGTCCTGAAATTCAGGGGGCACTTCAGCCAAGGGTACCTGACTCGCCATCGCCAGGATGCGAGTTATGTGATCGGCGAATCCTTCCACATCCAGGCAGGTGGCATAGGATCTAAAGGAAACATTCTTGTCCGGATGCGTTATCTTTTCCACACCGAGGGCCATGGCCACATCGTACATGCCGGCTCGGATCGCCGTGTAGGCCAGATGGAAGGCAGTGGATGCCCCGGCGCACGCATTCTCGGTATTGACGATCGGTATGCCCTGGATGCCCAAAGGGTAGAGCATGACCTGACCGCGGATCGAGTGCTGGTCGTTGTACATGCCCCAAAAGGAATTGGACACATAGGCGGCCTGGATCGCTTCCTTGCCGATCCCTGCATCCTCGAGCACCCTCTCGACCGCCTCGGCCGCAAGTCCTTTGATCGTCGCGTCCAGATACTTCCCGAACCGCATCATGCCCACACCGATCACGTACACGTCGCTCATCCTCGCTCCCTCCGCTGTTCTCTCACCATGATCGTGCCCACAAGCCTCGTCACTGTTCCAGGGCTGTTGCCGCCCGGCAGTGCGCTTGCTCGCGGGTGGCATCCCTCTCACCTGTCACTGCGGCCCCAACGAACTCAGTGGGCCGCCTGCCTCGTGCGTCTCTTCGATCTTTCTCTCCGCCGGACAATCGCGTATTCGTAGCCCTCTGCCAGCGCGTGAAACGACGCCTGATTGATATTCTGACTCAGCTGCGAAACCCTCCAGACCTCCGCACCGTCGCTCAACAGCAGTGTGACCTCGACACTGGCCTTCGTGCCGCTCCAGGACTCATGGATCTTGGCAGCGAAGTCGATGAGGCGGACCTCCTCGATGAACGGGAATGCCGGTTTGAGCGCCTTCTTGAGCGCATTGGCCAGGGCATCCACCGGCCCTACCCCTGTCGAAGCCTCGTGGATCTCCTTCCCGCCCGCGTCTATCACAATGGTGGCCTCAGGCTCCAGGCCGCTGTCGATAATGTGATAACTCCTCAGGATCCTGAACGGCGGCTCGTACCCGCTGAAGGCGTGCAGGATAGTAAGCTCCCTGTTGGCGTTTATGACATTGTAGGCCTCTGCCAAGGGCGGCCCTTCCTTGCCCGCCGTGCGCACGGCCGTCTTCCGCCCTTTTCTAGCTCTTTTTTTCATACGCCTTCTCGATGTAGCGTGTCTTGTGCGCCGTTCGCTCGAGACTGCCCGGCGCCACCCAGGTGATGTGAGGGTTCACCTTTATCAGTCTCGACATCGTCTCTGAGATCTCCTTGGCCAGGGCCGCGCGCTCTTCGTCGGATCGCACCGAAGGCCCGTACTCCACCTTGAGTTTGAGCGGGGGCGTGACGCGGGGCGGCGGCTCCTCCAGGACGATCCTGAACTCGCCCGTCACCCTCGGCACAAACCCGGTGATGACATTGTCGATGGCAGCGGGATAAACCATGACGCCCTTGACCTTGAGCATGTCGTCGGTCCTGCCGATCATCTTGATCCTCATCCCTGTTTGACCGCAGGGGCAGGGCTCGGTGAAGACTTGGACGACGTCCCCGGGCGTGTGCCTGACAACGGTCATGCTCTCGCCTTGCAAGGGGGTCATCACGAGCAGGCCGGTGGCTCCGTCCTCCAGCGGCAGGCTTTCCATCGTCTCGGGGTCGACGATCTCGAGCAGCGCGCTGTCCTCGGTGATGAAGTGCATCCCATAATAGACGTCCGTGTCGCAGGAGACAAAAGCAAAAGGGCCGAGTCCCATCCCGTCGAACAGCCGGGCATTCCAGGCGGCCTCGAGCTTTTTCCTGACCTCCGGGATGCCTGCCCCGGGCTCCCCGCCGCAAATGAGGCGCCGTACCTTGAGGGAGGAGGCCTGCTGCCCGATCACCTCGTAGCAGCGCTCGGAAACATACTCGGCAAACGAGGGGGTTATGAACATGCCGTCGATCTGGGGGTAGGCAAGGCCCAGCATGCGGAGAAAGTTGAGCAGGCGGTCGGAACCTGCCTCGGCACCCAGCGGGATGCAGGTCACACCCCACTGCGTCATGGCGATCACGACAGGCACGCCCGCGCCGAACATGGAAAGCCCCATTGCGTGGACGATGAGGTTGCCTGGCCGAATGCCCATCCTCCAGCACGCCCGGGCAAGGCTCTCGGTGTTGATCTCGAGTTCCCTCTTGGTGAACGGGTATGGCGTGGGCTCCCCGGTCGTCCCTGAGGTGGAGCAAATCAGCACTATCTCTTCGGGCGGAACGCAGAAAAACTCCCTGGCAATACTCATCAGGCCCTCGCCGAGGCGGTCTATATACTCGGTCATGAGCAGATTCCTAAGGTTGTCCTTCGTGTAGACAGGGAAGGCCTTCTTAAAGTCTTCGAGCGTCTCTATCTTTTCCACATCGATCCTCTCCCTGTCCCAGAGCCTCTTCCACAGGCCCGAGCGGGTATACATGAACCTGAGCATGTCTCGGAGGTTTCTCAACTGTATCTCCCGCATGGCAGGGGTGTTGAGTTTTGTCTCGATCTCCATGTTCCAGTACGGTCTTTCGTTCGGGTCGCTCATCGTCGTCGCACCTCGTTGCGGTGTGGGTGGACTTGGCCGTCCCGGTTGGTATGATGAGCATCTTGGATACCTTGTTCCCCGATCCCCTGTCAAGGCAAGGCTCTCTGCTCGGGGCCGCCGCCCCGCAGTACCCGCAGCGCCCGCTCTGCCACGAGGCAGCATCGAAGAAAGCAGGAGGGATACGAGACGTGCAGGAGGGACTGCTACCCGCAGGGGCGCTCCATCCGATACGGAGAGACGGCCGGTACGGGAACCCCAACCCGGACTTCAGGAAGAGAACCCCGTGGGCGGTCGCCAAATGGCTCTTCTGGGACGGACCGAGAAGGGGGAAGTCCCCATGGTCGAGTCTCTTTCCCGGCAAGGACCCGCGGCTGCCGAGGCGGCCGCAGGATGGCCCGGACCCTTGTACGCGGGCTCGGGCCGCCGGGGAAGGGCCGGATGCGGTCACGTGGATAGGGCACTCGACGTTCCTCATTCGGATCGACGGGGTCAGCATCCTCACCGACCCGGTCTGGAGTGACCGAATCTTCGGCGGCGTGGGCCCTCGCCGGCTTGTCGAGCCCGGTCTCGCCTTGAGCGCGCTCCCTCCAATCGACATTGTGTGCATCTCGCACAACCACTATGACCATCTCGACCTGCCGACGATACGGAAGGTTGGGAACAGACCCTGCTACCTCGTCCCGCTCGGCATGGAGCGCATCATCCGCCGCAACGGGATCCGAACCGTACGGAGCGTGACCTGGTGGGAGTGTACCGAGCACCGCGACGTGCGTATACACAGCGTCCCTGCCCAGCATTTCTCAGTCCGCGGCCTTTTCGATCACGACAAGACCCTGTGGACAGGCTGGGTCTTCCAGGGCAGGACACACACTGTCTACTTTGCCGGCGATACGGGCTTCTACAGCGCCCAATTCAGACAGATCAGGGAGCGCTTCCCCGGACTCGATGCGGCCATCCTGCCCATCGGTGCCTACAAGCCGAGCTGGCTCATGCAGCCGGTTCACTTGAGCCCTGCCGAGGCACTCGAGGCATTCTGCATACTGGAGGCCGAAGTGCTCATCCCGTGCCACTGGGGCACATTCAAGCTCTCCGAGGAAGACCCTGGGGAGCCGCCACAGGCACTCGAGGCAGCCGCCCGCACCCGAGGCATCCCGGCCGAACGCATCCGCATTCAAAGACCAGGCGAGACGCTCATGCTCGGAAAGGAAGGGGATCTCGCGTGGGGGTAACACTACAAGGGCGAGGGGTCGCCTCTGCCTTTCAAGGAGACCTCCGAAACGTGGCCGGTCACCAGCGGGGCTCGCCCGACTTTCTACCGGCCAGCCTCGCGCACACCTCCAGCCCGATGCCGAATACGACATCCAGAGGCAGGTGAGCGTGTACCGTACGGTCGAAGAGCAATTGTGCCTGGGCCTCGAACTCCTCATCTGCCGCCCAAAAGAGCACCTCCACAGGCACGCGAGGGAGAATCCTGAAGCGATAGGATGCGTCGGCATGACCATCCACAGCCGACCCTTTGAGCAGTTCGCAGGCCCTGCAAAATCCTTCGAGGTCGCGGCCGAACCGCTGTGCGACAAGGTTTGCCGGGATACTGTGCGGGCCTCTGAAGAACATCTCGCCGCCGGGGAGGTCCTTTTCAGAGACCCACTCCCCAGACAAGGGGATATCCTTGGCACCCAGGAGATAGGCGAGCACCGCCACGCCCATCTCCACCGAGATAGGTTCCCCGGGTTGCTCGAGCCGTAGTATGGTCTTGCGGGCCGGAGAGATCTCCCATGGCTCGGCCCAGACCTCGATGAGGTAGCACCCCCTCGCTCTGTCATAGGTGCAGTTGGCCCGCCGGCATACCTCCTCAGGGTCCATCCGGCTGACGTCGCTGAAAAAAACAGGGGCGAGTTTGTGACTCATACCTGGTGACCGAACAGATCAGGTCCAGCGACCGATGGGATAGAAACAGGCGGTCACCGAGATCGCAGCTCCTCGTGGATCGAGAACATCTTGCCGCGCGCCTCGGAGATGTAGGCGTCGAGGTTCCTCCTGTGGTTTGCGAAGAGCCCCTCGGCCGACCCATCGAGCACAATGAGGGGCTTCATGGTCGAGGCCTTCTTCAGCGCGTCGAGCACGTCGG
>Ga0272448_1007511_pt1 | contig 11517 bp, 7 predicted proteins | sample YNPCB0191_FD_202220 | JGI IMG/M metagenome (GOLD analysis project Ga0272448, IMG submission 202220) | Hot spring sediment microbial communities from Yellowstone National Park, WY, United States - YNP-CB-019-1 | ecosystem: Environmental > Aquatic > Thermal springs > Hot (42-90C) > Sediment... | reverse complement strand
AGTACTCGTTGTGGAGCGTTCGGCCCTGCTCGATCGAACCGGCGGCGGCCTCGGGCAGGTCCCTCTCCGGGAAGACCACACCGAAGTGTCTCGCCCAGTACTGCTTCAGGGCTGCGATCTCCCCAGCATCCGAGATGGTCGAGTACTCCTCCACCATTCTATCGAATGCGGCGGGCGAGACGATCTTTGCCGCTTCGAGCGCAAAGCCGGAGGCCACGATCAGTGCGAGTATACCCAGTGCGTAGCGGTCCGACGCGTTCGTGAAGACTCTCTTGGCCTTGGACCTCGCCCTGCGGAAGAACGCGACAACGACCCCCGAGGCCACGAGCGCCCCGAAAAGGTTCCTCAAGAAAAGAAAGGGGTTCACGGTCGGGTAATAGCTATCAAAAATTGCTTTTGTCACGTATCTGTCCAGGGCGTGCATGAGCAACAGCCCGAGGAAGCCCCAGAACAGGGCCATGTGCACGAGCCAGCGCACCAGGCTGTCCCTGAGGATGCGTCTTTGAAAAAGGATGTCGGCGAAAAAAACCTCGACGGCCGCAAAGATCCTCCGGCCCGCCAAGAGGCCCAGAAGGCCTCTGAGCGCTCGGAGCAGCCTTTGGCGAGGCAGGAGCGCTTGGGCCTCGGGACCTACCGGGACCCTCGACCACTGCCGTACTTTGAGCAGCAACCCAAGCGCGCATATCGCCAGAGAACCGTAGAGCGCGACAGTGAAGATTACTCGATCCAACCCCCTCTCCTCTAGGTGCGCATCTCACAAAAGGCCTCGACTGCTGCATAAGCCGAGGCGATCGCAACCCCTGAGCCGCACTTCATCCGCGTCCAGTCCTGGTGGGCGAGAATGGAGCCTGCGGCAAAGAGTCTCTCAAAGGCAGGCCGGCGCCGCGCGTCGAGAGGTCTGAACGCCTCGTCGACCTCGATGCCAGCCTGATTGATCTCGTGGCCCCTCGGGTCCAGGAGATCCCTCCGGTGCCAGCGGCTTCGATGGAGAGGCTGCCAGACAGGCAGGCCGAAGATCGTCTCCCATACGTGCGACCGGTCGGAGGAGAGCCCCTTGCCGAAAAACCTCCCGCTGGCCAGTACTACGGCCTGGGCCACGACGGCCGCGGGCCCTCTCTGGTCGCCCTCCTCGCTTAGCCGGAGCCTGAAGCGCCCGTCAGGCTCGGCAGAGACACCGGCGACCTTCGACTGGAAGAAGACCTTGACGCCTTTGGCCGGGAGATGACGCTCGAAGGCCTCCTTGAGCCGGAACCCCGGCACCGAAGCAGGCAGTGTCGGTATCTCGAAGACCGGCGCCCCCACGAGCTCCTCGAGCCGCGCCAAAAGGCTCGAGCTGCCGTGCAGCCCGAGGAGTGCGGGCATCCCCAGTACCTCGCCCTGCCGCAGCAAGGGCTTGAGCCGTGCTGCAAGGGTCTCCAGGTATTCGCTTTTCTCGAGGCTCAGGGCCATGTGTCTCGAGAAGACCCTACTCGTGCCGTCGGTACCAGGGAACCAGAGGCGCTCGGAGCGCACAAGAGGCCAGTGCACCCCGAGCGTCCCCGCGAGCAGGCTGGCATTGAATTCTTTGAGCCCATGGAAGTCCACGATGAGGCAGGGCCCTTTTTCGCGCAGCGCTGTGACGGCATTCCACATCGTCAGGGGGATGCGGTAGGTATGCTTGCAGGTGCCGGCCGGTGTGATCATCTCGACATTCTTTTCGTCGAGACCGGCATAAGGGATACCTGCCGATTCCATGAAGGCAAGGTATTCGGCCAAAGAGGCCCTGATCTTCGACGCCGGTATCCTGGAGAGCGGGTGCTTGGGGATGTCGTCCCGGAGCGCCTCGATCCCTTCCCAGGGGTCTGCCCATACCTTCCTCTCCTCGATCGGGTGAACAGCCAGGAGGTCGAGGAGACCGCTGGCAAAGAGGATTCCCCCGGCCCCGCCCACCTGGGCAACAGTGATCCCGCGATTCGAGGCGAACAGCGAGGCAGCCATCCCGGCCATCCCTGCACCGATGACGGCCAGCTCGCACTCGCACTCACGACAGTGCCCCATGTCGGTATCGCCCTGCCCTACTCGGAGAGGTCCGCAAGTTCCTGGCAAAAAACGCCGCAGTGGAGGGCCTCCTGCAACTCCGCCTGCACGAGTTGCGTGCCCCAGAGGATCGAGTGCTGCCCCCGCCACCGCTCCCGGAGAAACTCCCTGACGCCCTTTATGCCCTCGCCCTTCTTCACTATGCCCCTGTCGTACAAGTACCCGGCGATCTTGAGACTGCAGAACGTCCCCTGACAAGGCCCCTTGCCTATCCTGCTGCGCAACCCGATGGAAACGAGGTCCACGAGATCGCCTCTTTTCTCGAGCGCCGAGACGACCGTATCGACGGCGCTGCAGGGGACCATCTCGCACTCGCACAGGAGGGCGTCATCAGGGTCGTTCTTCTCTATCCACTCCTGGGGTCCCCGGCCGGTCTCGGTCCAGCGGCACACCGGTGAGGAAGGCAGGGGCTGGGTCCTCGTTCGACACGGCGCGCTCACACCGAGTCTCCGGCAGACCAAATCCGCCGCCTTTTCGGCCATGAGGCGATAGGTCGTGAACTTGCCGCCGGTAATAGTGGCAAAGTTGAGGAGGCCATCCCTTTCGTGGTCGAGCAGGGCGAAGCCCCGGCTCAAAGAGCGGGCGTCTCCCTCTCGCTGCGACCCGACCAGGGGTCTCACCCCTGCATAGGCACGCACGTACCGGGTGGAGGCAAGCTCCGGTACCATTGCCGATTCTTCCCTCACGATGAGGTCCACCTCCTCGACCGTAGGGTAGATCTCGTCGAGGGAGTCGACCTTGACCGAGGTGGTCCCCAGCAGGGAGACCGTACCGCCGGGGACGAGGATGTCGGCGTTGGAAGGGCGTCTGAGCCGGTTGACCACGTGTCGCGTCACCCTGCTCAGTGTGACGAGCAGCGTGCCCTTGGAGTACACCATATCGATCGTGACGCCGGCCAGGGCAGCGACCTGGGCCGACCATGCCCCGGCCGCGTTGACCACCTCAAGCGGCCTTATCTGCCTCTCCTGCCCGGTCCTGGCATCCTGTGTCCGAACCGAGACGATTCGCCCATGTTCGACCGTGAACCCGACCACCCTGGTGTTTCTCAGCAAGACGGTGCCGAGCTCCTGGGCCTGCCAGATGTTCTCGAGCGAGAGCTTGAAGGGATCGATCGTGGCGTCCTCTACCTTGTAGGCTGCGATGAGTCTGTCCGAGAGGGCCGGCTCGATCTCGCGCGCCTCCTTGACCTCCACTTCCGTGACCGGGATGCCGCACCTGCCGCACATCGAGGGAAAGTCGGCTATGTATCGCTCGTCGTCGCCCTCGACCGCCACAAAAAGCCCGCCTGTCATCTCGATGCAGTGTGCACCGACCCTCTTCAATATGCTGCCCTCCTCCCAGCACTCCCTCGCCGCGGCAGGGTCGTTGGCAACATAGCGGGCACCGCTGTGGAGCAGACCGTGATTGGCGCCCGAGGCGCCCGCGTTTATATCGGCCCTCTCGACCACCACACACTGTACGCCTCGCAGGGCGAGGTCGCGCGCCAGCCCGGTGCCGGTAATCCCGCCCCCGATGATGAGGACTTGGGTCTCCACTGCAGAGATACTCCCGGGGAAAGAAAGGCCCACGTCGCGCCTCCCGCTCGCCCGACCGCCTGCCTCCGTGCGCGTCAAAAACGGGCCGCCGATATCTCAGTCTACCACGTACGCAGGTCGTTGTCCCTACGAAGCAGCGCGGTGCTCGCCACGAGAGTCCCCTTCTCACCCGGCCGGGGAGCGTCGCGCCGCAGCCTCGCCCACAACCGCCCCTATTCTCGCCCGGCGGCCGCGCGGCCGCCTTGGCGGCCTCTGTTGCCGCCGTGTCCCAAAGCGATACTCATCGAGCCTGCCACGACCAGAAAGGCCCCTGACGCAGAAAGCGCGGAAAGGGATTCCGAGCCGAGACGCCACGGCCAGAGAATCGAACCCGCTCGTTCGGCCAGCAGGGTTATCACGGGTGTCAAGGCCGCGACTGCGTTGACCCGCGAGGCCTCCCAATGCGCCATGGCCTCAGAAAAGCAGCCGTAGGCGACAAGGGTGTTGAGGGCGCAGAACAGCAGGAGCCAGATCTCCGAGGTTCTCAGGTGCAGGACCGCCCCAGGCGCGGCCATCGGCAAAAGGATACACGCGCTGGCGCAGTAGACCAAAAGAAGGATCGACGAGGAAGAGAACACACTGAGGAGTTGTTTTTGACTGAGCGCATAGACAGCCCAGGTGAGCGCCGCAGAGACAATGAACGCGACGCCGACTGCGTAGCTGCCCCAGGGCGTGAAGATCTCCGCGAACCTCTTGTGAAAGAACAAGACCATGCCGATGCCGACGCAGAAAAACCCTAACCATTGCACCGTGCTGAAACGCTCTTTGAAAAAACACAGTGCCCCTACCGTGGCGAGCAGCGGTGCCAGTTGGATGAGCACCTGAGCAGCTGTCGCCGAGAGGCGGGCAAGCCCGAGAATGAAGCATACGTAATTGCCGGCAAGACCTGCCACCACGAGCCCAAGCAGGAGGTATGTCGCCTTGGTATGCCCCCTCAGTGCGGGGAGCCTCCCGAACAAAGCGAGGTAAGAGCCGAGCAACAGGCCGGAGAAGGCCAGTCTGAACCACGTTATGGTGAAGGCGTCCATGTGCTCGAGCAAGGCCTTGAGCGCAATGGGCAGGACCCCCCACATGAACGTGGAGACGAGCGAGAGGCAAAAACCGAGTCTCCAGCGGCCTGAGGGTGTGTGAAGCTCCATCGGTCTCCTCGTCCCTTGGCAGACGGTAAGGGCCGGCCTGCCGGCATGTGAGGCGAAACATTGAATGATAATGCAGGGCCCTCGATACGGCAATCCGCACTCGCCGGGATGTGTGTCTTTCCTCCAAAGAAACCACCCGGGAATTGGATTCCTCGTGGTGCCTTTCCGATCCTCCGCCTCTCGGGGCACGGCGCCTGCTCGAACGCCGCAGGAAGGGGCTCGACCGGCCCGCGGCGGGGGGCAAGGAATGGGAAATCTTTTGCCACATAGTGGAAGGGGAGATTCCTCCGAGGGGGTCTCTCCGAGGCACTCCCGGGCGTCTGCTCGTGTACTCCAAGTCGGCCAACTTCCTCAAGAATTGTGTCTTGTCCCCGGTCCCTGCGCCACGGCCGTGCCGGCCTGTTGGGTGACAGAGGCATTGGTACACAAATTGCTGAACTACTAATGGGCCATCTTTAAGGTGGGTCAGCAAAAACTTTTTCTATTTACATTCGTAGAATTTTTGGTATTATTATGATGGGCTGGGCGAGAGGAGCGTGGGGGGGTTGAGGGTCGAGCGTCAACTCGGGTGGTTGCAGCGTTGTTCGTAGAAGAGAGCAGAAAGGAGGTCGGTGCGCAATGAAACCAAAGAAGGTGCTAACGGCAGTGCTCGTGATCTTCGCTTTGACCGCGACCCCGCTCGTAGGCCAAAGCCAGGCAGCCCTGAACCGACTCGGGCCTTCGGATCTCGATGTCTCTGGCCTGCAGGGCTCGATCAACTATTTGCTCATGAACACCTTGCACGGCATCATCGAGGTCCCGAACATAAACCCCATATGCCTCGACCTTGCCGATCTGTTGGGCCTGAGCTGGATATGCAGCAGCTTTTCGCTCTGCGTAGGCATCTCGGGAGGCGAGTTGCACCTGCCCCCCAATCAGACCTTCATGGTTTTCTGGGAGGATCTGGGCGGCGGAGATTGGGTGATAAACTTCATGATCAAGACCAACCGCGCCAATTTCAACACTGAAAGCTCCCTGGACATCAACTGCTTGCTGGGGCTTATCGACATCAATGTCCCTCTGACCTCGGGAGACTTCAGCTCAGGCCCCAACAAGCTTTCGGTTCGCGCCAGGGCCTTCAGGAACACAGCAGACAACAAGATCTACCTCTATTGGGCGAACAGCGACGCCTTTTTCTTGAACGTCCAGATCACGACCGGGATTCTCCCGCCCGAGTGGGAGGACTGGTTGATAGGCTGGCTCAACCCGGGCATCGCGGCAGTCATGAGCATGCTGTTCAACTCGTTCGTCCTCCAGGATCATGGGCCGCTTTTCAATCTCTATGACAGCGCGATCCGCAATTACCAGCCGCCGCCACAATGCGCCGTCATCCCTGGGAATAGTACAGGCGACCACCTTGCAGGGTTGCTACTCTATCTGGTGCCGGCGGCGTTCTTGGTCGGCATGAAGAGAAGGTATCGCGGCTGAGAAGAGATCACGGTACCCCTTCTCCCTGAATACCCCGTGTACGAAACAAAGTCGGGCCAAAAGGCCCGACTTTGTTTTTGTGGGCAGCTCGCTCGTGCGGTAGAGGCGTGAGTGCGGGCCGAAGTGTGTGCCGAGAACAAGAGGGCCTCGGACCCCTGCCTGCTCGAGAGCAGGGGCCCTGCCCCTGCATGCCTACCAGAACTTCGCAGGGAAACTCAGGCCGAATGCCACCACCCTTGTCGCCCGGCAATTTTTGCCCGGGATGAGGCTCAGATCCCTGTAGGCCACGTACGGCTGCAAAGGGAGGCCTATCCGAAGCAGGCTCAGCATAAGCTTGCCATAGAGGATGTTCTTGTAGCCCGGTCTCCAGTCCTTCTCTCTCTGCCAGTCCCAGTCAGCCGACCTGGACTGCCAATCCGACTGGCCGAGGTGCGTGTAGGTATAGCGGAAGGTCAGGGTCAGGAGAGGGGGGAGCTTCTCAGCGCGTTCCAGGCTCCCTTTGGTAATCCACGTGGCACGGGCCGGGCCCTTCCACGGGACGATGTCCACCTGGAACGAGACGCCGGCAAAGTCGCCTGGGTCTATGGTGTAGGTGTCGCCGACATACGGCCGGTAATTCAAAAGCAAGGGGTTCTTGGTGCCCCTCGGCGTGACGTACTCGTGAGGGAGCAGTGCCTCGTAGAAGAGGTCGAGACCCAGCGTGAACCTGCTGTCGTGCCGGCTGGGGAAAAACTTGTCGACCGAAAGGTGGGCGCACACGTCCCCCTGAAAATGAAGATCCCATGAGGTCGTCCCGGCAGCGACAATGTCCTCCGGGTCCGCCACCTTGCCGGTAGGCAGCGCGCCCATCAGGGTGACCGCACCGGCGAGACCGTATCGATCGAACCAGGAAAGGGAATCGGTGAATCGGTATCGCACCCCGAGAACAATATCGCAAAGGGCCCCCTCGTTTCCCGACCAGTCCCCGGGCTTGGGCTGCCCCATGCTCAAGGCCCACTGCCAAAAATCCTGCTCGCTGTACGGCCGGCCCAATGTCCACTGATAGTCGCCTACTTCCCAACCCAGGTCAGGCTCGACCGTGTTCACCACGACCACCGGTATTCCGACCGCTGCGGTGAGGTTGTCCAGGATGCCATACTGGATCACATTGGCGAGGATCTCGTAGCGAACATCCACCTTCGGGATGATGTCGCCCTGTTTGCTTCCGCCGGGCTCGTAGCGCTCGAGCTTGTCGATAAGGGGGACGAGATTTCCCTCGTTGTCGAATCGCTCTTTGAGCGTTGCGATATTGTATGCCTCGTCTACGAGAAAAACCCCCTTGGGCACGGTCTCGGTAAAGCCTGCCGCGAGGGCGGCCATTTCTCGTACGCAGAGACCGCCGCACAGGGCCATGACGGCGAGAAGCGCAGCACGCCTGGGCGCGATCCTCATCGCGGCTCACCCAGTGCGGCGCCTGCGTCGAATGGGACAAAGGGGCCGTCAGTGGCAGGCACCTGTCCCATGGCATAGTACAGAATCCTGCCTCGGGGATCGTAGATCGCGGCGTTCATGCTGTCTCGATGATCGACCAAGTCCGGGACCCTGAGGATGTCGATGACCCCCGGGACGTCCAGACGGCCGTACCCTGCGGCGATCCGCTCGCCGAGGATGAAGAAGGCCCTGAGGGACCGGTAGTAAAAACTCGTCCAATACCGCTGCGGCGGGATCACGCGGTGGCCGAACACCGTCAGTTCGAAGTCCTCGGTGTTCCGTTGAAAGTGCGAGGCGATTCTCAGGTCGTCAGGCCCGACGCTGGCCCATGGCATCCCCCACCGGTCGAGGTTGACAGGATCGCTCGCATCCGGAGTATAGGCAAAGAACCCTTTGTCCCTCCTGTTCTGGATATTGGAGTCGCATTCCACAGCGACCATCTCGCCGGTCGGATCCGCCACGATGATATTCCACCCGAAGGTCCTCTTCTGCCGCGCCAGATACTCGAGGGCCTGGCCCGCACTGCCGGAGCGGGCGAGCATCTCCCGGCCCAAGATGCCTCCCGGGATACCGCTGCTGAGCAACTTGGCACTGGTAAAATCTTCGAGAAACCGAGCGACCACCTGATTGTCGAGGGTATCGGACAGGTCCGCGATGTAGACGAGGCCGTCCCGGTTCATTCCGGAGAATCCCCAGATCACACCGGACCACCCCAGAACGACATGGGGCATGCCCTCTTTCGGCCGGTGGACGTAGAGTATCGTGTGCTTGTGGGAGGTGTTGGAATCGAGCAAGGCGAAATGGTGCGCAACGAGCATCCTGCCGTCCGCAGTCGCCGAGTTTCTCAGTGCAAAGCCTATGGAAGGGGGTTGGTATCTGTTGTCAGGGGCCCCCTTGTTGGGGACCTCATGGGGCGGCTTGCCGAAGCCCCTCGTGGTGAAGACGATTCGCTCGTCGCGCATCATGCGAGCGTGGGCTGGCGGCGGGTTGGTGACGAGGCTGAGATCCCCTGCGGAGATGGTCATCGAGACGACGCTGGCCCGAGGAAGGCCTCTCGGCGGGGTGAACAGCACCTCGAGGAGCTCCCCTTTCCTTCCACCTGTCGCGGTCTCGATGCTGCTGTCGCCGGACCGATAGACCTCTTCGTCGAGTTGAATGCGTATGGAGTCGGGGTTCGGGCCGTCAGGGTCCTTCAACACGAACCGTATCGCGGCGTCCGTGGGTACCTCGACCAAGGTTGCGCGAGCCAACGGCTCGTAGGGCGCGATGAGGCCCTCTCCCGGCTCGTCGATCGTGCCGTCACCGTTGTTGTCCACGCCGTCCGAGCCGACATCGCCCGAAAACTCCACACTCTGGATGTGCGGGGCCTGGAGGTTTTGAATCATCATCGTGATGGCGCGCATGCTCAACATGGTATCCACAAAGGTGTTGAGCACGAGGATCTGTTCGAACGGCATGCCGGAACCGTCCGCCACCCCCTGCATCTCTTCTACGTACGGTTGGGGTATATCCTTGAGCAGGTTTTGGCCGCTCTCCAAGAGTACCTTATAGGAGAATTGGCCATCCCCGTAGGCAGGATCCTTGTAGGCGACGAGCACATCCTCCAGGCCGGGTTTCTCCCTGTTGAGCCAGGGCAAGAGCGAGGATGTCAGAAGCTGCGTGTAGAGTTCGCGGATCTTGGTCTCCAGGGCCCTGCCGTGCTGAAACCCGCGCTCATAGGCAGTGCCGCTCAACTCGACAATCTCTGAGTAGGGGGGCTGGTGCGCCTCCTCGGAACAGGAGGCAGCAAAGATGAGGAGAGAGAAGGCAGGCGGCACAAAGCGAAGGAACCACACGGAGAGGCTCGGCCTTTGCGTTGGGGCTGCTTCTGCATCCACCGGGCACCCCATGCGTGCACTGCCCTCGAAACTTGACGGGATCCGGTCCGAGCCAATAGACTCTGCCGCGAGACGGGCCGAAGTATAGAGGAAGGCGCTTCAGGGTGTCAAACAGGGTGGAGAGGTCGCTTGTGCCAAAGCGGCCTCCCAGGGGAGAGGTCGTGAAACCCGGCGAGCTCTACCAAGGTCGGATCCCGGTCGGTCTGTCGCGAAGGGAATTCCTCGCCGCACTCCCAGGCACAGTGATCCTCTCCCCCCTCCTCTTTTCAGCATGCGGCGATGAGAGGCCGCCGCCCGAGGCCCGCGCCCGATACACCTATGAACCGGTCGCCAGCCTCACCGAGCCCGAACTTGTCACAGTGAGCGACCGGGAGGCGATATTCACCTGGGTCACCGATTCCCACGGCGACTCCCTGGTCTACCTTGGGACAGACGGAAGGGAAGAGGTCTTGGACCTCTCTGCCGCCCCCAGCCGTTATCATTACGCCGCGCTACGAGGTCTCGCACCGGATACGGACTACACATATCGGATCCGCAGCGGCGACAGATTCGCGCCGGTCACCGACCGCTCTCCGGGCACGTTCAGGACGTTGTCGCCGCCACCCGGGGATTTTCTTTTCGACTTTGCCACGGTCAACGACACCCACGTGGGCGAGGAGGTCGCAGGCCTGATCTGTATCGGCGGAACGTGTCTGGGGGAAGGCTTCAGATCGCCGTGGCCCGAGCATCCCTACTGGCAATTCACCAACGAGGCGGCCGTGGCCGCGATCAACGAGATCGGCCCTGCGTTCGTGATTCACAAAGGGGATGTAAGCTCGGAATTCAGACGGCAGGAGTTCGAGACCGCAAAGGCGATCTTCGATGCATTGAAGATGCCCTACCACGTGCTCCGTGGGAACCACGACCGGCTGGGAGACAACGACGAAGACTCTTTCGCGCAGGTCTTCGGCCTCGAGTCCACGTATAGGTTTTTCTCCTACCGGGAACACCTCTTTATCCTTCTCGATTCCGTCGAGCCGCGCACCGGGCTCGCCCGTATCGACGACCGGCAGTTCCTCTGGCTCGAGGAGGTCCTTTCGTCGTTCCCGCACAACAGGGTCTTTCTCTTTCTCCATCACCCTGTAACCGAGGCCGCTCGCTTCTGGTCGCTCGTCCCCTCGGAGCGAGTGCGGCTCGTCGGTCTCCTCGCACGCCACGGCAAGGTCGCAGGCGTCTTCTCCGGCCACAGCCACCGAGCATGCGTCACCCACGACCCCTCGACCGGCACGCTGCCCTTTGTCGAGACACCCTCGACCAAGGAGTATCCCGGCGGGTTCGCCTACTACCGGGTCTACTCGGCCGGGTACCTGCAGAGTTTTTACCGCACCTCGTGCGGTTACTGCCTGCCGTGGTTCGAGACGACAAAGGGCGAGTACTGGGGGCTGGCACCAAGGATCCTCTTCGGCAGGCTCGAGGACCGGAATTTCGCCTACAGGTATCCTGAATCGCTCTGAGGTCCGAACGCCATGCCCGGCGGCCTCGAGGTGCGTGCGGGCTCAGGGATCTTCCCCGACCAGCGCCACCGTCTCGACCCTCGATAGATCCCGGCAGTACGATCTACTTGCGACAAAAAACAGGACCGCAGCCAGCACGCCGAAAAGAGGCACGATGAGCATCGCCCGTCTGAGTCCGAAACGGTCGCTCAGGGCCCCGACGATCCACGGAGACCAGATGTCTCCGCAGAGGTGCTGGACGATCACGCACATGCCGTAGCTCAATGCCCTCAGACCGGGGTGCACGAGATCCTGTGTGGCCGATGCCGCCGGCGCCACATAGCACGTTGCCAGCACACCGAAGCAAATCAGTATGGGGAGCTGCGCCCGCGTCCCCGGCAGGCCCAGTGCAAGGGCGAGCAGTACCGTTGCGGCCGAGGAG
>Ga0272448_1007510_pt1 | contig 11517 bp, 9 predicted proteins | sample YNPCB0191_FD_202220 | JGI IMG/M metagenome (GOLD analysis project Ga0272448, IMG submission 202220) | Hot spring sediment microbial communities from Yellowstone National Park, WY, United States - YNP-CB-019-1 | ecosystem: Environmental > Aquatic > Thermal springs > Hot (42-90C) > Sediment... | reverse complement strand
TTGTCGACTTCACATCGCTCCAAACGCGCGCTCCTGATCATATCGTGTGTGGCTGTTGCGGCGCTTGCACTCGCGCTTGGCGGCTGCGGGAAAAGCGGCGATGAGACCGGCGCATCCGCTCCGCCGCCCGCTCCTACCGCCCATACTGCCGCATCGGGTCCTGCCGTGACCGGCCCGGTTTCGTTCAATGAGCTTACGTTGGAGAGCAAGCCTCAGATCGTGAAGGATAAGCACGGCCTCGTGTTCCTCAAGTTCAGATATGCCGACAACGACGGCAAGGTCTACGAGTGCCTACTCCCGGAGGCCATGAGCAAGGGTCAGTATACGCTGGGAGAGTGGCTGAGCACGTTCAACGCCTATCGCATTCCCAAAGTGGTCGCTCAGAAGAAGAAGTCCACGAGCGCGGAAGACCTCAGCGACTATCCGTTTATATCTCCCAAGCCCGTCCAGAAAGCGAATCCGCAGGAGCCCGGCAGCACTCCACCGGAACAAATCCCGCCATTGCCGGCCGGCCCGACGCCGCCGCAACCGCCCACTCCATACACGCCTCCGGCAGCGTCACCCACACCTCCTGGAGGATCGCAGGCCAATCCGCCGTAGCTTGCGCACGGAAATCTTTGCCGTGCCGGCCGGGATTGTGGAATACACCCCTTGTGAAATAGCCTGGCGCCGGCTGGTGCGCCGGTTGGCCACAGGAGATTCCGTCGTATGCCTGTCTTTTCGATGGCAGCCAAGCTCATTGCCTATCTGGCCGCCGTCCACTTGATTCTCAAATACTCCTACAGGCTGTGCTCGCGCGCCAGCAATCGCATATCGTCACTAACGGCTCCGGTCTTCGTCCTGTCATTATTGGCTTGTCTGGCAGCCCTCATCCCGTCGGCAACCGCGCTGGCAGTAACGTTTCTCTTTATATTGGCCACCGACGGCTCCCCCTTTCCCATTGTAGCGCTCGATCAGACCTCCGGCTGGCTGGGTTTCACGCTGTGGGGAGCAGGATTGGGGTTTGTTTGCGTGATGGTCATGTTCGTGTTCGGGCGCGCGGCCGGGTTTATTAGGGTGCGTAAGATAGATGACGGTCAGCGGCGGGATCGCGTGCCGGCGTTTTTGGGGGGACTGTCGGACTACCTGGGGGCAGCCGCGTTCGAAGAAATAGCGATGCGCGGCTACGTGTATTACCTGATCCAGACGGTTTATGGAGCATGGGCGGCGGTTGTAGGTTCTGCGGTGGTCTTTGCCGCAGTCCATCTGGTCAGGCCCGACCGTATCCCTGCCGTCTTCACGGTCAACGCATTCATTTTCGGCCTTCTGACCGGGGCAAGCCGCTACTGGACGGGCGCGCTTTGGCTGCCGATAGGGCTTCACGTGGGATGGAACGTGACGTCGGGACCGTTTCTCGGTCTTCCGTACTCGGGAGTGGCGTATGACCGCGGTATCGTGCGAAGCGATGTGAAGGGTCCACAGTGGTTCACAGGGGGGTTGTATTCGCTGGATGCCGGCGTACTCGGAACGCTGGCGCTTCTGCTGGCGGCGGCGGTGCTCAAACTCGTCGCGCCGGCGACGTAAGAGGTACGGCAATGGGAGAATGTGACTACTGGCTTTGCAGCGACGGGGCGCAGTGGTGCGATCTCATCAACGACGCCTGCGACTGCGGCGGCTCCGACGAACACTGCCGGATCGGCGGACGGTCGATCGGCGACGTGATTCGCCTCGAGGAAAAGGTTACTCTCGACGAGGCCGCCCTCCGCGCCCAGAAGCGTAGGCGTGGGCTAAGAAAGGCCTGCTAAGCAACCCACCGAGGAGTTGTGTAGGAGGGGTCTTTCGGACCCGAATTCCACCGCTTCAGTATCTTAGACCAACGTCTGAAAGACGCCTCCTGCGCCGTGCTCCGGGTCTGGGACCCATCGCACTGCGGGTGGATGCCCAACCGAGTTCGGCAAGACGAGGTTCCCGATGACGCGATCCCGCAAGACCGAGCTGTCTTGGTTTCTGTTCAGTCTTGCGGGACAGAACTCCGCTAGCGCTGAGTAGACCGCCAACGAAGGTCGTATCGAAGCGCGGTGGAGCCTTGACCGCCCTTCGATACGCTTCGCACTCAGGGCTAGCGGGGCGGACATTCCCGGAAGACTGAACAGCCTCGCAAACAGAGCACGGTTTCCTAATCCCCGCTTGCTGCTGTATAATGAGACCGGCATGGACGTGCTCAGGGTCGGCAGCAGGGGCAGCGCGCTGGCGCTGCGGCAGACGCAGATGGTCGTGGAGGCCGTCGAGCGGCTCAATCCGGGCGTAAAGTGTGTGGTCGAGGTTATCAAGACGACCGGGGACCGGATTTCCGAGCAGCCGGCGAACGCGACCGGCGGCTGTTGTTCGGCAAAACTGTCCGGCAGCATCGCCGATAAGGGACAGTTCGTCAAGGAGATCGAAGCGGCGCTGATCGCGGGCAATATCGACTTTGCCGTTCACAGCGCGAAGGACATTCCGTCGGAGATGGATGAGCGGCTGTGCATAGCCGCGTTTCCGGAGCGGGAGTGTCCGGCGGATGCACTGGTCCGGGCCCGTGTCTCGGCATTTCCACCGCGTTCGGGTTGCGAAACGCGTTGTGCTTCCGGAACACAGGGCGGGCTGATGGATCTGCCGAAAGCAGCTAAGGTCGGCACGAGCAGCCTGAGGCGGCGAGCGCAGTTGCTTGCCATCAGGCCTGATCTGGAGATACTCGATCTTCGCGGCAATCTCGACACGCGGCTTCGAAAGCTTGAGCAGGGATGCTGCGATGCGATCGTCATTGCGTGCGCGGGGCTGATGCGGATGGGGTTTGTCGAAGGAGCTGTTTCGGGATCTCCGCTGAGCTCGCATCCCGAAACACTTGTTATTCAAGTACTGCCCTATGAGATATGTTTGCCGGCTGTGGGTCAGGGCGCGCTCGCGGTGCAGTGTAGAACAGACGATCCTGCGTGCGACGTTGTTGCGAGGCTGGATTCGCCGCAGACCCGTGCGTGCGTGACCGCGGAGCGGGCGCTGCTTGCCGGTCTTGGCGGCGGTTGTCAGACGCCGATCGCGGCCCTTGCCAGGGCGGAGGGCGGCAAGCTGGTGATGGACGCGCTCGTTGCGGCGACTGACGGGTCGAGCGTCGTGAGAAAGTCGGCAACCGGGCGCATCGACAAGCCCGACGAACTCGGCGGGCGGTTGGCCTATGAGCTGCTTCGCTCGCCGGCGAAAGAACTGCTCAATGCGGCGCGCAGCGGTGTTTGGCCGAATATGGGGGCGGCCTGAGTAGTGATAATAGACGTTGATGTGCTGGTGCTGGGAACGGGTATAGCCGGGCTGAGCTTCGCTTTGAGAGCGTCCGAGCACGGACGCGTGGCAGTCATCACCAAGAAAAGCGATACAGAGTCCAATACCAACTATGCGCAAGGTGGAATCGCGGCCGTAATGGACGCGCACGATTCCTTCGAAGCCCACATCCGCGACACGCACGCCGCGGGCGCCCATCTGTGCCATCAAGACGCGGTCGAAATACTGGTTCGTGAGGGGCCGGATCGCGTTCGGGAGCTGATCGATCTCGGGGTCAGATTCACGCACGCGCGCCGCGCGCATAATCCCTTGCACCTTCACCTCGGCCGCGAGGGCGGCCACTCGGCAAGGCGCATCGTTCACGCCGCGGACCTAACCGGTCGGGAGATCGAGCGCGCGCTCGTCGCGAACATCAAGCGCAACCCGGACATCCGTGTGTTCGAGCACGATTATGCGATTGATCTGGTCGTCGGCGACGGAGGCGGGGACGCCGCTGAAAATTGGCCCGACGGCAAGTCCGCGCCGGGCTTGTGCCGGGGAGCATACGTGCTGGATTCCGAAACCGGCGACGTCATGAGTATTCGGGCCAAGGTCGTGATGCTGGCGACCGGCGGCCTCTCACGCGTCTATCTGCACACGACCAATCCGGAGATCGCGACAGGAGACGGCGTTGCCATGGCGTTTCGGGCAGGCGCGAAGATAGCGAACATGGAGTTCATCCAGTTCCATCCGACCACGCTGTATCACTCCGACGCTCGATCGTTCCTGATCTCTGAGGCGGTGCGGGGCGAGGGCGGCGTCCTGCGACTTGCGAACGGCGAACAGTTCATGCGCCGCTATCATGAAATGGGCGACCTGGCCCCGCGCGACATCGTTGCCCGCGCAATCGACGCCGAGCTGAAGAAGTCGGGTGACGAGTGCGTATACCTGGATGTGACTCACCTCGATGCGGACTATGTCAAGTCCCATTTTCCGACGATCTACGAGACGTGCCTGTCGGTTGGGATCGACATCACGAAAGATTGGATCCCAATCGTGCCCGCTGCCCATTATGCGTGCGGGGGCGTGCTGACCGACACCGAGGGCCGCACCTCCATTCCCCACCTTTATGCATGCGGCGAGGTCGCGTGCAGCGGAGTCCACGGGGCCAATCGGCTTGCCAGCAACTCGCTGCTGGAGGCCGTCGTTTTCGCACGAAGGGCGGCAATCGATGTCGAGAAGCGGATTGGCCGTATCGTGCCGGGCGATGTCGAGGAGTTTCCTGTCGAGCAGCACACGCGGCGGGTGCCTTTTGCGCTCGTAGCCGACCTGACCACCGAGCTGCGCACTACGATGTGGAAATACGTCGGGACCGTCCGGACAACTGAGCGGCTGGAAAAAGCGCTCGCAATCGTGCGTGAGATCAAGGCGCGGGCCGATGAGCTGTATTCGATCGGCGCGCTCAACCCGCCGTTGCTCGAGCTTCGCAACATGGCGCTGACGGCGGAACTGATCATCGTGTCGGCTCTATCGCGCAAGGAGAGTCGAGGGCTGCACTGCAACACGGACTATCCCGACCTCGACGACGAACACTTCAAGCACGACACCGTAGTGGTACGAAACAGTGCCGGCGAGCCGGAGGTGGTGAGCCCGGATGCGTCCTGAGCACGTCGAAGAGCCGCAGGGCAAGGTCTATCTCGTGGGCGCAGGGCCGGGCGATCCCAAACTGATCACTTTGCGCGGGGCCGAACTGATCGCGCAAGCCGATGTAATCATCAACGACCGCCTCGCAAACCCACGCCTCCTTAAGCTCGCGCGCGCGGACGCAGAGATCGTTTATGCCGGGAAGGCGGCGCGCGAGCACGCCCTGACCCAGGGGGAGATCACCGGCCTCATCATCGATCGCGCCAGGCAAGGCAAGGCGGTGGTCAGGCTCAAGGGCGGCGACCCGTTCGTGTTCGGACGGGGCGGTGAGGAAGCCGAGGCGCTTAGAGAGGCCGGCATCAAATTCGAGGTCGTGCCGGGAGTCAGCTCGGCGATAGCGGCGCCAGCTTACGCGGGGATTCCCGTGTCCCACAGAGGGCTGGCGTCGTCGTTTGCGGTCGTTACAGGCCACGAGGCTGATACTTCGACAGGCTCAGGTTCCTCGACGGAGCCGGGGCGTATCAGGTGGGACAAGCTGGCAACGGGCGTTGATACGCTCGTGTTTTTGATGGGTGTGGAGCGGCTGGCGGAGATCGTGCAGGCGCTGGTGAAGAACGGCCGGCCCGCGCATACGCCGGTCGCGCTCGTGCAATGGGGAACGCATTCATCGCAGAGGACGGTAGTTGGTACGCTGGCGGATATCGTCGATAGGGTGCGCGAGGCCGGTCTGACCGCGCCGGCGGTGACGATCGTGGGCGATGTGGTTCGCATGCGCGAGACGATCTCCTGGTTCGAGAACAGGCCCCTGTTTGGCAGGCGGGTGATTGTGACGCGGCCATCGATGTTTCGGGCCGGTAGTCTTCCCGAAGCGACTTCGGCCGACCTAGCTGAGCGGCTCGAGGAACTGGGCGCGGAGGTCGATGAGTTTCCGGTCATCAGGTTCGAACCGCCGCCCGATTATGCGCCGCTGGATCGCGCAATTTCGAGGATTGGGTCGTTTGATTGGATCGTTTTCACCAGTGCGAACGGGGTCGAGTGGTTCGTTCGGCGGCTTGAGGAACTCTGTCTCGATGTGCGGGCGATGGGGCATGCCAGGCTGTGTGCCATCGGGCCGAAGACGGCTGCTGCGCTGCGCCGTTTGAGGCTCAGGGTGGACTACGTTCCGTCGGAATACGTATCCGAGGCGGTTGTGCGCGAATTTCCGGAGGTTGTGGCGGGCAGGCGAGTGCTGATCCCGCGCGCGTTGGAAGCGCGAGAGGAGCTGCCCGCGGGGCTGCGGGCTCGCGGCGCCGATGTGACCGTCGCGGCGGCGTATATGACCGTCTCTGACGATTCTCAGGCACAGGCGTTGCGTGAGCGGCTGAGGGAGCCGGTGGACGTGATCACGTTCACGAGCGCATCCACCGTCGATAGCTTCTTTGCACTGATTGGCGACACAGAGCTGCCTGCGGACGTTGTTGCCGCGTGCATCGGCCCGATAACGGCTGATGCCGCGCGAAAGCACGGATTGGGAAACATCGTGGTCGCGTCCGAGTACACGATGGAGGGGATCGTTGCGGCCCTCCGTGCCGCCCATAGGTGAGTAGCGTGACACGAGAGTGGAACGCTGAGACCCTACTTACCGCCCAGTCCTGAGTAGCGAGGGACGAGCGTATCGAAGGACGGCTGTTTCGATCCGGCGCGGAGACGGTGCCTGGCAGCCTGCCGATGGAAGTGGCGCGAGAATGCTTTCCAAAACCCGAATCCGACTGGGTTACGCAGAAAACCGGCGTTTGAGAAATCGCCTCCTACAACCAAAGTGAAGTCCATCCGCAGGGCCGCTGCTGGCGCGATTGGGACTTCGGAGAACCCTTCTGGATATGATAAGCATTACCAAACTCTATTGCGATAGATCGACTTGGGGCGACACGCTGCGATACGAGACACCGCACACCCAGCGCAAGCCGGTCGTCGTCTGGAACTGCACGCGGCGGTGCAACCTCAAGTGCGTCCACTGTTATTCGCAGTCCTGCAACGAGCCGTACGAAGACGAGTTGAGCACCGCTGAAGCGCGCGCGATGATCCGCGACCTGGCGGACTTCCGCGTGCCGGTGCTGTTGTTTTCAGGCGGGGAGCCGTTGATGCGGCACGACATCTTCGAGCTTGGAGCTTATGCTCGCAAGCTGGGAATCCGCCCCGTGATTTCCACCAACGGCACGCTCATCACGAAGTCCGTTGCGGCCTTGATCAAGGAAACCGGATTTGCCTACGTCGGCATCAGTCTGGACGGAGTGGGGGAGACAAACGATCGTTTCAGGGGCCAGAAGGGCGCATTCGACGCTGCCATGCGCGGCTTCGAGAGCTGTATAAGCATGGGCCAGAAAGTTGGACTGCGTTTGACCATGACGAAGGGCAATGTCAAAGAGTTGCCGGCAATCTTTAATCTAGTTGAGCAGACCAGGATTCCCCGCGTATGCTTCTACCATCTTGTCTATACAGGGCGCGGCGCGGAAATCGTCGAGGATGACCTGAGCCACCAGCAAACCCGCGAGGCCTTCGATTTCATACTGGATCGCGCGATGGATTTGCACCGGCGCGGGCTCGACAAAGATATCTTGATGGTCGATAACCACTGCGACGGGGTTTATTTATACCTGCGGCTGCTTTCCGAGGACCCGCAGCGCGCAAAGCAGGTATATGCGTTGCTTGAGGCGAACGGCGGCAACGCGTCCGGCGTCGCGATCGGCTGTGTCGACAACATCGGCGACGTCCACGCGGACCAGTTCTGGCAGTCCTATACGTTCGGCAACGTGCGCGAGCGGCCGTTTTCGCAGATATGGACGGACACGTCCGATCCGATAATGGCCGGCCTCAAAAACCGCAAACCGCTTCTCAAGGGCCGCTGCGCCCAGACGAACTGTCGATGGATAGATGTTTGCAACGGCAACTTCCGCGCGCGAGCGGTTGCGGTCTATGGCGACTGCTGGATGCAGGACCCGGCCTGTTACCTGACCGACGAGGAAATCGCGAGATAACATTCCGACGTGCATTAGAAGGAAAACTCTGCGGCCGTGCGTAACGAAGCTAGAGATTATGGCAGGAAGCTCGCAGCCAATGCCCGGAGGACGACTTGATAGACCTATCCGACATCGCCGCTAGGCTGGACGCCGAAGAGAGGCTCAAGCTTACCTATCGGTTACCCGTTAGCTCAGGCAGCGGTACAGTCAGGTATGAGACGCGCACGGCGAGGCTGCTCGACGTCGCTGAAGACAAGAACCTGCTGTACGTACGCCACGAAGGCGAAGTGATCTGGGTCAAGCTCGAGGAAGCCATAGAGGTCGTGCCGGACAACCAGGCGTAGTTCGGGCGGCAGACCATCGATCGTTGATGACCGATCCTGAGAAGGCCTGCCGCCCCGGAGGTTACGCTACACTTGGTACCACGCGCCTTGCCATCTGTCAAGTGCTAATATTACCTGATTTTGCGGAATGGTTCGAAGGTCGGGAAGCCGAAGTGTCTGTTCAGTCTTGAAGAACAGAACTCCGCTAGCAGCCTGCGGATAAACAGGCTCTCTTGAGCTGTTCCCGGGGATTGTGTCCAAGGACACTCGTCCGGGCTTTACCTATTGGTCTGAGCGGTTTATCGTCGGTTGCTGCCGTGATGGCCTGCAATAGTGCGATAGCGAGCTGAATCAGGCCAAAAATCGGCCATTTCGTGCCGCTGCGCGTTATCGATTTCACCAACAGCAAGAGGTTCCAACCCAGAGCTGCCACTAATGCCTTCTTCTCTGCGTAAGCGAGGCCACGGCCAGCCATTCTTCGTAACCCGCCGAACGCCTTGAAGTAGCCAAATGGCGCTTCACCACGCTGACGCCTTATCTGCATCAAAGGACGGGCCGCCTCCGAATGCACCCGCTCCTTGTTTCTCCGAATCACGTCCTCATAAAACGAGATCATCACACTTCGACCGTTCTTGCTCTTCGTGCAACGGTCTCGGAATCGTAAGTAAAGTCTTCACGCCCGCCCCAGGCTTGCCGCTATACCGCCTACCTGGCTGTCGCGTCGGGCTTGTCCTGCGCCTTAACGCAGGCACATACTCCTCATAACCGCACCCAAGCTCCTTGTGATGCGGAGAATCCATAGCCGCGTTCGCATCCACCAGCGTAGAGTCCGTGCCGATCGCACGACCCTTCACAAGACCATTTGACTGACAGACGTCCAGCACGTGGTCAAACACTGCCCTGAACGCCTCCTCCGGCATCTTTGCCCGAGTCTTGCGAAGCGTGCTCTCATCCGGCGTCCGCTCGTCCAGGCAGTAACCAAGAAACTTGCGCAGCGTCAAAGAGTCGGCGATCCGAAACGGCGCGCGTGTTGACAGGACGTTTGAGGCGTGTTACGATGCCGGCAAACTCACCTCGGAGATGATCGAATTGCTTATTCCCCGACGAAAGATACTCTTCTTCGACTGGCGCGATATTGCGTGCGGAACTCTGAAGTGGACGACTCCCGACGGCCGGCACCTCGGCGTCGAGCTGCGCGATCCTCCGCCGCAGGTCGAATGCCACGCGGACGCTTCCGCCTGTGCCTACGGCGTCCGACTGGCCGCCCAGCCGGCGCGCAAGATCGAGCCCTATCGCGAGTGGTTGGGCTGGGGACGGATCATCTACGACGAGGGCCGCTATCGCACCTGGCACCTGGAGGTTGACGGCCATTCCAAGCTCTGTTCCGGCTGTCCTGCGCACCAGGTCGCGCCCAACGAGATTACCATCGTCGCCGAAGAGTCCAACGACGGTTTCGAGTGGAGGACGGTCGCCCGATGCGACATCGACGTGACCGGACAGCAGCACTACGACAGCCTCACCTTCATGATCGACGATAATGGCAAGCCTGAGGAGCGCTACAAGATCGTCTACTCGGCCTGGCCTCCGGACGACGTCTACGAGCGTCTGATGGCCGAATACGCCAAACGTCCGGCCTGCCGTCAGGACCCGCGCACGATGAACGGCCGACCTGACTGCCTCTACGCGGCTACCTCCCCTGACGGCCTCAACTGGACCGCCCACCACGAGCCCCTCGCGCTGCACATGAGCGACACCGACACCTCGCTTTTCTACGACGAGTGGTGGGGCAGGTATGTGATGTACGTGCGCATCTCGCACAACGGAGGGCGTGCGGTCGGGCGGATGGAGTCCCACGATTTTTGGCATTGGGGGCCGATCCATCCCGTTCTCTGGCCGCGCCTGCACGATCCCGTCAACATGGACGTCTACCTCAACGCCTACTCGACCTATCCCGACCTGCCCGAGTGCCGCCTGATGTTCCCGAACTTCTATGACCGCTTTACCGAACAATCGCAGATCCGGCTGTATTCGAGCATCGACGGCATCGCGTGGGATCAGGTCCCGGGCAGTCCAGTCATCGTGCCCGGTGAGCCGGGCGAGTGGGACAGCGAGTTTATTTGCGGCGGAAAAGACCTCGTGCCGTTCGACGGGGGCGACAAGATCGCGATCCCTTATGCCGGCACTGCGTTTCCGCACAAATACCCGCGCTGGCCGAACGTCTACGATGCTTGGCGGCAGGGATGGGCTTGGTGGCCCAAGGATCGACTCTGCGCTGTGACCGCCGACCGGCAGGGGGAGTTCCACACGGTCGAGATCGTTCCGGCCGGCCGGGAGATGCGTCTGAACTTCCGTACGCCGCGCGGCGGGGAAGTGCGAGTCGGCATAGACGGGGTAGAGGGGCATTCGGTCGATGACTGCGATCCAATGCATGGCGATTGCACCGACCGGGTGGTCACGTGGAATGGCATCTCCGATATCGGCGTCGCCGATGGCCGGCCCGTCACGCTGCATTTCAAGCTGCGCTCGGCGGAGCTGTTCGCGGTGGAATGGGTGTGACGGGACGGGCCTTCCGGGCAATCGCCCACGACGGCGAACGTCATCCATCGACCTGCGCGAAATCGCCCGGACAGGCAAGCCTGTGCTCAAGACCCGATAGGCCCGCGTCGGGGGGACCGTCTACAGCGCCCGAACCTGCGCGCCGAATCCGTCGAATTCGAACCGCAATCCCGGATAGCCGGGAATGCGCGCCGTGCGGGCCGCGCCGTCGAGGTTCGCGACGATCAGATAACGCTTGCCGGACGGGGCCGTGACCGTCACATAGCGAATCGCGCCCTCATCAACTGGCCTGCCGCTGGAACTCGCGCGCTGGACGGCTGCACTTGCCTTGCGATCGCCCGCGATCACCACGAACGCGCAGTCGACGATCGACTCGCCCGCCCGGAGCTCGCGGGCGCCGCGCTCGTCTGCCGAGATCACGTCATATTGCAGGCTGCCCCAGGGCGCGTTACGTCCGGCGCAGTCGTGAATGGTGAATTCCTTGCTGCCGTCAAGCAGCACGATGCCCAGGCGATCGTCCACACACAGCCACGGTGAGCGCACTGGCACGAGCGTCACGCTTGGGACGTTCGCCCTGTCCTCGGCAGCTTCAACCGTGCCGAGATTCCTCGCGCCGAACAGTACGGTCTCGTTGCCCCGACACGCGATCCTGCGCACCCCCCCTCGCCCCCCCTTGGTAAGGGGGGGTAGTGGAGAATTGCCCTCCCCCTTGGTAAGGGGGAGCAGGAGGG
>Ga0272448_1007508_pt1 | contig 11519 bp, 4 predicted proteins | sample YNPCB0191_FD_202220 | JGI IMG/M metagenome (GOLD analysis project Ga0272448, IMG submission 202220) | Hot spring sediment microbial communities from Yellowstone National Park, WY, United States - YNP-CB-019-1 | ecosystem: Environmental > Aquatic > Thermal springs > Hot (42-90C) > Sediment... | reverse complement strand
TTCCTTAATCTTAATTAGAATAACAATAATTATTAGGTTCCTTAATCTTAATCAGATTAAGGAGAATTATTAGGTTCCTTAATCTTAATCAGATTAAGGAGAATTATTAGGTTCCTTAATCTTAATTAGATTAAGGAGAATTAAAAGGTTCCTTAATCTTAATTAGATTAAGGAGAATTAATGATATTGAATTTCTCTCAATCAGGTAAATTAATATCATTAATTAGATTAAGGAGATTTGTTAGTTAGATTAATTTTAATCTAATCAAGGAGAATTGTTTACTTTTAATTAGATTAATTATAATCATTAGATAAAGAGAATTGTTATCTTGATTACTTTTAATTAGATTAAGGAGTATTGTTATCTTGATTACTTTTAATTAGCTTGATGATTTTTAATTAGATTAAGGAGTATTGTTATCTTGATTACTTTTAATTAGCTTGATGATTTTTAATTAGATTAAGGAGTATTGTTAGCTTGATTAAATTACTTAGATTAAGGAGAATTATTAGCTTGATGATTTTTAATTAGATTAAAGATAATTGTTATCTTGATTAATGAGAATTATTAGCTTGATTACTTTTAATTAGATTAAGGAGTCTTGTTAGCTTGATTTGATTACTTTAATCAAATCAAGGAGAATTATTATCTTGATTATTTTTAATTAGATTAAAAAGTATTATTAGCTTGATTACTTTTAATTAGATTAAGGATAATTATTAGCTTGATTACTTTTAATCAAATCAAGGACAATTGTTAGCTTGATTATTTTTAATTAGATTAAAGACAATTATTATCTTGATTAAATTAATCAGATTAAGGACAATTGTTAGCTTGATTAAATTAATCAGAATAAGGATTATTGTTAGCTTGATTAAATTAATCAGATTAAGGACAATTGTTATCTTGATTAAGGAGTATTGTTAGCTTGATTAAATTAATCAGATTAAGGAGTATTATTAGCTCGATTAATTTAATCAGAATAAGGATTATTATTAGCTTGATTACTTTTAATTAGATTAACAATAATTAATAGCTTGATTAAATTAATCAGATTAACAATAATTAATAGCTCGATTACTTTTAATTTGATTAACAATAATTATTAGCTCGATTACTTTTAATTTGATTAACAATAATTAATACCTTGATTAACAATAATTATTAGCTCGATTAATTTTAATCAGATCAAGAAGAATCGTTAGCTCGATTAATTTAATCAGATCAAGGAGAATTAAGACCTTGATTACTTTTAATTAGATTAACAATAATTATTAGATCGATTAATTTAATCAGATCAAGAAGAATTGTTAGCTCAATTAATTTAATCAGATCAAGGAGAATTAATAGCTTGATTACTTTTAATTAGATTAATAATAATTATTAGATCGATTAATTTAATCAGATCAAGGAGAATTATTAGCTTGATTAAATTAATCAGATCAAGGAGAATTAATAGCTTGATTACTTTTAATTAGATTAATAATAATTATTAGATCGATTAATTTAATCAGATCAAGGAGAATTATTAGCTTGATTAAATTAATCAGATTAAGGAGAATTGTTATCTTTATTATTTTTAATTAGATTAACAATAATTATTAGATAGATTATTTTTAATTAGAATAACAATAATTATTAGGTTCCTTAATCTTAATCAGATTAAGGAGTATTGTTACCTTGATTACTTTTAATTAGAATAACAATAATTATTAGGTTCCTTAATGTTAATTAGATTAACAATAATTAATAGCTTGATTACTTTTAATTAGAATAATGAGAATTGTTAGCTTGTTTACTTTTAATCAGAATAAGGAGAATCATTAGCTTAATTACTTTAATCAAATCAAGGACTATTGTTAACTTGATTACTTTTAATCGAAGCGAGGATAATTAATATTTCCCTTAGTTTTGTCTCATTAAAAACTCGGTAAATTATCTTACTTCGTGAGAGAGGTAGCGTCTGGAACATAATACTTATTATTTAACTCAGGGGATACTAATTATCATTAACCTGATTATAATTAATTGAGCTAATAATTATTGTTATTCCAATTAAAAATAATCTGATTAAGATTAAGGAACCTAATAATTATTATTATTCTAATTAAAAATAATCTAGCTATTAATTATTGTTAATCTGATTAAGATTAAGGAACCTAATAATTATTGTTATTCTAATTAAAAATAATCTAGCTAACAATACTCCTTAATCTGATTAAAATTAATCGAGCTAATAATTTTCCTTATTCTGATTAATTTAATCAAACTAAAAATTCCCCTTAATCTTATTAATTTAATCAAGATAACAATATCCCTTAATCTAATTAATTTAATCAAGCTAACAATACTCCTTAATCGAACTAATGGTTATCTTTAATCACACTAACAATTGTCATTAATTAGATTAATTTTAATCTGGTTAACAATTGTCCTTAATTAAATTAAAATTAATTAAGCTAATAATTGTCCTTGATTAATTTACATCATTAATTAAGCTAATAATTGTCTTTGATCTGATTAAAATTTATCAAGCTAATAATTGTCCTTAATCTGATTAAAATTTATCAAGCTAATAATTGTCTTTGATCTGATTAAAATTTACATCATTATTCAAGCTAATAATTGTTCTTAATCTGATTAAGAGTAATCAAGCTAATAATTCTCCTTAACCTAATTAAAAGTAATCAAGCCAATAATACTCTTTAATCTAATTAAGAGTAATCAAAATAAAAATTATCGTTAATCCAATTAATATCAAGAACCCTAATAATTCTCCTTAATCTAATTAAAAGTAATCAAGCTAATAATTAAAAGTAATCAGCTATTAATTAAAAGTAATCAAGCTAATAATTATTAATTAAAAGTAATCAAGCTAATAATTATTAATTAAAAGTAATCAAGCTAATAATTATTAATTAAAAGTAATCAAGCTAATAATTATTGTTAATCTAATTAAAAGTAATTAAGCTAATGATTCTCCTTAATCTGATTAATTTAATCAAGGTAATAATTATTGTTAATCTAATTAAAAATAATCAAGCTAAAAAATTATCCTTAACCTAATTAAAAGTAAGGAACCTAATTAAGATTAATAATCTAATAATTATTGTTAATCTAATTAAGATTAACAACCTAATAATTATTATTAATCTAATTAAGATTAATAACCTAATAATTATTGTTAATCTAATTAATAGTAAGGAACCTAATAATTATTGTTAATCTAATTAATGGTAAGGAACCTAATAGTAAGGGACCTAATAATTATAGTTAATCTAAATTAGATTAAGGAACCTATTAATTATAGTTAATCTAATTAAGATTAAGGGACATAATAATTATAGTTAATCTAATTAAAAGTAATCATTCGCGCTTCCTTTGTTTCAAATGAAACAAGCGAGGGGCGCTTACTTCTTGTTTCGAATGAAACAAGAAGTAAAAGTTTCAATGGCTCCTAAGGAGCCATTGAAGCCCGCGCATAAGTTACGCTCGCTCGCTTGCGTGAAGCGCAAACGAGCGAACACCGCAAGTCGCTACCTCTTGATGATCAATTAACTCTTGATGGTGAATACAGTCTTAATTATTTAACACCTCTTGATCTTATCTCTTAATGATCTGTTGATCTCTTAATGATCTCTTAATGATCTCTTAATATTCGCGCGCAAGTCGCTACCTCTTGATCTCTTAATATTCGCGCTTCCCTAAGAGGGGCTACAAGCCCCTCTCGGGAAGTTCCTTGAACCGCAAGTCGCTACCTCTCGATGATCAATCAAGTCTTAATTATTTAATATTCGCGCTTCCTTTGTTTACAAGCGAGGGGCGCTTACTTCGTTAGAAGTAAAAGTTTCAATGGCTCCTAAGGAGCCATTGAAGCCCGCGCATAAGTTCCGCTCGCTCGCTTGCGTGAAGCGCAAACGAGCGAACACCACAAGTCGCTAACTCTTGATAGGTTCTTACTAATCTATTGATGAATAATCACCCCTTAATTACATCCCAGTAATAAATTATCAATATTTAATTTATAGATCATTTATCATCAAAATACAATAAATCATTAAGTGTTAATCAATAATCAAGAGCCAATTGATCATTAACAGGTGATAAATAATCAAGATATAATTGATCATTAAGAATTAATATATTATCAAGAGGTAGCAACTTGCGCGCGAATAATAAATAATTAATACAGATAATGATCAAGAGGTAGCGACGTGTGCTCGAATAATAAATAGTTAAGGAATAATTCACTATAGGAATTGATCAACAATCAAAGGGTAGCGACTTGCGCGCGAATATTAAATAATTAAGAGCATATTTACTATCAAGAGGTAGCGACTTGTGCACGAATACTAAATAAACGAGAGTTAATTGATCATTAAGAGGTTATTAAGAGCTAATTGATCATTAAGGGGTTATTAAGAAATGATTGATTATTAAGAGGTAGCGACTTGCGCGCGAATATTAAGAAATAATTGATCATCACGAAGTTATTAAGAGATGATTAATCATTAAGAGGTAGCGACTTGCGCGCGAATATTAAGAGATAATTGATCATCACGAGGTTATTAAGAGATGATTGATCATTAAGAGGTAGCGACTTGCGCGCGAACATTAAGATATCAAAAGATATTAAACAACCGAAAGATAATTAAGAGATTATTTATTATCAAGTGGTAGCGACTTGCGCGCGAATAATAAATAATTGAGAGATTTTGAATAATTGAGAGGTAGTTGAAAGCCGATTTATCATCAAAAGGTAATTAAGTGATTATTTATTATCAAGAGGTAGCGACTTGCGCGCGAATAATAAATAATTAAAAGATAAATTATTATCAAAAGATATTAAATAATTAAGAGCTGAATTATCATTAAGAGATAATACATAGGTAATTAAGGAGTGATTTAACGTCAAGGGTTAAGATAGAATTAAGAGATGAGTAATTAGAAATCAATAATTAAGCGTTAATTGATCATCTAGAAGTTATTAATAACTTCTTTATTAACAAGAGGTAATTAAAAGATCTAGAAGTTATTAATAGATGATTGATCATCTGGAAGTTATTAAGAGCTTATTTATTATCAAGAGGTAATTAAACGATCAAGAGGTTATTAAGAGTTAATTGGTAATCAAGAGGTTATTAAGAGCTTATTTATTATCAACCGGTTATTAAAAGATCAAGAGGTTATTAAGAGTTAATTGGTAATCAAGAGGTAGCGACTTGCGCGCGAATATTAAGAAATTATTTATCATCAAGCGGTTATTAAGAAATTATTTATCATCAAGAGTTAATTGATAGTTGATCCATCTTTAAGAGGTAATTAAGAGTCGATTCATCATTAAAAGATAATTAAGAGTTGATTAATCATTAAGAGGTAATCGAGAGTTGATTCATCATTAAAAGATAATCGAGAGTTGATTAATCATTAAAAGATAATTAAGAGTTGATTAATCATTAAGAGGTAATTAAGAGTCGATTCATCATTAAAAGATAATTAAGAGTTGATTAAGAGGTAATTAAGAGTCGATTCATCATTAAAAGATAATCGAGAGTTGATTAATCATTAAGAGGTAATCGAGAGTTGATTAATAATTAAGATGTAATCGAGAGTTGATTAATAATTAAGAGGTAATTGAGAGTTGATTAATGATTAAGAGGTAATCAAAAGTTGATTTATCATTAAGAGTTGATTCATTATGAAAATGTAATTAAAAGTTAATTGATCATCAAAAGGTAATTAAAAGATCAAGGAATAATTAAGGGATGATTTATTATCTCTTAATTATTTAAGGTCGCTAAATGATTTATTAAATCATAATAATAAATCATCTCTTATTAACTTATAATGATAAATTATATCTTAATTATTTATTATTTCATGTTTATTTATTGACCCTTGATAATAAAAGATACCTTAATGATTTATTAACCCTTGATAATAAATCATATCTTAATTATTTATTAACCCATGATAATAAAACATAACTTAATTATTTAGAAATCATATCTTAATGATTTCTTAATCCATGATAATAAATCATATCTTAACCATTTAATGATGATCGATAATTTGTTGTATATCGGTTATTTATTGACTACCGATAATAAGTCATCTCTTAATTATTTAATATTTTGGGGTGATCTACCATATTTTTTGATGGTAAATAATAAACAAGAGAGATAGATTATCTTTTAATGGTTAGTTATGTTCTTCTTAATAATTAATTATCTTTTAAATGACTTATTATCTTCTTGGTGGTTGATTATTAAGATCCTGTTAATTAATCACTAAGAAGATAATATTTAATCAATAAGAGATAATTAATCACCTATAAATTTTAATTAATAATAATAAATATTATTTAAGAAGAATTTGATAATAAATACTTAATTACTAAGAAGAAGGTAATTAATCATTAAGGAGAAGTTGATTAATTATTATGAAGAATGTTAATCTTCAAGTCTCCTACAGGGAGTCATTAGGGATCAAAATTGTAATCATTTAAAATGACCTTAGGAGTTGTTTTGGGATTAGTTAAGAAATTAATCTTAGTCTTTAAAAAGATTAAGATTACCAAGTTGATGATTATAAATTTTCTTTATAATCATTGATGAGATTAAAGGTCATAATTATATATTATATAATTACTAATACTAAGACCTCATTGATAAATTATCCTTTACAAAACATATTGAGTAAATGGTAATTTACTACTTTACAGATAAACCACATAGAGATTCAATCTAAATCTCTATGTATTATTAATAACTAGACTCTAGAAGTGTGAGTAAATAATTACCAACCCATAGCTTTGCCAGCTCTAATAACATCTTGACAATCTTGAGTATTACCACCTTTATCAGGATGATTATTTAACAGCCATTTACGCCATTCTTTTTTAGTTTTAATGTTAAATTTGTTAAGCACCTATTCTGTAGTCTTATTATTAGAGGATGTAGATTGGGTATTATTATTAGAGGTATTATAGCTTTTTCTTTGTTCATAATCACGGAATAACTTTTCAAAGAAAGTTTGTTTTTGCCTTTTAGCCTCTTCTTTGCGTCTATTAACTTCTTTCATATCTTGTTCATCTTTTTCTTTATGTTTTTTGATAGTTTCGGGATCAGGCATTTCTGCATTGACCATTTTAGCGTCAATTTCACTTATTTTCTTTTTTAATCTTTCTATTTCTTTTAAATATCCATCTTTAAGAGCTAATAGCTCTGCTACATTTAAAACATTATCACGTGGTTTAATTTTATCAATAAATGTTGGATTAATATAGGTCTTACCTTTTCTTTTGTTATCTATTTTACTATAAAATACTTTTCTGCCAGCTTTATCATAAATATAATAATAATCGTCAGGATGCGATTCCGGACCAAACATAAAGGATGAGAATATATTATTCATGATTATATCTAAATCATGAATAATAATTTAAAATTCAATTTTAATATTATGAGTAAATTTAATTTAACTGATCTAGGTCTTCAGTTTCAGTTAACTTTATTGACTCTATCTTATAAAGTATCAACCTACTTGCTCAGTAATTCTTTAGTAATAGTATATTATTATCATAACAATGATTTCACACTTGAAATTAAAACTTGTCTATCATTATCTTCCTATGTTGCATATCAAACAGAAGAAGATAAACTCATAAACAGGAATTCATACGAATAAAGGAAGGTATTGAGTAGTCACCTAATAGTTTTAATATCATTGAGAACTATTATTTGATGTTAACTCGTAACTCTTTAATTTTATATAGCTTTCGATATTTATTCATATTATCTCCTCTCTTTTCAACATCACTACAGATGCACCTAACGTGATGTGTATCATGAGTTTATTTAGAATCATCTCCTAATAATTATTATATATTTATTGATCATTTTAAACGTCTTTCTCTTAATGATCAACTTTCAATTATTTATCACCTCTTGATAATTTATTATCTCTTCCCTCAGGGAGTAAACTCAGATGCAGCTTTTCTTGATTTAACATCTCTTAATTATTTATCAACTCTTAATTACCTCTTAATTATTTAATACCGCTTGATTATTTATCAACTCTTAATTACCTCTTAATTATTTATCAAATCTTAATTATCTCTTAATTATTTAATACCGCTTGATTATTTATCAACTCTTAATTATTTATCAACTCTTAATACCTCTTGATGATAAATCACCTCTTAATTATTTAATACCTCTTGATTATTTATCACCTCTTAATTATTTAATACCTCTTAATTACTTCTTGATGATAAATCACCTCTTAATTATTTAATACCTCTTGATTATTTATCAACTCTTAATTACCTCTTAATTATTTAATACCTCTTGATTATTTATCACCTCTTAATTATTTAATATTCGCGCGCAAGTCGCTACCTCTTGATTATTTATCACCTCTTAATTATTTAATACCTCTTGATTATTTATCACCTCTTAATTATTTAATATTCGCGCGCAAGTCGCTACCTCTTGATTATTTATCACCTCTTAATTATTTAATACCTCTTGATGATAAATCACCTCTTAATTACCTCTTAATTATTTATCAACCCTTAATTACCTCTTAATTATTTAATACCTCTTAATTATTTATTACCTCTTAATTATTTAATACCTCTTGATTATTTATCAACTCTTAATTACTTCTTAATTATTTAATACCTCTTAATTACTTCTTAATTATTTATCAACTTTTAATTACCTCTTAATAATAAATCAACTTTTAATTACCTCTTAATAATAAATCAGCTCTTAATTATCACTTAATGATAAATCAGCTCTTATTATCTCTTGATAATAAATTAACTCTTAATTATCTCTTGATGATAAATCGACTATTTATTATTTCTGGATAATAAATTAACTCTTAATTAGCTCTTGATGATAAATTGACTCTTTATTATTTCTGGATAATAAATTAACTCTTAATTATCTCTTGATGATAAAGCAACTCTTAATTACATCTTAATAATTTATTATCTCTTGATGTTAAATCAGCTCTTAAGTATTAATCAACTCTTAATTACATTTGGATGATAAATCAGCTCTTAATAATTTATTATCTCTTGATAAATTATCTATTAATTACATCTTGATTATTTATCAGTTCTTAATTATCTCTTAAAAATTATCAGTTCTTAATTATCTCTTGAAAATTTATCAGCTCTTAATTATCATTTGGTGATAAAATAACTCTTAATTACCTCTTGATGAGAAATCAACTCTTAATAATTAATTACCTCTTGATAATAAATCAACTCTTAATTACCTCTTAATAATAAATTAGATCTTAATTGTCTCTTGATGATAAATCAGCTATTAATTATCTCTTGATGATAAATTAGTTATTAATTATCTTTCGATGATAAATCAACTCTTAATTACCTCACAATGATAAATCAGCTTTTAATTATCTTTCGATGATAAAGCAATTCTTAATTACCTCTTAATGATTTATTATCCCTTGATGATAAATGACTCTTAATTATCTCTTGATGATTTATTATCACTTTGATAATAAATCAACCCTTAATTATTTCTTGATAATAAATCAAATCTTAATTATCTCTTGATAATAAATCAGCTCTTAATTATCTCTTGATGATAAATTAGCTATTAATTATCTTTCGATGATAAATCAACTCTTAATTATCTCTTGATAATAAATTAACCCTTAATTATCTCTTGATAATAAATTAACCCTTAATTATCTCTTGATAATAAATTAACCCTCTTAATGATTTATTATTTTTTGATAATAAATTAACCCTCTTAATGATTTATTATTTTTTGATGAGAAATCAGCTCTTAACTATCTCTTGATGATAAACTAGCTCTTGATTATTCATTATCTCTTGATGATAAACTAGCTCTTGATTATTCAATATCTCTTAATTATCTCTTGATTATTCATTATCTCTTAATTATCTCTTGATTATTCATTATCTCTTAATTATTTCTTGATGATTTATCAGTTCTTAATTATATTTTGATGATAAATTATCTCTTAATTATTTCTTGATAATTTATCAGTTCTTAATTATCTCTTGAAAATTTATCGGCTCTTAATTATCATTTGGTGATTTATCAATTCTTAATTATCTCTTGAAAATTTATCACCTCTTAATTATCACTTGATAATTAATCAACTCTTAATAATAAATTAGATCTTGATTGTCACTTGATGAGGAATCAGCTCTTAATTATCTCTTGGTGATTTATCATCTCTTAATTGTCTCTTGATGAGAAATCAGCTCTTAATTATCTCTTGATGATAAATTAGCTATTAATTATCTTTCGATGATGAATCAGCTCTTAATTACCTATCAGTGATAAAACAACTCTTAATTACCTCTTGATGATAAATTAAATCTTAATTACCTCTTGATGAGAAATCAAATCTTAATTACCTCTTGATGAGAAATCAAATCTTAATTACCTCTAAATGATTTATTATCTCTTGATGATAAATTAAATCTCAATTATCTCTTAATTACCTCTAAATGATTTATTATCTCTTGATGATAAATTAAATCTCAATTATCTCTTAATTACCTTTCAATGATAAAACAACTCCCAATTACATTCCAATGACAAATTAAGTCTTAACTATCTCTTGATGAGAAATCAGTTCTTAATCAGTTCTTGGTGATAAATCAACTCTTAATTATCTTTTGATGAAAAATCAACTCGTAATTATCTTTTGATGAGAAATCAACTCTTAATTATTTCTTGATGAGAAATCAACTTTTAATGATCCATTATTTCTTGATGTTAAATCAATTCTTAATTATCTTTTGATGATCAATCAACTTAATGATTCATTATTTCTTGATGATAAATGAACTCTTAATTACTTCTTGAAAATTTGTCAGTCCTTAATTATCTCTTGATGATAAATGAACTCTTAATTACTTCTTGAAAATTTGTCAGTCCTTAATTATCTCTTGATGATAAATGAACTCTTAATTACTTCTTGAAAATTTGTCAGTCCTTAATTATCTCTTGATGATAAATGAACTCTTAATTACTTCTTGAAAATTTATCAGCCCTTAATTATCTCTTGATGATAAAATAACTCTTAATTATTTCTTGATGATAAATCAACTTTTAATTACCGCTTGATTATTTATCAGTTCTAGATTACCTCTAGATGATTTATCAGTTCTAGATTACCTCTAGATGATTTATCAGTTCTAGATTACCTCTAGATGATTTATCAGTTCTTAACTATTTATTATCACTCCGATAATTAATCAACTCTTATTCATTTATCAACTCTCAATTACATTTTGATAATAAATCAACTCTTAATTATCTCCTGATGAGAAATCAACTCTTAGTTATTTATCAACTCTTAATTATTTCTTGGTTATTTATCAACTCTTAATCGGCTCTTGAGGATCAATTAACTCTTAATTATCTCTTGAGGATCAATTAACTCTTAATTATCTCTTGAGGATCAATTAACTCTTAATTATCTCTTGAGGATC
>Ga0272448_1007505_pt1 | contig 11521 bp, 12 predicted proteins | sample YNPCB0191_FD_202220 | JGI IMG/M metagenome (GOLD analysis project Ga0272448, IMG submission 202220) | Hot spring sediment microbial communities from Yellowstone National Park, WY, United States - YNP-CB-019-1 | ecosystem: Environmental > Aquatic > Thermal springs > Hot (42-90C) > Sediment... | reverse complement strand
TAGTGAATATGTTCGATTTTGCCCTTCTTACCAAGTACTGGCTTGAATAAGTTTTTGGAAGGTAGCACAGTTGTTGAAGGTGTAATCGCTGCAGCTGTACCGCATCGTACGTTCATTATCTGCCAATCTTAGCTTGATTACTTAGGTTGTAAATTGGGTTCGTTTGCATTCGGTGGTTTTTCTGTATTTGATTTGTCTTGAATCAAGTCGGTAAAATGTTTTATAAGATACCCAGCTTTGTAATCTGGGATTTCATAAATCCAGCCTGTATGCTGAGCTTTAAATTTTTCAGCTTTTTCCTTCGCGAGAAGTTTGGCCTCTTTCTTTTTAAGCTCTTCCTGTGATTCAACTTCCTGTTTCTTTGTCACAGGTGTTTTGTCCGTAAAATCTGCGTCACATTTTATATAAGTTTTGTCATCTTTTTGAGCGATGGCAAAATCGTACACAGTGGAATCCTTGAGTCTGCACGTATATTTGCGGTCAAAATTCAAGGATGAATCCGGTTTTTCCCTGCTGACATCGGTGAACATCAGGTAACTTAAAGCTGTAAAAACCGATTCAGCATCAGTTTTTTTAAGCTCTTTGCTTTCGGGTATGTTTTCAAGAATCAGACCATTGACATCTTTTAATACATACATCTCATTCGGTCCAGTTACAATCACCGATTGTATATTTGCACGGTCAACAGTTAAAAGTTCCTGATTAATGTAGTCTATGGCCTGGTTATTTATCCATGGTGCTGAAGGTGAAAGATATACATCGTCGCTTGAAACGGACCTGACAAAAGTTCCCTCACCCTGTGTTTTATTTTTGCCTATAATTACCCCCGTCATTAATGTTGAATCGGGCTTGTAAAACTTAACAACTGCTCTGGCATCTTCCTCTGTTACGCCAAGGTCCTTAAAATTAGCTTTGTTGGACGTATATAGTTCAGTCGTCTTAATATCCAGGCATGAAGTTATTAGGTTATTGATTCTTTCTGTCGCCGCTGGATAATTATCTTTTTCAGTAACCACGAACCCAGTGTTGGTACGCTTAAAGGTAAGAGTATTTTTACCTGTTCCAATGACAATAGTGCCTATCTGGTCGGGGTTTAATCCCTGTATCAGATATGTCGGTTCGATTGATTCTCTTTTTACAGCACGATTCGAAATATGAGATTGAACAACTGCCCAGATTGCCATTAGCACTGCGAAAAGACCTAATATCGTAAGCTTTTTGTTGCTCATTCTAAAACTCCTTTTTATTCAAAAAGAACTTTAGGCGTCACTAACATGACTAATGTAATATCTTCTGCGAGTACTGCGCCGGATACCAAGTATTATGGCAATTACCAATATGATTGCCGGAGCCGAAAACATATTAATATTGCGAAGTACATTACCGAGATGCTCTATTCGTTGCCGCTTCTGCATTTTTACATCGCGCAATTTACGCTGTGCCTGATGGATTTTTAGTTCGAGTTCCTTCTTCTTTTGCAAAATGGAGCTTCCTATTATCTCTTCTTGCCCTTTCTTGGCGTTGGAAACTATGTCCTGCAGTTCATTCTGGAAACCTGCTATTTCAGCGTTGATTTTAGCTTCCTGTTCAGCAGTGGCAGCTTCGGCCTGCTGCTCGATTTTATCGACAACAGTAAACGGTCGGATAAAAGAACCCCGAGACCTGATTGCTATAAGCTCTGGCGATCCGCCAAGTGTGTCAACTGTATTAAGCAGCAGCGAGCTGTTATCTCCGACAGCCAGTTTGCCGAAGATAGTGTTCTCATAAGCAATCATATCGCTTATGAAGTCGACATCGGCGAATACTGCAACATTGCAGGTTTGTTCTGCCTCTTTTAAACCTGTGAGTTTTTTTGTAACCTTTTTCTGCTCGGCTGTTCCTTTTTCAGTTTCGGATGTTTTTGGGTCTTCAGATTTTACCTCAATTTCAATCCCGTCCGGAAAACTGCTTTTGAATTTACCGGTCAGAAGATAACCCATAATCACCGGTTCATCGCCATCAGTAAACTTTTTCATAAGCTGTGACGGATTAGGCATCATCAGCTCATAGGGACTGTTTATTGACCATTTATTACCTCTATTTGTTGTCATCAGTAGCGGTATTTTGTTAATAGCGGGCTGATTAGAATCTGCAGCTTTGACTTCCTGCAGTATGCCGCTGAATAAAACTCTGACCTGATTTAGTTCGGAAGTAATAACATTGTCCCTGTTGAAACACCTGTCGGTTAAGTTGAGAAAGCCGATTATTTTTTCCGGTCTTTGCTCTGCTGACACGGAGGCTGATAAAGCCAGGTTTCTATCACCAGCAAATGTGTTGGGTGGCATTTCCAAACCCCATGTACGCAAAAGCTGGTTTAGCTCCGAGCTTTGCGTGCCTGAGTCAGTTGACATTGTTCTTCTGTCTGGTCTGTCAACGACACAGTATGGGTCAGTGAAAATAATTGTTCTGCCGCCTTTGAGCACAAACTGGTCTATTGCGAATTGAGTCTGCGGCTTGAGATTTTTGGGGTGAATAACCATAAGAATATCGACGTCATTAATATCATTAACATCCGAAGGAATGCTTTTGACATCAAACTGCTGACGAAGCTGTTCAACAAATGTCCACGGTTCATTCGGCTGCTGTCCCTGCATCCTCATCATTCGCGCCATATAAGGGCTTATACCCTCTCCCATTACAGGCAGCGAACTTAAGATGCCGATGCGCTTTTGCTGGCGAGTTATCGCGGTATCTATCAGATGAGTTATATCGTACTCCACAAAATCCTGTCTTTCCGGCGGGAAAAATGGTATGACCTTTTCAACACCAAATTGCGTTTGAACTGCCAGTCCGAAGAAGAAATTTTCCTCCTCTGTTATCGGAAATTTTTTCAGGCCGTATCGCAAAGCCTGCAATTCATCCTCTGAAAACGGCCGAGGGTCAATTATCTGCAGGTTAATATTGCCCTTCGCTGCTGCCGCGTATTCTTCAAGCAGCGATTTCACAAATTCATAATAATTATTGAAAAAGCGAATCTGGTCCGGACCTTTCATTGCTGCTGTTTTAGAATAATAAAGTTTTATGGTTATTGGCTGATTAAGTTTTGCCAGAATAGTTTTTGTCCCGTTTGAAAGGGTATAAAGCTTCTGACTTGTAACATCAAATTTAAGTGATTTACCTATGTTCTGACAAATACTTATTGCTGAGAATGTTATTACAAAAATAAATACTATACCGATAATCGCCTTTATTGTTCTATTCATTAGCTGGCCCTCCGTTCATCTAAAATAATAGTACTTGCGGCAATCCATCCAATGGTCAGCAGAACAAAATATGAAATATCTTTAAATTCCAGCACACCTTTTTGGATGGATTCAAAATGCGGCTGGAAACACATTGCTTCAATTGCCGAAACAAGTCCAGCTGGCAGGAATACAGCCAGATAATTCATCGTCGTAGGCATACCTGCGAAAAACAGAATTGCACACGCGGCTACTGATAGGACAAAACTTATGACCTGATTTTTGCTGACAGCCGAAAAAAAACATCCTATTGCGAGAAAACTGCTCGCCAGCAGAATACCCGCAAGATAACCTGTAATTATAAGAGGAGTATCAGGGTTGCCGAGATAATATACTGTTATCACCATTGGAAATGTCAGCGACAGTGCTACTATGAGAAAAAGCAGCGCGGCGAAAAATTTCCCGAGCATAGCCTGAACTATTGTTACGGGTAGAGTCAGCAGTAGCTCAATTGAGCCGGTTTTGCGTTCTTCAGCCCAGAGCCGCATCGCTGTTGCAGGGACGAAAAATATGAAAAGCAGAGGCAAGTTTACGAAAAACGCACTCAAATCAGCTTGCCTCGCCTCGTAGAAACCGGATTTGAATGTCAGATAACCGGAAAAAAACAGGAACACAACAAGAAACACATACGCGATTGGAGTTGTGAAGTAAGATTTAAACTCCCTTTTTAATACTGCCCAAAAACCATTCATTTTGAATTCTCCTGTGTAAAAAACGAGTAAAAAATATATGGCTTTTTCATAATGAACAGTTAGACACTAAGCAACTTTAGTTTTGGTGATTTTGCGGAAGACCGCGTCGAGACTGCACTGGTAATCTTGTTTGAGTTTATCCGGAGTAGAATCGACAAGCACTTTTCCTTTGGCGATGATAATTGTCCGTGAACAAACCGCCTCAACTTCTTCGAGTATGTGTGTTGAAACAATAATGCATTTGTCTTTGGCCATTTTGCTGATAAGTTGTCGGACCTCGTGTTTCTGGTTTGGGTCGAGACCATCGGTCGGTTCATCGAGAATAAGAACCTCCGGGTCGTGTATCAGGGCCTGAGCTAATCCCACCCGTCTTTTGTAGCCCTTTGAAAGCGTTTCAATGGTCTGGTGATAGACCGATTCTATGGAACACATTGTGACAACTTTATTCAGGGATTCCTTTCTTTTAATGCCGTTAATCTGCCGAACATCACAGATAAAGTTAAGAAAGGAACCTACTGTCATATCGTTATATGCTGGCACATTTTCAGCAAGGTAGCCGATTTTCCGCTGTACTTGAATTGGTTCGGTAAGAATATCATGACCGCACACAGTGGCTGTACCGCTGTCAGGTGTAAGGAAGCAGGCCAGCATTCTCATGACGGTACTTTTGCCTGCGCCGTTGGGACCGAGAAAGCCCAGCACCTCTCCTTTAGCTACATCAAAAGAAACGCCGTCAACTGCAACAAGTGAGCCAAAACTTTTTCGTAATTCCTTTATGCTTATCATATTTTTCTCCGTAAAAATTACGAAAAGCTGTTATCGTAAAAAATTTTTTACGCACGATACGAGTTATAGTTCGCTCTGCAAATTATATAAATAAAAATAAATTTTTCAAGTATCCGGAGTCCTGAATCATCCCCAGTTTTACAGTATCTCATTTCTCAAATTCCTTAACAAATAGTTCAAGCTGGGTAAAACGGTCTTGAGCATCGTCCTGCCGACAGTGAAAAAGCTACACTCATTCTCACGATTATTTGAACACCACCTGCGGGGACGAAACCGCCTACGACAATAAAAGCCAACCGCAACCAGAAGAACATAAGCCAACGCCAAAATCAGCAGTAATCGCGACAGCCTTTGGGAATCCTTAATCAGCGTCAGCCTCAACGCAAAACCATTGCGTTTGCTTTTTGTGTCACGGAAGTATTCCTCAATTGTCATTCGTCTGCCAAAGATAACAGACAACTGTTTCGCTCCAAGTCTTTCCAGATTGGTCATCAAATACCACGGCTTATCTTCACCACCTTGACAAAAAATGGCGATATGTTGTCTGACCGGTTCGAATTTACGATACAGAACATTGTGCAAAACCAGTTTTTGACCTGGTACAACCGGCAAGTCAGTCAGCTTGCCGGTAAAACTGTGGGCTTTAACGTAAACCTTTGGCTCTATACGGATTATGTAGCTGAAGTTAAGCCTCTGGCATTCACGTGCCATATCAGCACGACCGAAACCCCTGTCAGCTAATATCACCACCTCAGTTGTATAGGGCACCATTGTGCGAAACACATTTAGCAGACCATATTCAATGTTGTTTACGGAGCGATAGAAATCCTCATAACGATACACAGCCCACAAAAATGGAATGACACGCCCCTTTATCCGGGCAGCCAACACCAGACAGTTAAACGACCGAATGTCAACCCAGTCTATACTTAACTTACCAGAAGCTTCTTTCTCGGTCTGCTTAACCATTCAACAATCCCACGCGTTGCCTCGATAGGTTCTACTCTGTAATTGCCTACAAATCTGTCGATGCGTTTGATGCAATGTTTGGCGGAAACGTTATTTTGGTATGATAGGACACGTCCAATCTCAGACAGAGACACTCTGGCCACATTCATTGCTGCTGTGACGAGATGACTTAAGGTTTTTGCTTGCGAAAGCCGAAGGTAAGAGCATACTGACTGATAATATGAAGTTGATTGCCTGTTGGCGTTGCATGTTCGACTCCTTTCGATAGGGTTGCGAGGTCTAAATAACCTCTTTTATTCACAATCCTTATCGTCAAAGAGCCGACCATTTTATTCATACCTGCTTCAAAACGAGGGATGGGTCAGTTCAATATGCGCTTGACTTCATCGAAAAGGAAGCCTATTATGCTCCGTGCTAAAATTCTTTAGGCTGCTTGTAAAAAGAAGGAAACTTATGCCGAGAGTGAGCATTTGCATACCGACATATAATCGCAAAGACTATATTGTAGAAACCCTCAAAAGCGTTTTTGCGCAGACATACAAAGACTATGAAGTGATAATCGTTGACGATGGTTCAATCGACGGGACCGAAGAAATGATTAAAAAGGCCGCGTATCCGAACTTACGATATTGCTGGCAGGAAAATGCCGGTGAGGCTGCCGCCAGAAATAAACTGGTAAGTATGGCGCAGGGTGAATTTATCACCTTTATAGATTCCGATGACCTGCTTATGCCTGATGCAGTTGAACGAATGGCAAAGGTCATGATTGACGAGGGCGGTGATGTAGTGGTTTATGGGCCATATTTGCGAATAGATAGCGATGGAAATGTAATCGGCAGATGCCGCCGGAAACTGTATAGTGGTTTTATAACTTCACAGCTTTTTAATGATATTATAGTTCATCCTAACGGTTCGATGTTTCCAAAGCGAATTTTACAGCAGGCGGGGGGATTTGATGAGTCGCTGAAAGTTTGCACGGATTATGATTTGGAGCTGAGATTATCACTGAAATACCGATTTATCGCCCTTGACGAGCCGACTTTTAAACACAGGCGTCACTGCGGCAATGTTTCTAAAGATTCTCTCGAAAATCGAATCACTGAGTTCAACGTGTTAAAAAAATTCTATTATGACAGCGGCGGAGATAAGGTAATCCCTCCTGCGGTTGCTATGAAACGACTTGCAAAAGAAGCGTATCGAACGAGTAAACTGGCTCTGCGGGATAAGATGTACGATCTTGCCCTTTTTTATCTGGAAGAGTCCATTAAAATGAAACTGGACTTAAAACCTTTATTTCTTCTTATTTGGATAAAAACGGCAAAACATGCCTGTTGCCATACTGGCTAAAAACAGATTTCTTCGTTGCGGATGTGTTAAATGCTCGCAGCTGTATTTTTTGGATATACGGCTTTTGTTAATAATGGAATATGGCTTTCTTTTAGAAGTAAAATCTCATAAATGAAGAAAACTTTCAAGACAATCAGACTTCCTGGTGGCTGGTATACTGTTGTAGCCGCTGATTTTCCCGAAGATATGCTTCGGGAACTTGCCTTAGCACCTCATCCAGTCTTTGACCGGGTACTTAAGGCCGAAGGCCATAACATCGTAGCTGTTAAAGCCATCAAAATCGGCAGTAACAAATTAAATGCCGTTTTCAAAATCGCTGTGCCTGCTGAAAATATCCGCCATTGGTTTCGTTCCTTCAGAAAAAGCAAATCGCTGCGTGATTTTTTAATTGCCCAAAAATTGCTAGAAACAGGAATTCCAACTGCAAAACCTTTTGCTGCTATGTGGCAAAGAAGTTTTGGCCGTGTAGTAAAAAGTATCTACATCTGTGAATATCTCGATAAAAGCTGGAATCTTGATACATTCGCTTTTAAGCCTCCGTTTATCTTAAGCCCTTCGCGGCGACGAGAGTTTGCCCGCAAGATAGCTGTTATGCTCGCGACCATGCACAACAACAAAATTATTCATCGTGACACCAAGGCCACGAATTTTCTCGTGCAGGAAAAAGACGGCTTACAAATCGTATGTGTTGATATGGACGGCATCAAGCCAAGGAGGTTCTTCTTGTGTTCGCATATATTTCAGGCGCTATGGCGGCTTGGTGCGTCGCTTATGGGGACACCTAACGTTCATCAAACCGATTTTTTGCGGGCGTTTAATTTTTATTGCGATTTGACCGGCATCAGCCAAAACACTCGTCGCAGATTCTACCGCAGATTAGCGGCCAAAGCCCAAAAAAAGTTCAAACAAAAACAGGCTTTCTGGCATGCTCACAGCATAGATATGGACCGAATGCGTATGTTATGAAGCGTCATAAGTTATAGTTTAGATTGAATCAAAAGCACGGTAAGGTAAGCTAAGAATAGTTATTGCTATTTTGGCACTTTTGTGGCTTAATCAGCGGCACCAGCTGATTTCTTATTCAATTCCTCAACCTGCGACTGAAGTTTACTTATTTCCTCTCGCTGCTGTTGTATCGTTGTCTCAAGCTCGCTGATTTTTACGGTTGCTTCCTTCAGTCTGGCCGTCAATCTCGTAATTACGTCTTCTGCGTTTTGAGCCTTGGCTTGGGTGGCATCCTTTTCCTGCAAAACCTCTTCTAATTTTTCTTCAGCATTTTCGGAATGCTGTCTTGCCGCAGCCAATTCAATCTGAACATGCTCGAGCTCATCGTGCAAATTTTCAATCTCAGCTTTTAGCCCGTCACGTTCCGCCTGAACCTTTGCTAAATTGGCCTTTACTTCCGTAAGTTCCTTCCTCGCTGCTGTTGCCTCAGCGATTGCCCTTTTTTTCTCATCGTCACAACCGGCAAAAAAAATGGTGCATAAGCTAAGCAAAAGCCAAGCTAAAAAAATTTTATTTTCTCTTCCCGCCATTTTTGTCCGCGAATTTGTAGCTTAACAGTTTATATATAAGCTTAGCCGCCAGAAAATCTGGTGCTTTATTATGCTCGTTCGGACAAAGTTCCACAACATCAAAACCAACTACATTTTTCTTTTTTATGACCTGTTTCAGCAGTCCCAGAACATCATACCACAATAACCCCCCAGGTTCGGGTGTCCCCGTCGAAGGCATTATCGACGGGTCAAATACGTCAAGGTCAATTGTGATATACACATTTTTTGTTAATTTCGAAACAACCTTTTTAATCCATGCTCGATTATCGTAAATGTCTTCCGCGAAAAATATCCGGCTTTTGTCTAATATCTCTTCCGCAGTTCCAGGTGTGCTGCGAATACCGACCTGAACAATCGGACATAATTCTCTTGCCCGTGCCATTACGCAGGCATGATTGTTTTTTGTCCCGTGATATTCATCCCGCAAATCAGTGTGTGCGTCGAGCTGCAAAACGCTTGTTTCCTTATAATTTTCCGCATGCGCTTTTATTGCACCTATACTGACAGAATGTTCCCCGCCTATGACAATTGTAAATTTATTATTTTTAATGTAAGAACCGACCCTTTTCGTTACTGCTTCAACCATTTCCTCTGGTGATGATTTTTCTGCGACAGGTTCGTCTGTGAATATCCCGATTTTGTAAATCTCGCTGTCCGTCTCGATATCGTACAACTCCATATTGGCAGATGCATCGAGCAAAGCTTGCGGCCCTTTGTCGGCACCTTTACCCCATGTGCTGGTTTCATCGTAAGGGACCGGCACTATAACCGCATGGGCGTCTTTAAAATTCGAATATTCTTTGGATAAGCCGCCGAAATTCATTATTTACTCAAATAGGAACATCGCTATGGACACAACTGTTGTCCACATGTCCTTCTGGCCCCGGGCAGTCTGGGTAATATTTGATGTGCGAATAATTAGGCCGCTGGCTTTATAAACCTGCTCTTTTTCAGACCAGTCCTGGTTGGGGTCAACTTCCAGACCCAGCGTTGTTCCAAGCATTCCCGCAGCTAAGTCTTCGGCCATATCCGCTGCTTCCTGCTGAATCATCCCATAGCCGTGAACTTCACTAAGATATCCCCACTGGTCTTCGTCTTTGGGGGTGGCTATACCGACTGATGCGGCAATCAATCTGCCGTGTTCATCTGTATCGGCGCGGGCCAGTACGCAATAGCTTATCGCTCCAGGTATCAGTTTAGTTAATCCCTCTTCTCGGCTTACTATCTTGCACCGAGGCGGTAAAATTGATGATACTTGTACTAAGTTCTGCTGGGCGACACCTGCCATCCGAAGCGCTTCTTCGAAGGATTTTAGTCTGTACTTGTGCTGACCAACTCCTTTGGTAAGGAATACCTTAGTAGGAACAAGGGTGTTCATTTCTGGTTTTCTCCTATAACAAAATTTTTTTCATTAATTTCGAAAATCACAGACATAACAAAAAATTATAAACCCCCTGCGCTGCTTAACAATAAAATTTTACAAAAATTTATAATTCTTCCGAGAAATTTATTACCGAATAATCAGCCCATCAGCACTATGATAATCAAATCGAGAATAAACAAAAGCACTATCGTCGTCTCTAATATGACCATCCAGAAATTTACACGGTCCTGCTGCAAGAGCTGGTAAAGTTCTCCTAAGGTCTTGAGTTTTTCATTGACCACCTCGTGCCAGTCGGAAAGGTGAAAACGCCCCGAAACATTACGATACACCCTTGCAAGGTGCCAGTCACCGAAAAATTTTGTTATATTCGACAGCTCATCGTTGAATCTTTCGAGGTCGACCCGAATCTCTCGCAAATTGTGATATATCTCCGGTCTGGCCTTTTGCCGTCCCAAATCCTGGTAAGCTGCTTGCAAAGATGCGTCCAAAAGCCGGTCATATGCTTCCAATTCCACCATTTGCACGTTCGCAAGTTCGATAATGTGCAGCACTTCGTCGATATCCGCAGGCTCATCGACCACCAATGCTGCATCCCAATCTGCCACGACCAAATCCGTATGATAGTAGCTAAGATACTGCTCCGTTGACTCCATTGCTTCCTGTTCGGAGAGGCTTGTCGAATCCTCTTCTTCGGTCAAAAGACCAGCGATCTGTCTGCGATTTTCCGCAAGCCACTGCTCCGCGCGAGTGGGATTTCCGTCTGACCCTTTCGGCAGTTCGTAAATGCAAAAAACCGTATATTCCTCGCTTTTACCCAACGATTGTACCGGCTTGACGCAATATGGTTCTAATTCCTGCCGGACTCGTTCGGCAAGAGCATTGACCTCATCTTCCGCGCGGACAGCCTCAAACATCAAATTATGATATTTTACAAGTTCCTCAAGCCTGTCGACCTCGAATGGCACGCGCAATTGGATGCTTATTGCTCCAACGGAAAAAACTTTGACTGTCTGCTTTATTTCCACTAGCCCTTGCGGTCCTGTCCGATGTTCCGGTGGAAGCCGAATCATTTGGGGACGGTAGAAAAATGCCGTCTTGGGACTTCTTTTGCTCGGCCCAATCAAATATTCCTTCACAGGCTGGCCCAGAAGCTTGCTTATGGGCTCACGCTTCATATCATACGCCAAATCGAAGGCGTACAAATACACTACCTCGCCTTTATACTGTTTCTTATTTGAATTTTGCTGTCCGTTCATTGATGCCTCCCTTTATCTTCATTTTGACACACCAGTTATGTTCTGACAAACGGCTATCAGGGAATCAGAATATCAGGTTGCAGGATACCAGTAAATAGGAATATCAATATATTGCTTGATAATCTGGCAACCCGATGTCAACTGTCTGATACCCTGATTTATTGATAAACTTCCATCTGCCAATTCTATTGACTTTTCGCGAAAATTTGGCAGGATGACACTGTATAGTGTGCTGTCATTGCTTCGCTGC
>Ga0272448_1007504_pt1 | contig 11523 bp, 9 predicted proteins | sample YNPCB0191_FD_202220 | JGI IMG/M metagenome (GOLD analysis project Ga0272448, IMG submission 202220) | Hot spring sediment microbial communities from Yellowstone National Park, WY, United States - YNP-CB-019-1 | ecosystem: Environmental > Aquatic > Thermal springs > Hot (42-90C) > Sediment... | reverse complement strand
AATCGCGACAGAAAAGCTCTAAGCGAAAAACCCCGTCCTCTGTTCCCATTTGTGGGCGGTTGTTCGCCACTCTCAAAGAAGAGCTTGAGATCACGGTAAAGCCTGATCTTTGCTTCTTCCGGCAGGTCGCGCGCTCTCGTTACCCTGTGGGTCCTCAGGTGTTTTTCTACTATCCTGACGGCTCGGTTTGCCACACTCTGCGGCACATCCGGTACATCGGGAAATAGTTTCTTCATCTCATCTCCCCGATCAGGGTCACACAGCCGTTAGGTCGCTGACCATACTTACCTTCTGCTCAGGACACAGTGTTATCGGTCTCAGCTCACGTCCTTGCAGCTTGGACTCAAAGTCCAGGTGCTTATCGATAATCTCAGCCATTCTATTCGATTTGGCGAGGAGTTCATCCCAGTCTTGAGCGACCGGCAAAGGGAACTCATCGACTTCTTCATTAGGCATCTCTTGATCTGTCGTTGACAACAAGAGGCGGTTCATATCCCACATTGCAATCACCTCTCACAATCAATCTTGGATTGGGCAGTTTTTGTTCTTAGCCCAGCCAAGTTTCACTCCAGCAGGTTTCTATAAAATGCTTACCCATGTGCCTTTGAATGTAAACGACCAGCCGAGCTGTGACTTTGTCCAGAGTTATGTTATAAGGAAAGAAACATAGAATGCCGTTCCAATTTCTGCGAACGGAATCCGCGATTTGTGATCTATTGTGAGAGATCATAGAAAGAGGAATTAGTGAAAACATCTCCATATTATATGCAACCAAGGAACATTTATCCCGTCTACATATTCAAAAGTATTAGGCGGCAGTTTTGACGTTCAGGCTTAATTGCCGACGCAGCCCGGAGTTTATCCGCCGACCGGACTGCGAACGTATTGATAGAGGCATTTACAAATCAATGCCTCCGAATTTGTTAGTTATTGCAATATTTTTAGTCTCTTTTGGTTGACTTTGTTAAGCATACGTGGTATTGTTAAATTGAGGCGGATAAGGGAGGGTTCCATTGCGGACTCTGCGGCTAAACAACTTTACGGTTGCCCTGGCCGTGCTGAGCGTGCTTATATCTCTTTACAGCAAATGCAGCGCCAGCCGCAGTTTTGCTGACTCTCTCACTACAAGCCGGTCTCCGAATCTCGCTCAAGCCAATCAAAGTCTTTCTTTAGCCTCTAGTTCGTATTTTTCCACGGAAACGTCTCTGGCTAGTGCAATCACCTGTATGAAGCACTTGCCCGATGGTGCTCACGTTTGCGTCAATCGAAAATGTGTTACGGGCGTGTGGTTTGATCATCTGTTTATAGAGGAGGCGGATAGGTCTGCCGGTATAAAAGTGGTCTTTGTCGATCATTTCCCCACTGATTTCCTTGACCGTGGTCATCTCATAAGCTTTACCGGTGTAATGGGAACTGTTGGAGGACAGAGAGTTATCTACGAAACGTCCGAATTCACTTACGACTTTTCAAATCGCGAGCCGCTTGAAAGCTTGGGTATGTCAAATTCAGCCATACAGGGGTGGCCGATGAATCCCAGACAACCTTATGGGCCAAGATGGGTTGGGCTGTCTCCTCTTGGATTGTTTGTAAAGGTTTGGGGAGTGGTTACATCTGCTAACTGGGCTGATGAGGACGGTTACTATATCTATCTTGACGATGGCTGGGGCAAGAAGGACGGCTCCGAAGCCGACGCAACAGGGATAAGGGTTTACTCTAACATCATACCGAGTTTAGGTGATTTTCTGGTTGCTTCAGGTATTCTTACAACCAAGGTTGCCTTTGACCCGACGCCCAACGGGCCTCAGGGAGACGAACTGATAATCCCTGTCATTCGCACCACCAATGATCTGGAACCATATATCCCAACATACGAACCCATAACTTACGAGTTCGAGTCAGCATCTGGAACTGTGCGATTGGTAGGCGAGGCGCCGCCAGGCAAAACGGTAAGAATTTACTCCCAATATGACTCGATAGTGTTGGACAACGTCACAGATGAGCCGCGTCCGTTTATTCTGAGGCGTGTTCCAATTAGGAACGGTTCGAGTGGCATCTACGTTACTGCGAGTGCTCCAGGCTACGTATCCGATACTCGCTGTGTTGGCAGTGGCGATGTGAATGTGGAGTTTGAACTCCAACCTTCAACCACGTACGTGGAGGTCGAGTCGGATAAGCAATCTATAGCTATTTGCGATGAAGACAGCACCTTAATCGTGGGGTTGGTTCGCGACTGTGAAGGCAAAGGACTGTCCGGCCGCAGGCTAAAGTTCACTACCACCAGGGGTATATTTACTGATTCTCAGTCCAAGGAAGTGATTCTTACAACAAATGGGTCCGGTGTTGCTAGTGTGCGATTGGAAGCCGGTTCGGACGGGGCTGGAGTGGCTGCGGTCAAAGCACAGACCTACCCAGATGGCGAGTGCTGGAACACGGTGTCTGTCGTTTTTCGAGGACCACAGATAACAATTTCTGCCAATCCGACATATTTGGTACAAAGTGGGACATCAGTCATATCGGCATCGGTTTTAACGGACGAAGCTCCGATTCCTGGTGTCAATATCTTATTCCAAACCGACCACGGCGTTTTCCAAGAAAGCGGTACTTCGACGTGCGAAGTTGAGACGGATGATACCGGAGTAGCACGTGCCACGCTGGCTATAAATTCGGTCGGTACCGCGCGTGTTACCGCAATCTATACTAACGAATGCGGCCAGCAGACTGTTAATTGGACATTTGTGTCATACAAGTCTTGGCCTTGGTATAGTCAAGGTGTGCAGTATTCAAATCCGTTGATAGCAGATCTCTATGGAAATCCTGACAAACGAAAACAAGTAGTGTTGGTTACAAGTGCTGGAAGTCTTACGGTATTGGATGCAAACGGCAATTTGTTGTGGTCGAAAATCATGCATTTGCCCGGAAACAATACTCCATCCTGTGCACCAATGGATGGTGAAAGATCAGGTAGGCCGTGTGTTTTTATTCCTGCCGAAAGTCAACAAAGAGTATACGCGTTTGCCTATGATGGCCGAACGCTTGCGGGATGGCCTGTTGGGTCTAACTACCGATTCATAAAGGTTGCCGCTTCAATTGCCGATCTGAACCTCGATGGTAGTCCTGAGATTGTTGCAGGTGACGAGTGCTGCTATGTGTTCGCTTGGAATGCTACAGGTGATTGGCGAAAGACGGGCACTTCGGATAGTTCATTTATTTGGCGTAACTTAACCGGTACTCCAAGCACGACAATATACGGCACTACTACAGCAATCGGCGATATTGATTTGGACGCCAACGGAATACTCGATGTGATTTTAGGATCGAACCACACGACTGCTGTTTTTGCGTTCCCAGGTGACGTATGGGGCGACTTTATATCAGATCCTCTATACTTGCCAGGTTATCCTAAATCGGCTGGGGCACGCGTGCAGACATCTCCTGCGATTGGCGATATTGATGGCGACGGAAAGAACGACGTTGCCGTTGGAAGTGACGACGGCAATCTTTACATAGGTTTGTCGAGCGACGGTTCGTGGCGCGGTTATCCTACCGGCGGGATGATCAAATCGTCACCTGCGCTATACGATCTTGACGGAGACGGGAGATTGGATGTAATCGTCGGTTCCGACTCTGGCAAGTTATGCGCATTTAATTGGCTGGGGCAAGCTCCGGACGGGTGGGGGCAGGGTATCAAGTTGAGTTCGAGCGCAGAGTTTGCTATCGAATCATCTCCTGTGGTTGGAGATGTGACTGGCGACGGAGTGCCCGAGATCGTGGTCGGATGCAACGATGGAAATATATATGCGGTATATGCGGATGCAATGAACCATCGTGAGAACGGCATTCTGATCGGTCCGATTGCGTGGGTTAGGTGTTGCGTACCACCTAATAAAACTTTAGCGCATGTCTACACATCACCAGTAATAGATGACCTCGATGGCGATGGGAAGGTAGAAGTGCTTGCGGCTGGCGACGAGGGTGTCTACGTGTTCCATTTCGAAGTTCCATACAACGCTAATAACCCATCCTTGTATCCTTGGCCGACTTTCCACAGAGATAATGAGCGGACAGGTTGTGCTACGCCTTTGCCGCCACTGGTGAACGCTTCGATCCAGGGAATCGTGACCAAGAATGGTTCGCCTGTAATCAACGCCAAGATATATATTATGTATCAAGACGGAACGCCGGTATATGAGCCCCACTCAAATCCGCCCGTCGTTCGCAGTTGGGTACAAACAGTCGGGACAACCGATCCAAGCGAAGCCGGCAAGGGAGCTTACTGTATAAGCCAGCTTCCTCCCAACAGTACTTATAAGCTAAAAGTTGAGGTTCCGAACGAGCCCATTTTCTGGGTGGAGAACATAGTCGTTACTACCGGCCTCAAGCGTGTAGACATTGCATTGCCTAACTAGTGGGCGAACAGAGAATCCACAGAGACATTCTTTTTCAGCCGGTCAATTAGAACAGATTAATGAGTTTTTGAGCTTGCGCATCAGGCTAAGTCCGTTTTTCTCATCTTTTTAGGAATAAGATTCTTCAGCTTCAAAGTGTCATAGGTCCTTCTTGCAGAAGTACCAGTCTACGCATTCGTAACCTTCAGACATTCTCTGTTCGGCGGCCTCGGCAGTTGTTGGGGGCGGTACTATGACTTTGTCACCTGGCTTCCAGCCTTCGGGCGTCGCTATACCGTACTTGTCTGACGTCTGACATGCGTCTACTAATCGAAGTATCTCGTCGATGTTTCGTCCATTTGTCATCGGATAATATAGCATCGCACGTAAAATTCCTTTATCGTCAATTAGGAATACCGATCTAATCGTAGCAGTTGCAGATGAGGGGGCGTGTATCATACCGTATGTGCTTGCAACTTTCATGTCCAAGTCTGCTATGATCGGAAACGGAATCTCTACCCCGAATTTCTCTTTGATGTTCCTTGTCCATGCAATATGAGAATGAACGCTATCAATAGACAATCCTATGAGCTGTACGTTTCGCTTAACAAACTCATCATTCTTACGTGCGAATGCTATGAACTCCGTTGTACACACCGGCGTGAAGTCGGCAGGATGTGAAAACATCACTACCCACTTGCCTTTGTAATCCGACAAGCGCTTCGGCCCATGTGTTGTAACTGCAGTCCACTCAGGCGCTGGGTCTCCTATTAGTAGTTTGCCTTTCACTTCGGCTTCCATTTGTTGCCTCCTCATATATTATGGGCCTTAGTCACTGAGTTCTACCCCAGCAGTAGATTGGTCAAACATCTTATAGGCTGGTTCAGAAGTTCACGTATCTTGGTTCGTGAATTGTGCTCTCAAGCTTTTCAAATCCAGGTTTGCCTAATAGCTGAAACATCACTTTCTTGTATGCTTCGACGCCGGGCTGATCGAACGGATTTACGCCAAGCATGAGTCCGCTGATTGCACATGCGATCTCAAAAAAGTATATTAGCGCGCCCATAGAATAAGGACTCAGATTCTTCAAGACAATACTGAGATTCGGCACGCCCCCGTCTCGATGAGCGCGGGCAGTAGCCTCGTAAGCCTTTCGGTTAACGTATCTAACTTCTTTGCCTGTAAGATAGCCCAGTTCATCCGTATCGTCGCCGGCAGGGATTTTCAGCGAAGGTTCGTCCTCGTCGACTATTAGGAATGTTTCCATTAGAATGCGCCGACCCTCCTGGATATACTGTCCCATTGAATGCAGATCTGTAGTGAAGTCCACGGAGGCCGGATACAAAGCCATGTTTTCCTTGCCTTCGCTCTCACCGAAAAGCTGCTTCCACCATTCTGCTAAGTAGTGGAGACGCGGCTCGAACGATGCTAGGATCTCGATGCAGAAACCTTGTTTATAGAGCACGTTCCGTGCAACCGCGTAGAAGTAGGCCGGATTCTCAAGCGGATTATTAGTTGTGGCGCATAGCTGTGCACAATCACCTGCACCTTTTATGAGGCTGTCAACGTCTATTCCTGTGTAAGCAATCGGGAGCAACCCTACTGCAGAGAGCACAGAATAGCGACCGCCTACATTATCGGGAACCACAAACGCTTCGTAGCCCTCCTTTTGAGCAAGCTGCCGGAGGGCGCCTTTCTTTGCATCTGTGGTAACGACTATTCGAGAGCGCGCCTCAACACCAGCCAGGTCTTTTAGCACACGAAACGCTATAGCAGGCTCCGTGGTCGTTCCGGATTTGGAAATGACATTAATAGCAACACGCTTGCCGTGTAGTTGTTGTCGCAGTCTCGTCATGTAATGAGCGGAAATATTCTGACCGGCATAGACTACCTTGTTCGGATCATCCGCTAGTGCCTCGATCACCGCGCGTGCACCAAGATAAGAGCCGCCAATACCGATTACAAGCAATACATCAGTCTCATTGCTGAGTCGCTCTGCAGTTTTCTTCAAACGAGCACGATCTGAGTCTGTCATTATCTCTTCGGCTTTCAGCCAGCCTGTGAATCCGCTGCCGCGACATTTACCAGATCGAAGTTCAGCATCTACGGTTTCAATCAAAGGTTGTCTTGCTGCAATCATTTCTTGCGTGACGTTTGGTTCCAAATGGGTCACGTCCAGTGCTATCGGAAGTTTTTCGAAATGGTGTGACAATGCTATCCTCCGTTCAACTGGTTCTAACTTGAATAGAATGCTTACGGCCGTTATGTCGGTTAATTAGTTACTTCCAACCTGTCATTCGCGCAAGCAGATCAGAATACTCCAGCATCTGTTCCCATCCAACGTCAGGCGGAATACCGTGGTCGCAGCTTGGAATATAGCCACCGTCGCGAACGATAGGTTCTAAGCGAGCCAGCTCTCTCTTTATCGCTTCGCCACCTTTTGCTATTGTCCTCTTATCGACTCCGCCGCGGTAGGCCATTTTCTTTCCAAATGCCTTGCGAAAATCGCCTAAGTCGTTACCTGCAGCAACTTCGACCGGGTCACAAAAGTTAAACCCATACTCGATCCATACAGGAATCAACTCGCCGATGAATCCGTCGGAATCCACTCCATATAGAGGGCAGTTGTTTGCCTTCAATATGTCGGCCCACGCGCCATAGCAGGGACCTAGAAACTCTCGTGTCATCTCCGGTGAGATCATAGCGTGGTGCTTGTAGGCCATATCTTCAGAGATGTGAAAATAGTCGAGCTGAATGTGGCAAGTGATCTTCGAAAGAAGCACTGAGATGTAGTTTGTCCAGAAACCGACCATATCCCTGACGAGGTCCGGATCGTCAACAAAAAGCATGCACAACTTTTCGAATCCAAGCCATTCCCTTAATTGCCAGAACGGTCCGTGGACGTGCACCCCAACCACGTGATCTCGGTTCCGAAGTGAATAGCTGAGTTCCGGGAGGTTAGCCGGCACTCGACACGGGTCTTCCGGATCATAGCGTGTCTTCATCTGCTCCCAATCTTCCCTATTTTCGACCGGACATTTGATCCATTTTCGAGTAACAAAGTCCTTTGCGGAGCGCAAATAGCTGACGTCATAACGCTTGGAGATCTCGCAAATGTTGCCCTTCCAGTCTTGAACAATTAGCGTGTCTTCTTTTTCCTCGATTACTTTCTCCTCAAATTCTGGGATCATAGTATGTCGGATGAACACGCCCGGTCCTCCTGAAGGCTGCGGATCGATTCCTATTTGCTTTTGAAGGTATTCGATCCAGTTTACCCCTTCGGGCAATCCTTCAGCATGCCATCGTTTGAGTGTTGATTCCCGCGGTCCGCCTGGTGCAAACGGAATTCGGTCGGGTTGTCCGAAAAGAAGGGTTTCGAGGAAACGTTGTCGTTCAGTCATGCATCTGCCCGGTTGTATTTGTTCATTGCCGCCTCGATACCTTCGTTGAGAATCACGTCTAGTGCGTCGGCGGCCTTTTGGATTGTGATGTCTATGATTTTACGCTCGTCTCTGTTAAAACGTGAAAGGACATGATCAATTGCTTCGCCTTGACGCCCAATCCCAATACGCATACGCGGAAATTCCTGCGAACCAAGGTGGCGGATAATTGAGTTCATGCCTTTATGTCCGCCGGAAGAACCGCTCAAACGAATCCTTATCTTGCCAAGGGGCAGATCCATGTCGTCGTATATTACAAAAAAATCCCCAGGCTCCAGGTGATATTTCCGCATTATCTCTCCCACAGCTTGTCCGCTCTCGTTCATGAACGTCTGCGGTTTGACAAGCAAAATTTCTTCTCCTTGATGTTCAATCTTGCCCACCAGTGCTTTGCACTGCCTTGAAGCAATACGGATTTTTTTCCGTCTCGCAAATTCATCCAGCACGTCGAACCCAATGTTGTGCCTGGTGTGTGCGTAAACTCTGCCCGGGTTTCCGAGGCCGACAATCACTTTCATGATTGGCCTTTCCAATGTTCGCTAAATAACTCGCTGACACTACCTTCGATATGAATGCGCTTAATTGCATCAGCCAGAATTCCTGAAACTGATACAACTTCTATCTTGGAATCGCGTTTCTCCGGCGGTAGCGGAATCGTGTCTGTGATTATAATCTTCTTGATCGGGGAAGCCAGAAGTCTTTCTGCGGCATTGCCCGAGAACACAGGATGGGTACAGGCAGCATAAACTTCTCGTGCGCCTCTATCAAGCAGCGCATTCGCACCCGCAATGACCGATCCGCCGGTGTCGATCATGTCATCAATAATGATGGCGGTCTTATCGTGTACGTCGCCTATAACCTCCATTACCTCGCTTTGATTTGGTTCAGGACGGCGTTTCACTATTATTGCTAACGGCTTGCCAAGAAACTCAGCAAGTGCCCTTGCTCGATTAACGCCTCCTACGTCTGGCGAGACAACTACGGTAGAATCGCCCATTGGTACATTTCTGCACAGATAATCGCCAATAATCGGCCCTGCATACAGGTGATCCACAGGAATGTCGAAGAACCCCATTATCTGACCGGAGTGGAGGTCCACCGTCAGCAAGCGGCTTGCGCCAGCGATTGTCAGCAAGTTCGCTACCAATTTAGCCGAAACTGGCTCGCGAGGTTTTACCTTACGATCCTGACGAGCATAGAAGTAGTAAGGCATAATGACGTTTAGCCGCCTTACGGAGGCACGCTTGAAAGTGTCGATCATAATAAGGAGTTCCATGAGGAACTCATTGACTGGTGTTGCTGCTGATTGAACAACAAATACGTCATCGCCTCTTACGCTTTGATGTACTTGGATATATATTTCTCCGTCTGCAAATCGTGTGACGGTCATATCTCCTACCGGCACTCCGAGTTTATTAGCTATCTTGTTCGCCAGCTCGGTATTGCCTGTGCCGGAGAAGAGCCTCAGCTCGTCCATGTCGGTTAACCTCCCTTTTCGGCCATATCATTCCGGATACACGTTCGACATTGCGAGCACGATGATCATTCTGATAACATCGCCCATAGTTGCCGGAATGTCGTTCGTCATTCTGAGCAAAGTTTCACAAACGGCCCTATCGATTGACCTCCATCCACTTTGGTCCCGCGTTCGATGACCGTACAAGGATGAATCACGGTATCCGGACCGATTTCAACATCGCAGTCTATATACGTAGTGGCAGGATCTACTATAGTTACCCCGGAAAGCATCAGCTTGTTGAGTATCCGGCTTCGCATTATCGCTGCGGCTTGTGCAAGTTCTATTCGATTGTTTATTCCTAGCGTATCAGCAGCATTATCCGCAACTATCGCTCCTATTCGGTGGCCGGATTCGTTTAGCAGTTCGATAACGTCCGTCAGGTAGTACTCCCTTTGGGCGTTGTCTGCTCGTACGAGTAGTAGTTTTTCTTCCAAGGCGAGCCTGTCGAAGCAGTAGATCGATGTATTTATTTCACGTATTGCGAGCGTATCCTGATCGGCATCTTTGGCCTCCACAATTCTAAGAACCATGCCAGTGTTGGCATCTCTTACTACACGGCCATAGTGTGAAGCGTCATGAAGAATCGCCGTCAGTAATGTTGCAGCGTTTTTTTGCGACTCGTGCGCTTTGGCAAGCCGTGCCAGACTTTCAGCGGTGATAAGCGGAGTGTCTCCCGGAAGCACGAGAATGTCGGTTACGCTCTCAGGAATAAAAGGCATTGCCTGTTGGCACGCGTGACCAGTTCCCAGTTGCTCGGTCTGGTATGCGTAGATAACATCATCGCCTAATGCAGCCTTTACTTTTTCGGCTTCATGCCCTATAACCACGACTACGTCCGTTATACCCGCCTCTCTACATGCGTCGATCACGTGTCGCGTTATTGGTTTGCCACATATCAAATGTGCTGCCTTCGGAAGAGCCGATTTCATTCTCGTGCTCTTCCCTGCTGCCATTATTACAGCAGCAAAAGTCCTACTCAATGCTCCCTCCTCCAAGAAAACGACTACAGGCAATATTATACCAAAAAGCGCATTGTGCTCTGTTTAGTGCCTCGTGGATTTATACGTTGGGAGTTGTTGAGAAGATAGCATACGCTTAGTCACAACGGCGTTGCAAGTGTATCATTATGAGCGATTACAACCTAGTCAACGAGATGACAATAGCCAATAGCAAGTCAGTTATGATAATTACGACGGCCAGTGCTCGAATAAATAAGGGAATCGGACTTGGCCGATAGTCCGCCAAATTGGAAAGGATCTTTTGTGCCGCATGTACGTCATGTCGGGAGACCCATATTGTTGGTGGTCCGGCTGCCAAGTTCCATCCAGTGCCGATTCTGCCTATAGTGAAAATGTCTTGGGCTAAGTCGCCAGTAACCAAGTAGCGTAAGCCGGCGCTTTCAAGAAGCAACTGTGCTAAAAGCAGGCTTGTCCTGTCTTTTGCAGTGAAAACAGCCACAGTATCCGATTGCTGAATTCGTCGAGCAAACGGCCACATAGATATACACGTTTTTTAGTCGGCTATCGCGCATAATCACTGCCGACTCTTATTGGTGTTCAGTAAGACAAATCTTTAAGAGCAATACGCGGCCCAGCTCTACAAGCGGAGCCGCGTATTGCGTTTTAATTTCCGTGGGGAATCGGCGCTATTCGACTTTCGCTTCTACCTTATCCTCTTCAGTTGTTTGAGCGCCGTTTCCGCTTATATTCATCTCTGCTAATTGCCTGTAGAGGTTATTCCTTCGCTTTACATCCTCCCGCGCCAGCCTCATTAGCTCTTCCGCTGCATCCGGATTCGCCTTCTTGAGCACGCGATATCGGTTCTCACCCATTGCATACTCTTCGAAGTCAATCGTCGGTGGCTTCGAGTCGATCTTCAATGGATTCTCGCCCTTCGCAGCCAGATCAGGATTGTACCGATACAGAATCCAATGACCGCTGGCCACAGCCTTCTTCTGTTCATCGATACCGAACGTCGTGTTAATTCCGTGCGCAATACAATGCGCGTAGCAAATAATAAGCGAAGGACCGTTGTAAGCCTCGGCTTCAACCATCGCCTTTACCAACTGAGCTGGATTGGCAAGCGAAACCGATGCAACATAGACGTTGCCGTAGGTCATTGCCATCAGTCCCAAGTCCTTCTTGCTCGTCGGCTTGCCGCCTGCGGCAAACTTTGCGGT
>Ga0272448_1007503_pt1 | contig 11523 bp, 11 predicted proteins | sample YNPCB0191_FD_202220 | JGI IMG/M metagenome (GOLD analysis project Ga0272448, IMG submission 202220) | Hot spring sediment microbial communities from Yellowstone National Park, WY, United States - YNP-CB-019-1 | ecosystem: Environmental > Aquatic > Thermal springs > Hot (42-90C) > Sediment... | reverse complement strand
GCTGGTGCTCGTGATCTCCCAGCTGAATACTTGCCTGGGCCGGCCGGCCGCAGGCAAGCGCCACGACCGCAACAACTATCAAGGTGCGCATGGGACAACCTCCTTGGATTCCATGTCAGTCCCACAAGGCTAGCTGTGGGCAACCTGCTAGCCAAGACGAGGGAAGGAGGGGCAGACTCTATTATTTTTGAGTCTTCTCTCCACAGGTCTCAGCCAGCAGGTTGCCCAAGTCAGCTATCGGCATTTAAACTAAAAAAGAGGCGCTCCTTGGCCTCCTTTTAATTATCAAACTACCCTATCTTCGTAACTGGCTAATATAGCATATTTTGTCTAAAAAGTCAAGGCTGGGGAATAACTCTTGGTCCGGCGGGCGTGTCTTCAATAATAATTCCCTCTTTTTCCAGTTCTTTTCTAATTTGATCAGCTTTTTGAAAATCTTCTTTTTGGCGCGCTTTTTCTCTTTCTTGGACCATTTTCTTCTGTTTTGAAGTTAATTTAATTTTCTCTTCAAGTTTAAGGCCGAAGACTTTCTCAAGATAGTCAAAATCATCCCGAGAAAGTTTACTTAAATTGCTAAGAATTATCGCCAAAGCTTGAGGAACATTAAAATCATCCTCCAAAGCCTCGTTGATTTCTGTTCGAAAGCCGGTCTTGATTGGCTGAGCCTCAATTTTAGCCCGCACCAGTCTAATTCTAATCTTTTCGGCTTCCAAAATGGCGTCTTTAACCCAATCAAATGGCTTGCGCCAATGGGTATTCATAAAGGCAATTTTAATCGTCTCCGCGGCGTAATTTTTGAGAGCCTCGTTGATGGAAATAAAATTGCCGGCGCTTTTAGCCATTTTTTGCCCGGAAATTTTAAGCATACCCGCATGAAGCCAATACCGGGCCAAAGGTTTATCGGCAAAAGCTTCGCTTTGGGCGATTTCATTTTCATGATGGGGAAAAATCAGCTCCGTCGCCGCGCCATGAATATCAAACGGCTGACCTAAATATTTGGTTGAAAGCACTGAACATTCAATATGCCAGCCCGGATACCCTTCTCCCCACGGCGAGGGCCATTTTTGCAAATGTGAGGGATCGGCTTTAAGCCAGAGAGCAAAATCTGCCGGCGATTTTTTTCGAGGGTCAATTTTAATCCGCGATCCGGAAATGAGCTCGTCAATTTTGCGGCCAGAAAGTTTGCCATAAGCAGGAAAAGAAGAAAGATCAAAATAAACATTGCCCCCAACAACATAGGCATGATTCTTTTTAATTAAAACCTGAATAAAATCAATGATTTCGGGGATATGATCGGTCGCTCGCGGCGAAAAATCGGGCTTTAAAATATTTAGATTTTTTAAATCCTCAAAATATTGACTTTCCCAGAATCGGGCAATTTCTGTCGGCGTCTTGCCTTTTTCCTTTGCCTCTTTTTCAATTTTATCTTCGCCTTCTTCGGCATCGGCAACTAAATGACCAACATCAGTGATATTTTGAACAAATTTGACTTTAAAATTTTGTTCCAAAAAATAGCGCCTCAGCCAATCAAAAAAAATCCAAGTCCGGGCATGCCCCAAATGATCGCTGGAATAAACTGTCGGACCACAAACATACATGCCCACAAATCGGGGTTTAATCGGCTTAAAAATTTCAATTTTTTTAGTAAGGCTATTGTAAAGTCTTAACATCAACTCTTAAACGATCCCGGCATCTTCGTCTTCGGCTTCATCATCGACTTTGGTCAGGATATCTGCTGGGTATTTTTCTTGATCCAAATCCAAATAGCTCTCCGAATTTTCCGTATCCAGCGGGATAAGTTCGTGGTGACACTCGGGACAATTAGTTAAGCCCAAGGCATCTCCTGACCAACCGCAATTTGGACAAACTGCCTGTTCGGTTTTCTCCATAAGCCTCCTTTCAACCCTCTGATAAGGCGGGGGTTAATATTCTTTTCTTCCCTCCAACGCCCGAGTTAAGGTAATTTCGTCGGCGTATTCCAGATCGCCGCCCACCGGAAGCCCCCGGGCGATTCGGGTAATCAGCAATTTTGGTAAAGAAAGTTTCTGAATTTCCCGCGCTAGGTACATTGCTGTTGCTTCGCCCTCAAGCGAGGGATCCATGGCCAGAATAATTTCTTTAATTCCTCTATCTTCTTTAATTTTGGCTAATAATTCTTTAATCCGCAAGTTTTCCGGGCCAATGCCCTCAATCGGCGAGATCACTCCTCCCAAAACATGATAGCGTCCGGTAAAGCCGGTTTTTTCCAAAGCGACAATATCCAATGGTTCTTCCACCACCATCAGAAGACTCCGGTCCCGTTTGGGATCGGCGCAAATCTCGCAAGGTGATTTATCAGTTATATTATAGCAGGATTGGCAAACCTTCAGTGTTTTTTTAAGATTTAAAATCGCCTCGCCAAATTTTTCTAAATCGCCTTCACTTTTGGTCAAAAGATAAAATGTCAGGCGCGAGGCAGTCTTTGGGCCAATACCTGGCAGTTTGGCAAATTCTTCAATTAGTTTACTTACCGAATCAGGCAGGATTTTAGACATTTTCCTTCCAGTCACACTGACTACATTTTAATATTTTCAACTTTGAATTTAAAGTCAAGATACCTTGGCACTTCGGGCATCTTTTAGTCTGCGGCTCATCCCAAAAAGCAGTTTGACACTGAGGATAATTTTCGCAGCCCCAAAAGATTTTTCCGCTCCGAGTCCTCTTTTTAAGCAGCCTGCCCCCACAGTTCGGACAGGGAACATTAGCGGGAATTTCGATACTTTTGGTGAATTGGCATTGCGGGTAACCTTCGCAAGCCAAGAAGGTCCCAAATTTTCCTTCTTTGACCACCAGATTTTTGCCGCATTGCGGACACTTTTCTTTGGCAATTTCTTGAGTAATTTTTTGGCTTTTTTCCTCACCAACATGGTTTTCAAGTAAAGGTTCGGTATATTTACACTCCGGAAAACCAGAACAGGCCAAAAATTTTCCGAAGCGGCCGATCTTAATCTTAAGCGGCTTACCGCACTCCGGGCAATTCTTATCGTAATCTTCTTCAAGGGCTTTTTTGGTCACCGCCTGACTTTTCTCCTTCAAAACCTTGGCGAAAGGCTCGTAGAATTCACCAATAACTTTCTGCCACTTCAGTCGGCCCTCAGCGATTTCATCTAATTCTTCTTCCATCTTGGAAGTAAATTTATAATCAACAATACTGGGAAAATGCTCTACCAATAAATCATTAACAATCTCCCCTATCTCTTTGGGAATAAGTTTTCCTTGGATCTTTTCCACATATCCCCGCTCAATAATTGTTGCCAAAGTGGGCGCATAAGTTGACGGCCGGCCAATGCCCCTTTTTTCAAGTTCGCGAACAAGAGTACCTTCGGAGTATCTGGGCGGAGGTTCGGTAAAATTTTGGGATTTTTTGAGATTTTTCAAATCAAGCATTTCTTTGACGACTAAGGGAGGAATAACTGGTAATTTCGCTTCTTCGGTCTGACCAACCACTTTTAAAAAACCGTCAAATTTAATTTTGACGCCGGTCGCCCGAAAGCCAAAATTCTTGGCGGCAATATTAACGTTGGTTTCTTCAAAAACCGCTTCTTTCATTTGGGAGGCGAGCATTCTTTTCCAGATTAAATCATAAAGTTTCTGACGGTCGCTCTGGCCTAAAATTTCTTGGCGCGATAAATCGGTTGGCCGGATGGCTTCATGCGCTTCTTGGGCCCGGATGGTTTTGGTTTTATAAATTCGTCCCTGAGCCGGCAGATAATCATGGCCGTATTTCTTGGCAATTACTTGGCGCGCCTGCGCCACCGCCAACGGCGAGACCTGAACCGAATCGGTTCGCATATAGGTAATTAGCCCGTCTTCATAGAGCCCTTGAGCCAAACGCATGGTTTGTCTGGCGGAGAATCCGAAACGTCGCGCCGCTTCCTGTTGTAAGGTGGAGGTTGTAAATGGCGGTTGCGGCCAACGAGTTTTAGTTTCGACTTGGATATCTTGAACTTGATACGACGCGCCCTCAAGATCATCTAATATTTCTTGGGCTTGTTTTTGGTTTTTAATCGCCAGTTTTTCTATTTTTTGACCGTCCTTAGCCACTAAAATCGCCTTAAAAGTTTGGTTGGCGCCTTTTTTGGCCAATTCCGCTTCTATCTGCCAATATTCCTGAGGAATAAACTGGCGGATTTCTCTTTCGCGTTCAACCACCAACCTTACGGCCACTGATTGCACTCGTCCGGCAGAAAGTCCCTGAGCCACTTTCTGCCATAAAAACGGCGAAAGTTTATAGCCGACCAGGCGATCTAAAACTCTTCTGGCTTGTTGGGCATCGACTAAATTCATGTCAATCTCGCGGGGATGCCTCAGGGCTTCTAAAACAGCCGGTTTGGTTATTTCATGAAAAGTAATTCTTGCTGTTTTAAGTTTTGGGTTTTGGGTTTTAGATTTATCAAGACCAACGGCTTTGATAATATGCCAGGCAATGGCTTCGCCTTCGCGATCATAATCAGTGGCTAAATACAGATTATCGGCTTTGGCAATTTCCTTCTTTAAAATTTGAACTATTTTTCGCGCTTTGGCCGGGACAGTATATTTGGGCTGGAAATTATTTTTAAGATCGACTCCTAATTCTTTCTGGGGCAAGTCGCGAACATGGCCAAAAGAAGCCAACACCTTGTAGCCGTTACCGAGAATATTCTTAATTGTTCTTCCCTTAGCGGGAGATTCAACGATGACTAAATGCATAATAATTTTACAGAGTCTTAAGGTTTAAAAATTAAATCATGAGTGTTTGAAAATTAGCGATTTATCACGTATCTTGTGCCACCCAGGTTCTTGACCTTTCCTTTCATTTCCATCTGGATCAAGGTTGAATTAACGACCGCGGCTTCAAGGCCTGATTTAGTTACCAAAGAATCAATTAAAATCGGGTCTCTTAATAATTTTAACAGAATTGCCTCTTCGGCGGTATCAGCAATAATTTGTCTGGCTTCTTGACTTTTCGCCTTGGCTTCAAGGGCTAATTCTTCCAAAATATCCTGATAAGAAGTCACCAACTTAGCGCCCATTTTAATCAAACGGTTAGTGCCTTGGGAAGTTTCGGAAAAAATTTCCCCGGGGACAGCAAAGACCTCCCGATTGTATTCCAGAGCAGCGGCGGCTGTCAAGAGTGAACCCGAACCCTCAGCGCATTCGATGACCACTGTTCCCAAAGATAAACCGGCAATAATGCGGTTGCGAATCGGAAAGTTATAACGGAGCGCGGGCATTCCCAAGGGGAATTCGGAAATAATTGCCCCGCCCATTTTTAGGATTCTGTCAGCTAAACGGATGTTAAATAGCGGATAAATTTGATCAAGGCCGCAGGCCATCACCGCAATCGTCCGACCCTGAGCATCCAAGGCGGCCTGATGAGCAAAAGCGTCTATGCCTAAGGCGAGGCCGGAAACAATGGTAATCTTCTCGCGCGCCAAAGAATAGACAATTTCGGCCGTGGCCCGCTGACCATAGGCAGAAAACTTGCGCGAACCAACCACAGCAATCGCTAGCTCGTCTTGAGGCAGAAGCTCGCCCTTAAGATAGAGAAGGCCGGGAGGATCAGGGATTTCCTTGAGTAAATTGGGATAATCCGGGTCCGCGAAAATGATGACTTTGACGCCATATTTTTTTAACCGGGCAATTTCCTCGTCGGGATTCTTCTTGGCAATGGTTTCTTTAACGGCCTCAATTTGACCCAAATCTAAACCCGCCTCGGCCAGTTCTCGATCTTTGGCCTGCCAAACCTTTTCGAGTTTTTTAAACCTTTTAAATAATTTGGCGAAGGTTCTCGCCCCGATTTTTTGATGGGTCGAAAGTGCCACCCAATATTTAGCCTCTGGATTCATATCTTTAGTTTACCCCCACACCCAAACTTAAGCAATTCGGTGTATGACCGTGGGTGTCGGGGTTTATCGGCAATTGACAAGAATGTAAATTTATGTTAAGATTAATGTTAATTCGCGCCAAGGAGACAAGAAAAATGCGGAAAATGCCGCCGGAGCAGTTGCCATTGCCGTTTGCCAAAAGATTCCGACCTAAACCGGTCAAAAAGAAAGCGAGAAAAAAACCTGAGAATCTTGAAGAATGGGTTATCTTTGGCAGCGACGGCCGCATCGTCCGCACTATCATGGCAACCAGCTTGGCGCAAGCCATCGCCGGACTGCGTCATAAGTATGGCCTATCCGTGGGCGATCAGGGTTACGCCAAGCGGCGTTCGGAGTTTCCTCCCGAGATTGTTATCCGCTCGGGAATGACCGAGGCAGAATGCCTCGGCATTCAAGAACGAGGACGAATTTCCCAGTCCCGCCCCTGATGGGGCGGGACTTGACATTTTTCAACAACTATGCTATATTCAAAAAATCGCTAAGAGGTAAACAACTATTTTTCGCTGAAAGATAGTTGCTTTCCTCTTACACCCAACCCCAGTCTCGTACATTAAAATTAATTATTAGACTGGCTAAGATCCCAGCCCCAGTTTCGTAGAAACTGGGGCTGGGGGTTGGGACTGTAAAGGAGAGGTCAAAGAAGAAGGCCCTGCGCAAGCGGGGCTTTCTTCGTTATCTCAAATATTCTTTGCGCTCTAAATCATAAACCCGCGAGGGAAAACCGGGTAATATTTTATCAGTTTTAATTGTTAAATCCGCTTGGCCGATAATTGTCGACTCAATCTCGGAAAATTTTGCCGGCGCTGGCTGGCCTTTTTTATTGGCGGAGGAAGCCACTATCGGCCCAACTATCTCAATCAATCTCTCCAGCCATGGCGATCGCGGTAAACGAATGCCAATTTTATTATCATTGGTGATCATTTGAGGAAATTTCATTTTAAACATTGAGATGGGAAAAACTATGGTAATTTGACCATCAAAAAAATCTCTTTCCATCTTTGCTGGGATACTTCTATACCAAATCATGCTGGAGCGAATTTTGGTATATATTTTTAAGGTTAAGAGGAGTGCGGTTGGTTGAGAATACGGACGATTTTTGATTTTGTAAAGCCGTTTTATTGCTTTTTCATCTCTTAGACAACCAATGCCATAAACGGTATCGGTCGGAAAAATCAAAATGCCCGGCTGGCGTAAGGTGACGGCGGCAACACTAAGTGAGTTCTTGCTCTTAATGTCGATTATTTTCATAACGAGTTATCTTAAATTCCAAATCTCAAAGCTCCAATAATCATTCAAATCCCAATTATCAAAATCCAAAAAATTGCGAATTGAGATTTGTAAATTGATTGGTTATTGGGATTTAGAATTTGTAATTTTCGAAATTACTTCGTAATTTCGATTCCCATGCTTTCGGCGGTGCCCCGGACAATTTTTTTGGCGGCCTCAAGATCGTTAGCCGTCAAATCTGCCATTTTGGTCTTGGCAATTTCTTCAACTTGGGTTTCGGTGACTTTGCCGACTTTTTCGCGGTTGGGCACGCCCGAACCTTTTTCAATGCCGGCGGCTTTTTTCAAAAGTTCTGCTGCTGGCGGCGACTTAAGAACAAAGGAGAAAGTCCGATCTTCATACACCGTGATTTCTACCGGCACAATCGTCTCGCCCATTTTTTGCGTTTGGGCGTTAAACTGGTTGACAAACTCCATTATATTTAAACCGTGTTGGCCCAAAGCCGGCCCAATTGGAGGTGCCGGGGTGGCTTTGCCAGCCGGCGCTTGTAATTTGATGATGGTTTTAATTTTTTTCATAACTTCACTTCGAATTTAATTGTACATTCGTAAGTCACATTAAACTTTCTTAACCTGCAAAGAATCTAAGCTAACCGGGGTTTCGCGGCCAAACATGGAAACTAAAACTTTAATTTTCCCTTTATCTTCATCAATTTCGGTCACCTTAGCCTCAAATCCCTTCAACGGCCCATCGGAAATTCTCACCAAATCACCCGGTTGATATTCAATTTTAAACTTTGGTTCTTCAACCCCCATTCTTTTCTGGATGCGATCAATTTCCTCCTTTGACATCGGCGTCGGCCTGACTCCCAAACCAATAAAGCCAGTAACATTGGGAGTATTTCTGACAACATACCATGAATCATCAGTCACAATCATTTCCACTAAAACATAGCCGGGAAAAATCTTTTTCTCAACGGTTTTGCGGCGACCGTTTTTAATCTCAATTTGCTTTTCTTTGGGAACGAGGACTTGAAAAATTTTATCTTCCATTCCCAAAGATTCAATTCTCTGTTTGAGATTTTCCGCCACCTGCTCTTCATACCCAGAATAGGTATGGATGACATACCAACCCCGCTCCCCCGTTTGTTTTTGTAATTTTAGCTTATTGGCCTCGCGCTCTTCTTCCTCTTTGGCAAGATCGCGAATATTATCGGCCATTTTCTCTCCTCAATTATTTTAATAAATTAACTTTTGTAATAAACTGAACAATCCATAATCAATCGCGGCAATAATTCCCATGGAAATCAAAATTGAAAGAACAACAATAATCGAATGGCTGGTGACTTCTTTTCTGTTCGGCCAAATGACTTTGCGCATTTCCTCATAGGAACTGATAAAGTAATTGATAATTTTTTGAATCATATTTATTGGATACTATCAATTCTAATTTCACTATAAGATTGGCGATGTCCCCGGTTTCTTCGGTAGCGCTGGCGGCGATGGAATTTGAGGATCCGTACTTTGGGAAATCTACCCTGAGAAATGAGGCTGGCTTTAACTTTTTTCCCCGCCATTAAATCACGAAACTCAACTGTTTTTTGATCCGGCAGTTTTTCTACTTTAATTATATCACCAACTTGAACTTTATATTGTTTGCCGCCGGTTTTGATGACCGCAAAATTCATCATCTCTGACCTCGCTTATTAAAGTCGATGTTAAGCTGATTCTTAAAAAATCCCCGAGGGGACTAGACATTATAAGTATAGATTAATGAATTCTATTTGTCAACAGTTTGTCAATCAACCTAATGTCTAATTTCTCATTGACCTAATGACTAAATAATTTTGGGAATGAGAATAATTGGTTAATTTAAAAGGTAATCTTTCGGTGTCTAAGATAAATGCTTTGTAAAATCCCGATGGCAGCCAGATTAGTAATCATCTGCGAACCGCCAGAGGAGACAAAAGGTAAGGGAATCCCCGTTACGGGCATAATTCCCAAATTCATGCCCACATTAATTAAAATCTGAAAAAGCAAAACTAATCCCCAACCAATAGCGAAATAAAAACCAAAAAGATCCTTGGAAAGTCGCGAGATAGTGATGATTCGAAAACATAAAAAGATTAATAAGATAATTAAAAGACTGGAACCGACAAAACCAATGGCTTCGGCGGTTGAGGCAAAAATAAAATCAGTGTGGGCCACGGGCAGAAATTTTAGTTGAATCTGGGTCCCCTTGCCTATCCCCTGTCCCCAAAGACCGCCGGAACCGACGGTAATTTTTGCCTGAGCAACATTATAACCGGACCCATAAGGATCCTGAGAGGGATTAATAAAAGTGTAGATACGTTCTTTCTGATAATCTTTCAAGAAATGCCATCCGATTGGCGCGGAAATTAAAATGGCAGCCATGACGACCAATAAAACAATTTTTTTAACATTAGAAAAAAACAATAAAACTATCAATTCTAAAAAAATGACCATCGCGGTCCCGAAATCCGGTTGGAGAAGAATTAAAATTATTGGCAAAGCCACAATCGTCAAAATTAGTAAAATTTCGCGGAGGCGAAACTCTTCGGTCTCGGCGAAAATTCGCGCCAAAAATAACAAAATAACTAATTTGCCAATTTCTGAAGGTTGCAACTGAAAGACGCCAAGGTTGATCCAGCGATGAGCGCCAAAAGTTCGCGAACTAAAAAGCAAAACCACGATCAAAAGAGCCAAAACAATTAAATAAAGAAAAAAGGAAACGCCTCGTAGCAGTCGGTAATCAAGAAAGGTTAAAAAAATGGCCACGCCCGCGCCCAAAACAAGATAGATAATTTGGGAAATTACCAAAGTCGGCCTGGTGGCGTAAGTAACCGAAAAAATAATCACAATGCCAATGATTGACAGGATTAAGGGCACCAGATACAAAGACCAATCAATACCAAAGGGTAATTTAAGATGTAAGCGAAATGGTAGTCTTAAGCGACTCATCTCATACCTAACCAAATTTTTTGAGCCCCCAAAGTATACTCTCCCTCAAATTTTATGCCAGCATCTCGGCCTTTTTGAATCCTCGCTAAATTGGTGGCTTCAAGAATTCTGGTTTGAGAATTGAAAATAAGCGCGGCTAGCCGGTTATCCTCAGTCTCATAAAACAAGTGGATTTTATCAGCCGGATTGAGACCGGCTTTTTTACGAAGATCTTGAATTGAACGGATGAAATCACGCAAAAGACCTTCTTTTTCAAGCTCGGGAGTAATTTTGGTCTCTAAAGTAATTTGACTGCCTTCAGTGATTTTTAAAACATTAATTTCTTCTGCCAAAATCCTTTTGTATTCCTCGCCAAGTTTGGTGTCGATGACCAATTCTGCCAACGGTTGGCGTAGCCGAATACCGGCTTCGGCTCTTAGGGCGTGGGCTTTCTCGGCCAGATTACGCACTTTTTGCATATTTCTTAAAATTTCTTCATCAATCTCGCCGGCTTCGGCTGGCCCGCCGGAGCCCGAGCGCAGACGAGGCCAATCGCAAAGATGAACCGATTCCGGATCGGCTTTCGTTCTGAGTACTTGCCAAATATTTTCCGCCAAAAATGGCAGGAAGGGAGCCGCGATGATACTGATTTTTTTAAGCACATTATAAAGCGATTGATAAAAATTATCCTTGTCATTTCTTTTTCGTGAGCGACGGAGATACCATTGCGAAAGATCAGTGATTAAATCTTCCAAACTCCTAGTGGCATGCGTTAAATCGTATTCATCAAAATATTTTTTAATCCTGACGATTGTTTCATTGACGCGACTGGCAATCCATTGATCAAGAATGTTGGTTGATGGCGGGGCCTCGGTTTTTGGCGACCAATGATCGACTTCGGCATAAGTTGCTAAAAATAGTAAAGTATTCCAAAGAGGCAAAATGATTTTGCGCAGTTCGTTTTGCACTGCTTCCAGCGAAAAACGATAATCCTCGCCCATTGGCGTGGAAGCCATCAAGAAATAGCGCAGCGCATCAACGCCGACTTTATCAAAAATTACTTGGGGTTCTTCATAATTTTTAAGACGTTTAGAGAGCTTTTTGCCGTCGGCGGCCAAGACAATACCATTAACAATGACATTCTTAAACGCCGGCTTGTCAAAAAGGATAGAGGCAATCACATGCAAAGTATAGAACCATCCTCGGGTTTGATCTATGCCTTCGGCAATAAAATCAGCCGGGAAAGATTGGGTAAAAACTTCTTGGTTGGCAAAGGGATAATGAAATTGGGCGTATGGCATTGAGCCCGATTCGAACCAACAATCCAAGACCTCCGGCACACGTTTGGCTTTTCCCCCGCAGGAGCAAGTCAGTTCGATCTCATCAATTTCCGGTTTATGCAAATCCAAATTTTTTAAATCTTTTCCAGA
>Ga0272448_1007500_pt1 | contig 11525 bp, 9 predicted proteins | sample YNPCB0191_FD_202220 | JGI IMG/M metagenome (GOLD analysis project Ga0272448, IMG submission 202220) | Hot spring sediment microbial communities from Yellowstone National Park, WY, United States - YNP-CB-019-1 | ecosystem: Environmental > Aquatic > Thermal springs > Hot (42-90C) > Sediment... | reverse complement strand
GTATTCTGCTTGCACTGAAGGCCATCCGGCACCCGCACTACTTCCCGCCTGTTGTCTTCGAACGTGTCTTTCGTGTGCTCACCCTGGCGTGCGCATCACCCGCCCAGCAAACTGGGGGCCCCCCAGCTGATGGAACCCTTGACATTTAGCAATTCGCGTGGTAAACTAAAATCATGTGGTATATGGTATTCCGTATTCTAACTTCCTTGCGCAAGGAGCAACGTACGATGGCAAACCCATTCAAGCTCTGCATCCTCTTCGGCGATGCGCCCGACCGTCCCCCGGACCAGATCGCCCCGGGTTGGGAGATGGCCGAGGTACCTGTTGGCATCCTATTGGATCCCTTCGAAAGCAACGCCAACTACGCCGACAGATGCGCTGAGATCACCTCCTGGAACCTTCCGCCCATTAAAGCATCCAGCCACTTTCTGCACCGCTACGGACTGACGGCGACGGGGCCCGGCGTCGATTGGGAGCAGCTCTGCTTCTGGACAAAGCGCGCCTTCGAGCGCCTGCAGCCCCTTGGGGTTAAGACGGTGGGCGTCTATGGCGGATTTTTCCGCGTTCCAGAGGGTTTCTCTCGCGCCAAAGCGATGGACCAGGCTCTGTGTTTCACCGGCATGCTGGCCGATCATGCCGGGGCGCGAGGCATGACCGTTGCCTTGGAGCCAATGGGTGACCTGGATACGCTCTGGCCGCGCTATCTCGATGGCCTGACGTTTGTACGTCAGCTCGGACGCCCAGAAGTACGTCTGATGGCCGACCTGAACTACTTCTTCAAACTCCCTCAACCTTTGGAGGACATCACCGTGGCGCCGGAGTACTGCACTCACTGCCACATCGCTGGCGATCATGGCCAGCCGGGTGTCGGCGAGATGGAGGCAACCTATCTGCGGTTCTTTCGCATCCTGCGAGATATCGGCTACGAGGGCGGTGTCTCGGCTGCCTGTCCCTGGGTGAGCACCGAGGGAGCAGCGTTCGATTTCCGGCTAGAGACTGCCAAGACGCTGCGCTATCTGCAAGGGCTGCGCGACAGGGTCTACTCCGAGTAGGCTCATCTATGGGACCAGGGCCGCGTTCGACCGCCAGGGAGATGGGGAGGTACAGACGGCATGTTGCAGATTGGGGCGGCCAGAATCGTGTGGAAGCACGACTAAACCGAGTTCAGGGTCGGATCTGTGCGCTTGCGGCGGAGCTGCCGGCAAATCTCCCTGATTCTCCAGACATTTCAAGATAAGGACCCTGGGTCACTGTTCACCGTTGGGGGTAAGAGGGGTTGGAAAACGGGGCGAGCTGGCCATAGATGCAGGCATGGATGGCACGGAACACGGATTGCCGATGGCGTTCTACATGCCCTCCCGCAGGTTTGGGTAACCTGCGGGAGGGTATAGGCATGCCGATGCACCTGCTCCCAGGGTAAACGTGAATAGTTACGACCCTGGCGATTGCGCGCCGCAGCTACAACAGCGCGAAGCCTGCCTTCGCAGGCTGGAGGCGGTCGGCGGAGACCGACATCGCGTCGTTGTCGCTGCAGTTTCTAACCGCTGAGGCTTATCTCCAATGTCTGCTGATTCTCCGGTATACTTGACACAAGCGGTTACACGTGTCATACTACTGATGGATGTATACTGTGTACCGCTGCACACAAACTGGAGTAGATTACGAATAGAGGTTGACAATGCCGCGCCATGCACAACGTCTTTCTGACTTGCCCAGGCTTCGTGGCACGCTGAAGCTGGACCGTGTCCTGCTGAGGGATACAGCCGTAGAGAAACTGCGCGAGTTCATCGGCAGTGGATTGATCCCCGAGGGTACCAAGATCAGCGAGCGCGAGGTCTCGCAGATGCTTGGCATCAGCCGCATGCCGGCGCGCGACGCACTGATTACCCTGGAGCATGAAGGCCTGGTGGAGAACCGGTCGGATGGGCGCTACGTCATCCAGTTGACTGAGAGTGATGTGCGCAACTTCCTTCAGGTCCGCGCGGCGTTGGAGCGGGTCGCCGCCCGATTGGCTGCACGCAACATGAACGAGGAAGGGCGTGCCCTACTGCTGTCCAGATTGCATGACCTAGAGGATGCAGCTGCCCTCAAGGACCCCAAGCTCTGCGCGAAGAGGGATATTGCCCTCCATCAGGCCATTTGGGAGCAGGCCAGGAATCCGCAACTACTGAGAATGTTACAGTCAATGATGGGCGTCATCCTTGTACTGACCCTGCGCGTCGACATTTTCGGAGATGGCGATGCGCAGCAGCTTCTGAACGACCACCGCGGCTTGGTAGATATCATTCTTTCCGGAGATGCAGAGGCCGCGGGCCGAGCTCTTGAAGAAGAGATCGAGACCAACGCTACGGCGGATGCGCTGCGCACATTCCATGTTCCAGAGCACAGGGCAGAGGAGGGACCCCAACACTCTGAGTAGAGGAGTCTTGCCCTTGCAACGCCCGGTTGGGTGGGGCCTACCGTTGAGTCGGTCTCCTTATGCCTATACCCTCCCGCAGGTTTGGGTAACCTACGGGAGGGTCAAACCCGCAGGCAGGGAGCAACCGGCGTGTCGCCTCTCCCTCCCTCGCTCGCGGGGAGGGAGAGGGTGGGGGCATTCCAGTAAAAGTCCTGTTACCCTAACCGTGAACAGTTACCTCACGAAAATGCCTCAAAACACTATTGTGAAGATGGCGTGCGCCGGTGCAGGATAGCGCACAACCTGGCCGTTCACCCAAAGCTGGAAGAAACGGTCAGCATCGCTCTGGTTGAGGATCACAGTGGCCACCTGACCGTCAACATTGACGAAGGCCGTAGCCAGAAAGTCATCACTGCTAGATGTACAGGCGATCCGTTTGGCACCGGGCTTGATAAAGCGAGAAAAGTGCCCGAAGTAGTAGAAGGGAGGATTGTAAGACACCTTTCTCGTCTTGGTGTCCAGCACGACGAGGCTCGTATGGCCCAGACCACCTGCATGCCGGGGACCGCCGTTATCGTCCAGAAGCATGTTCCAAAACGTCCAGCCGTTCGTCCAGTTGTTCAAGTCGTAGATCATGTTCTTGGCCACGTTGACACCCGTCTCCCAGGTATCGCCCATGCCGGCCTCGGTGAAGATAATCGCTTTATCGGGAAACGCATCGTGGACGATCCGCACGTTGTCGAAATGCTGCCCGACGTAGTAGTGGAAGGCAATGCCGTAGACATACTTTGACGCTTCGGGATCATCGTACATCACCTCAGCACGTTGATACATCAGGCCACGGTTATGGTCCCAGAACATGAGCTTCACGTGCGATAAGCCATTCTTTTCCAGCGTAGGGCCCAGGTAGTCGCGCACGAAATCCCGCTCTTCCTCCGCCGTAAACACGCATGACTCCCAGACCTGCACGGCCAGCGCCTCGTTCTGAACGGTCAAGCCCCAGATCGGAATCCCCTCTTGCTGATACGCCTTGACGTACTTGACGAAATAGTCGGCCCAGGTTTGAAAGTACTCGGGCTTGAGCTTGCCGCCATATAGCATGTTGTTGTTCGTCTTCATCCAGGCCGGAGGGCTCCACGGTGACGCGTAAATCTTGATGTTGCCGTGGGCAGTTTCAAGCGCTCTCTTGATGAAGGGAATACGATACTTGCGATCGGGTTCGCTCGAAAAGTGCTCCAGCCCTTTGTCACCTTCGACATCGTCATAGGTGTACATCTCTGCAGAATAGTCGCAGCTATGGATGGTGGTTCGACACAAGGTGTATCCATTACCCTTATGCGGGTCAAAACACATCGTGAGGAACCGCTCCTGTTCGTCTGGCGACAGCTTGGCGAAGTTGTCTGCGCTTGCATCTGTGAACGCCCCGCCAAATCCCTCAATGATCTGAAAGGTCTTGTCTATGTCAATCATGATGGTGGGATAGTTCTCATCAGGCTGCTCAAGGCTCTCAAAGGCGCGAGGCTCCGCGTACAACATGCGCACGGGGCTCTTGCAGGTGGTGTAGACGACACATTCGTCGCAGTGATCGCGCTCTGAAGCACCCATCGGTGTTGCTTTCATTGTTACCTCCTTTCTGCACGGACAAAAATGAGCGGCCTGCAGCGCCGCGTGGTTGATTCTGCACGATCTCTGTGACAGCAAGGTGCTCATGTGGGCGCTGCCGCTGCCAGCAGCAGCCACTGAAGCACGTATAGCACGCCCAGGATGCCCACCTCGGTGACCGCCACCCGCCTGATGCGCTCCCTCGACCGGCCTGCGCGTAGGCCCGTGCTGAGATAATTCTCCATAACGACGATGATGATGATCCACGCCATGCCCAGGGGCACCACGCTCCACCTGTCGAGTACCAAAACGAGTTTAGCAGCGACGCCGGTCAGGATGGCAAGGGCAACCAGCGTCTCACGCACCTGCAGCAAGGCCCAGAGTGCGACGGCCGAAAAAGTGATCCAGGCCGCGTAACAGGTGATGATAAGGGCGTTGTGATGCCACCGGTTCCGCCCCGAAGCCTCACCCATTCAGAGCCTCCTATACCTCCGGGACACCGCGCAAGGTGAGGTTGTGGGCGAAGTGGCAGCTTACGAAGTGCTCTCCTCCCATGTCGGCCAGCGCGGGCTCCTCCGTCTTGCACAGATCTTGTGCATAGCGGCAGCGCGGGTGGAAATAGCAACCGGTGGGGGGATTGGCCGGGTCCGCAACATCCCCGGTCAACAGAATGCGGTCCATTTTCAGGCGTGGGTCAGGCCTGGGCACTGCCGACAGTAGCGCTTCGGTGTAGGGGTGCATGGGATGGCTGAAGAGCTCATCCGTCTCAGTCATCTCCACAAGCTTGCCCACGTACATCACGGCGACGCGATTGCAGATGTGGCGGATGACGCCCAGGTTGTGGGCGATGAACAGATACGTCAGGTTGAACTGCTGCTGCAGTTCCACCAGTAAGTTCAGAACCTGAGCCTGGATTGATACATCCAGTGCCGAAACCGGTTCGTCGGCGACAATCAAACGCGGGTTGAGGGCCAGAGCACGGGCAATGCCGATCCGTTGGCGTTGCCCGCCGCTGAAGGCGTGAGGATATCGCCTCATGTACTCGGGGCGCAGGCCGACAAGCTCCAAGAGGTAGGCAACCCGCTCCTCAAGCTCTCTCCCCTTCATTCCGATGACCGTCAACGGCTCACCGACGATCTGGAGCAACGTCATACGCGGACTCAGAGAGGAATAGGGGTCTTGGAAGATCATCTGCATGCTGCGACGCACCTTCTTCAACTCCTCGTTCTTGAGATCAGGCACATTCACCCATCCGAGTTGCGGATCTTTGAAAAGAATCTCACCGCTCGTGGGCTCGATGGCGCGCAGGATGCATCGGCCCGTGGTGGTCTTTCCGCAGCCGCTCTCGCCGACCAGACCCAGGGTTTCCCTATCCTTGATGTAGAAGCTGACACCATCCACAGCCTTGACGTGGCCGACCACACTCTTGAAAAGGCCACGCTCGATAGGGTAGTGTTTCTTGAGATTCTTGACCTGCAGCAATAGCTCATCATCCGTAGGCTGCATGTTGACCTTCCCGCCACTAACTATATAGGTGGCACCGCACATAATGCTCGCGTCCTACCGGGATCCATTGGGGTTCGTCTACATCGCACAGGCCGGGTTTGGCATCGGCGCATCGAGGATGGAAAGGGCACCCCGGTGGGGTGTTGTATGGATCGGGCACCGAACCTTCGATGGGAGCAAGCCGCCGACCTGACCTGGCGCTAACGCTTGGAACAGACCGCAAGAGAGCGCGCACATAGGGGTGTTTGGGGTCGTGGAACATCGGATCTACATCTGCACTCTCCACCACTTTGCCCAGGTACATCACCACAACCCGATCACACATCTCTGCGATGACACCCAAGTCGTGGGTGATGAACATGATAGCCATGCCGATCTCTTGCTGAAGGCGGCGCATGAGGTCCAGTACTTGCGCCTGCGTCGTCACATCGAGAGCGGTTGTCGGCTCATCGGCTATGAGCAAGCTCGGGTTACAGCTAAGGGCCATGGCAATCATGGCTCGTTGACGCATCCCGCCGCTCAGTTGGTGGGGATAGGAGTCAACGGTCTGGTTGGGCTTGGGCATACCCACCCGGCTGAGAATCTCAAGGGTGTGTTCACGAGCCTGTCGCTTACTCAGCCGCTGATGCAGTATGAACACCTCCATGATCTGATCGCCGATCGTGTGAACAGGGCTGAGAGAGGTCATGGGCTCCTGGAACACCATGGCGATCTCAGCGCCGCGGATGGCGCGGATCTCGCGGCCGTGAGGGTTGAGCTTCGTCAGCAAGATATCCTCGGTGGATACTGGTCCACCATTGCTTCTGTACTGGCGATGATAGACAATCTCCCCACTCACAATCCGCCCGGGATTGGGAACAATGCGCAGGATCGACTGCGCCGTGACGCTCTTGCCGCAGCCGCTCTCCCCCACCACCCCGAGAGTCTCACCCCTGCGCAGAGAGAAGGTTGCGCCGTCCACCGCGCGAACGATGCCTTCCTCGAGGAAAAAGTATGTCTTCAGGTCCTTGACTTCCACCAGCAAACCGCGATCATCCATGCGAAGCTCCTCCAGATGACCTGGCATTGGCCCTGTCCGCGCCACATGGCAGGCGAAATGGGCTCCAGGCTGGAGCACCTAGACCTTATATGGATCTGCTGCATCGCGCAGCCCATCGCCCATGAAGTTGAAGGCCAACACAAAGAGGACAACGAAGACGGCTGGCCACAGTAGCCAGGGTCGGTTGAGGACAACGGCGACGTTCATCGTATCGTTCAGCATCACACCCCAGCTTACCACCGGCTTGCGCAAGCCCAGCCCCAGGAAACTCAGGGCGGTCTCTCCTAGCATCATACCTGGGATGGCCAGGGTCATATGCACAATCAGGTAGCTCATCGTCGAGGGTAAGAGATGCCGCCTGATGATCTGCGCGCTACTCAGTCCGGCCAGTCTGGCCGCCATGACGTAATCCTCTTCCCTGAGCTCCAATAGCTTGCTGCGGACGATGCGCGCCAATCCGGTCCATCCGGCCAGAGACAGGATTAGGGTAATCATGAAGTAGACTCTCAGCGCCGGCCAATTCACGGGGACAGCCGCGCCCAGGCCCATCCACAGAGGGATGGTGGGGATAGACATCAGAAACTCGATGATGCGTTGGATAACCATGTCAACCCCACCGCCGTAATAGCCGGAAATGCCACCCAGGGTTGCTCCCAAAACGAAGCTGACGAGCACACCCACCAGGCCGATGGAGAGAGAGATGGCGCTGCCGTAGAGGACACGCGAAAAGACATCCCGGCCTAGCTCATCGGTTCCCATGATGGCGACCATTTTGCCCGCTTCGATCCCAAACAGGTGCATGTCAGCGTCGAACAGACCGAGGAGGCGGTACTTGTCGCCATGGACGAAAAAGCGGATCGGATACTTGACGGTTTTGTCTTCCGAGAACACGCGGAACTTCCTGGTGGGGTCGAGGCCCAAGGTCACGCCGTACACAAAAGGCCGCAAAGAGAACGACTGGCCATCATAGAAATGAACGGCCATTGGCGGCATATAGACGTTGATGCCAAACCGGGTATCTCTCCCGTAGGGAGCGACAAACGGGTGGATGAGCGCGATGAAATACATGAAGAAGATCACGCCCATGCCGATCATCGCCACCTTGTGTCTCCGGAAGTGGAGCCACATCAGCCTCCACTGGGAGGCCACGAAGATCTTTTCCTCTTCCTTGAGCTTTCGCCCCTTTGTCAAGATATCGGAAGGAATGACCGTTGACTCCATGTCCAGCTCCTATCCCGTACTCTCCCCGGGCAGTTCTCAAGCAATCGGGAACAGGCCTTGGTGGGCAGGCACCACACGGTTCGGTCCCACTCAGGTATAGCGGATGCGCGGGTCCAGCCAGGCCAGCAGCATATCCGAACAGAACGTCCCGATCAGGGTCAGAGCACAGGTGATAAGCATGCAGCTGGCGGCCAGGTACAAATCTTCTCCCCACAGGGCGCTGAACATCAAGGGGCCGATGGTGGGCAGGGCGAGCACGATGCCGACGATGGTTGACCCCGAGAAGATAGCCGGCAGCGACCAGCCGATAGTGCTAACGATGGGAAGCACTGCCACCCGGATAGGGTACTTGAGGAGCAATCTTCCCTCGCTCAAGCCCTTGGCCCGTGCCGTCTGCACATAGGGTTTATGTAGCTCATCGAGCATCATGGCTCTCATGGTGCGAATGAGCCAGGCGGTGCTCGACAGCCCGATGACGAGTAGAGGCACGGGGAGATGCTTCAGCAAGTCGATAATCTTGGTCGAGTTCCATGGCGCTGCGTCCAGCGATGGCGACCAGAGGCCACCCACCGATAGGCCAAACAGCTTGTGGCCATACATCATCAAGACGAGAGCAATGAGGAAATCCGGCGTCGATGCACCCAGGAAGCCGAAAAACGTCGCGGCATAGTCGCCGAGGGAGTATTGCCTGAGCGCCGAGTAGATGCCGATGGGGATAGCCACCAGGTAGGTGACGAACAGGGTCATGAATGATACGACGACGGTCATCGGCAGGCGCTCAAGGATCATATCTATCACCGGCCTGGAGGTGCGATAGGACATGCCGAAGTTGCCCTTGGTCAGGATATTCCCCATCCATATGCCGTACTGCACATAGAGGGGACGATCCAGCCCATAGGCGTGCCTCAAGGACTGGAGCTCCTCCTCGGTGAGGATTTGCCCCTGTTCTCCGACGCCCACCAGGTAATGGGTCAGGAAGTCGCCCGGAGGAAGGGTGATGATCAGGAAAGAGACGACCGAGCTCATCGCCAGCAGAAGGATCATATACAAGAACCGCCGCGCGATATAGGATCTCATGGCACAGATCTCCTCGACAAACCCAGGCTCATCTACCGCAGTATGTAACTGTTCACGGTTAGGGTAACAGGACTTTTACTGGAATACCTCTATCCCTTCCCTCCCTGGCGAGCGGGGATGGGGGCGACGCAGGTTTGATGCCTAGCCGCCGGAGGCGGCTTCACGTCGTCGCAGAGGCGGTTTTAACCGCGCCTGTCCGGCACAGAACAGGCAACCGCACCGTTCCCACCGCGCCTATCATCTGCCCCTGGTGCGGGGGCCGGGGTGGGGCATTCCGGCGAAAGTGCTGTTACCCCAACGCTGAACAGGTACTGCAGTATGTGGCGCGGCACGTGGTGCCTATGTGCGCCGAAGACGCCTGCCTCCGGACACCGTGCGAAGGCCGAGGCAGGTAACCCCTGCGACAGTGGGGGAGCCTTCCAGCAATTGCCGGCAGGCTCCCCATCGTGCGCTGGGTGTGTCTCCCTGGACACTCACCAGCCATGGTTCTACCGGTTGAACCACCAGGCTTCAGGGTAGATATGTATCACATCAAGCGTGTCCCAGCCGTTCGGCTTCACCTTGGGCAGGCCCACGATGTCCTTGTTGAAGAGAGTTGGGTTGGGTACGTCAACCAGGGTGCCGACCGTCAGGAGATTCTCGGCCTGATACTTGAGCATCTTGTCCATCCATTGCGGGTCGCCGGTCTGCGTCCACTTGGTGTGCCACTCGTAGAGCTGCTTGATCTCCGCCGGCGGCTCCTCGCCCTTGGCTCCGTTGGTCGTGTACCACAAGGTCCACGCCTGCCCCGCACAACTCTCGTCGCTGCCGGCGGGCACCAGGAACTTGGGCCGCGAGCCGAGCAGCACCGTCCCGATCTCATCACCGGTCCACGTCGAGAACATCAGGTCGTTGTTCATGGTGGCATCATGGGTCACGTTGCGCTCGACGCTCTTGTAGTCGATCTTAATGCCGACTTTGAGCCAGTAGTCGACCGCCAACTGGAAGACTTGATTAACCATCGCTGTCCAGACCTGGGTAGAGATCTGGGTCGGACGCCCGTCGGGCAGGGTGCGTAGCTCGTGCTTGGCATCCCACTTGAGGCCCATCTCGTCCAATAACCTGTTGGCCTCGTTGACATCGTACTTGGTATAGGCCTCGGCGTATTCCTTCTTCCAGTACGGAGTGCTGGGGTCGGCGGTGAACTGGCTCACCTTGGCCACACCGGCGAAGGCGACCTGGTTCATCTCCTCCCGGTTCAGCGCCAGCGACATCGCCCTGCGGAAGCGTACATCTTGGAAAACCTTGCGCCACACCGGATCCTTGGCGGTCATGTTCCAGTTGAAGACGCAGTAGTTCTGCACCTGTGTCCAGTCGTAGATCACGTACCCGTTCTTCTGAGCCGAAGCGGCGTAGGTTTGGTAATCCTTGAAAGGGACAGGTCCGCGATCGGCTTGTCCGGCAAGTCGTTGGGCCTGGGCGATCTCGTCGTTCTCCACAATCGTTATGAGCATGCCGTCGAAGTAAGGGAGCTGCTTGCCGTCCTGGTCTACCGCATAGTAGTAGGGGTTTCTCTCCCACGTCACGTTGCTGGGAGTGACCTTGGTGATCATGTAGGCACCGCTGAACGGTGCGCCTGGCCGGGCGCTGATCTCCTGCTTGTTTTCGAAGAACATGCGCGTGCCCCAGCCCGTGAAGCCTGCTGCCTTGGCCTCTGCATCGGCGTTGGGGTTGAACTTGGGGTGGAACTGCTGCATCCACTTGGCCGGCAACACGTGACTGCCCCAGAACCCCAGGGTGTGAGCAAAGCACTGGACGACGAACTGCGGCTTGGGCTCCTTGAAGATGATATCGAAGGTGTAGTCATCCACCTTCTCGATCTGCATGATCTCGCCGCCGGCCATGTAGTAGTCGTACGGCGTCTCGAAAACCTGCTTGTCCGCCAGGATGTAGTCGTGCCAGAAGACCCAATCATCGGCGGTGTGCTCCATGCCGTTGGAGTACTTGGTGCCCGGCCGGATGTAGCAGCGGATGGTCTTCTTGTCGGCGGAGTACTTGCAGTCTTTGTACCAGTTGGGGACCACTGTCTTCAAATCCTCAGACAGGCGCATGGGGATGCCCTGCATGGCGCCGTTGTTTCTCGCATCCCACGGCGAGGGGTTCTTGTCTGTGGTGGTAATGCGGAAGATGCCGCCGTACTTACCTCCCTTGCGCGGAACGACCAATGGCTCCTTTGGTAGGCGCTGGTCGACGGGGGGCAGTTTGCCTTGCTTGACGAGGTCGGCGAGTTTTGGTGCTTCTTGGTACTTGGATGGCCCTGCAGGTGCGGCCGCGGCGGGTTGCGGGGTCGGCGTGGCGGCAGCAGGCGCTGCTGTAGCGGTGGGTGCGGCGGCAGCAGGCGCCGCTGTGGCGGCAGGTGCGGCGGCAGCAGGCGCCTTTGTGGCGGTGGGTTGCGGGACCGGCGTAGCAGTGGGTGTTGGGCCGCATCCTGCCAGAACGCCAAGGATGGCAGCTGCCGAGGTCAGTTTTATGAACTGACGCCGCGTGATACGATCTTGGCTATTCACCTTGTTCCTCCTTTTTGCTCGTACCAATGTGCTCACACTAATGCAATTGAACCCAGCTGGGAAGGCCACTGGTGCTGAGGGGGAGCAGTCTGCCCGGTAGTTACCTCCTTTCTCGCCATCGGTGTTGCGTATCCGG
>Ga0272448_1007499_pt1 | contig 11526 bp, 9 predicted proteins | sample YNPCB0191_FD_202220 | JGI IMG/M metagenome (GOLD analysis project Ga0272448, IMG submission 202220) | Hot spring sediment microbial communities from Yellowstone National Park, WY, United States - YNP-CB-019-1 | ecosystem: Environmental > Aquatic > Thermal springs > Hot (42-90C) > Sediment... | reverse complement strand
TTCTCCAGTTAATAATTCTTATTGGTGGAGCAATTAATGGATTTTTAGCTTTAGGAATAAGCTTAGTTTTATCTCCGGGTATAATGGGAGGTTCAACTGGTTGGACTTATACCCAAAATCCCTTTATTAATGCAGGTCTTGAAATCACAGGAGGATTCATCAGTATTGGATTAGTATTAGCTTTGATTTGGATTGCATTTGCTACAATTTTAAGACTTGAAGGTTATGATACAAAGCGTCTTTTAGTGAGATTAATCATTGTTGGCATTTTGGTTTATTTTTCAAGAGTAATCTGCGGTCTAATTGTAGATGCAAGCAATATTTTTATGTATTATTTTTCAGATAAAATTTCTGGAATAGGGATTTTAACAAATACCTTAGTTGATGTAGGAAAAAGGCTCTTGGAAGTTTTAGTATCAATTGTTAACCCTTTGGCTTGGCCAAGAATAATTGCTGAATCTATAATTTTAATTTCAGTTCAATTTTATTTAGCAACTCTTCTAATCGCTTTCTTTTTAACTTTTCTTTTTAGATATGCTGCAATCTGGATTGCAGTAGTTTTGGCTCCAATTGCTTTTGTTTGTTCAATCTTGCCAGCAACTCAAAAATATTGGAGTTATTGGTGGAGAGAATTTATTGGTTGGTGCTTAGCAGGTCCAATCACTGCTTTTTTTCTTTATTTGGCAGCAAGGGCTGGACAAGTAATTGCTTCACAAGGACTTGGAAGTCAAATTGCAAACGTTTTTATTGGATTTAAAGATCTTTCTCCGCTCATTCCCCATTTTTTCACTATAGGTCTTTTACAAATGGGACTTATTTGGGGGGTAAGAAGTGCTGGTTGGGGTGGTCAGAAAGCTTATAGTTTTGCTCAAAGCGCTGTGGGTTGGGCAAGAGGAAAAATGGAAAGACGAGGTTTAACTCCTCAAGCTGCATGGGGAAAAGCTAAAGGAATGCCTTTGGGAAGAACCTTAGAACCGATTTTTGGAAAAGAGAGAATTGAACAATGGAGACGAAGGATGGAAGAAATGGCAACAAGAGAAGCTACTTTACCTCTTCCTGGTACTCAAATTCCAGGAAGAAGAGGTATGATTATTCGAGCAGCAGCCACTCCTTTGTGGGCACTCAGGCGAGCTTGGGGTCGGGCAATTGGTTTTGAACCAACAGAAGAAGCAAAAAAAGCAGAAGAAGCAGGATTAAAAGAAGCAACTGGATTAACAGTTCAAGAACAGGTAGCTCTTTTTAGGGCAACGGGCGATTTAAATAGAAGATTGGGAATATTAAGAGCAATTATTCAGCAAGGAAATCTCAGAGATGCAATGAATCTTGCTCAAAATGCTCTTCAACAACAAGAAATTACTGCTTTATACGATGTAGCAACAAGATTGGGAAGAGATAGAGAAATTATAGGATTGTATCCTCAACAAGCTAGGACGCATTGGGGTCCCACTATTCCAGGTCCAATACCCCCTGATATGCCTCCTCAAGTCCATCAATATGGCTATATTGTAGGAAGGATGAGAGCTGATGACTTTAGAAATATTCAAGAAGATGCAATAGCTAGAGATGAACATTTTGTTGAAGCTTTAATTAGGAGTGACAATCCAGAAAAAGTTAGTGAATTTATTAATAGATTTGGCGTGGCAGGTGCTGAAACAATTCAAAATGTTTTGCAAAACTTGGGACAAAGATATCACCAAGCACCCAGAGATTACCTTAGAGCGAATAATCGAAGATTGTATGCATATTTCACCAGAGGTGGAGGAAGGGGATTGATACAGATTTAATAGTTCTTTAAAAAAGGTGCCCTTTTTAGGGCACCCAGAAATTATTCAATTATTGAAAAGAACTCAGAGAAAGCTACAGCATTAGTTGCAGGATCCCAAACAACAATTTGATAATCACCATCTGGAGAAAGATTTGGCGAAATGGTCCAACCATAACTTCCTGTATCAGTTTGAACTGTTATAATCTCCCGATAATAATGGCCGTGCTTGAAAAGAATTATCTTGAGTTTTTCGCCAAGAAAGCCAGCTGTTTCCCATTTGATTTCAAGTTTTTCGCCATGCTTCACCTTTGTTCCTGCTTGAGGAGAAAGAATTGTTATTTTTGGTATTTGAGAAACAGAACTAAGAGATTGTCTGAGCTTTTCGATTTCTTTTTGCAAGTTTCTAACAGCCAAGTTTGCATCAGCTTCCCTTGCTTCTTTTTCCAGTTTTTGAAGTTCTGCTCGAAGATTTTTGAAAAGTCCGAGAGGAATTTTCCCCCATAACTGATCCAACTTTTGAATCATCAACTTCACCTTTTTTTCAGTTTCACCCATCTTTCACCTCCTTCATCTAAAGTCTATCATAAAATAAAATTTTTGTCAAATATGCCAAATTATACACAAAAAGATCTTTGGGACTTATATAAAACTCTTCCAGAGGAACTAAAAAGAGCAATTTTTTCTGCTGAAAACGCAGAAACTTTGCAAAAAATTTATGAAAGACATGAAATTAAAGATGAGATTGCTGAAAAAATTTCAGAATTAATCACTTTTGTTTTCTTAGGGCTTTTATCACCAAAGGAATTTCGTGATGCTTTGATTCAAGAAGTTAAAATAAATATAGAAACTGCAAGAATGCTTGAAAAAGAAATCTATCGTTATATTTTCTTTCCTGTCAAACCATCTTTAGAACAGCTCTATGGGGAAGGCGCTACTCCTTCTTTTGGTGTGCCTTTTGCTGAAAAACCTAAAGAAAAGCCAAAAGAAGATGTTTATAGAGAGCCAATTGAATAAAATTTATGTTATTTAAAGTTCCAAAATTTATTGAATATGAAACAAAGTTGATTGGACCCTTAACTGTTCGCCAAGCCCTTTTCATTATCATTCCTGCTGGAGTAGCTTTTTTGATTTATTTAGCCATTGGAAAAACAAACTATCCTCTTTTTCTTGTTTCAGCTTTTTTTCTAGTTGGAGCTGGAGTTGCAATGGCTTTTGTAAGAATTGAGGGCAGACCCTTGTCTACTGTTTTATTAAACTTTTTTAAATTTTCATTCACGCCCCAAAAATATTTATGGCAAAAGCCGGAAAAACCAGTTTTGACTTTCGAAATTAAAAAATATGTACCAAAAAAACTAGAAGAATCTCCGTTCCAAATTCCTGAAGCTTCTCATTTAAGAAGAGCTAAAATTAAAGTTGAAACTCAAACAAAATAATATGCCAAAGTCATCAACCCAATCTTTTTTAGAAGTTGAAAGAATCGAAAGGGGAATTGTTTATTTGAAAGACAAAAGTATCCATGGCGTTTTAATGGTTTCTTCTTTAAACTTTGCATTAAAATCAATTGAAGAACAAGAGGCAACTATTGTTCAATTCCAAAATTTTCTAAACTCTTTGGATTTTCCAATTCAAATTGTTGTCCAATCAAGAAGATTAAATTTAACTGGATATTTAGAAAGGTTGGAAGAAATGGAAAAGGCTCAATCAAATGAACTATTAAAAAGATTAATGTCTGAGTATCGAAAATTTGTCGGAAATTTGGTTGAGCAAGGACAAATATTTACAAAAAACTTCTTTGTAATTGTCCCCTTTTATCCATTTGAAATTCCAGGAGTAAAAAAAGGAGAGGAGTTAAGAAAGGAAAAATTGGAAAGGGCAAAAATCCAACTTTTGCAAAGAATAGAGTTTGTTGCTTTGGGTTTAAGAAGATGCGGTTTAGAAGTTGCCTTACTTGGAACTCCAGAATTGGTTGAACTCTATTGGAGCTGGCATCACCCAGAGGAAGCAGAAAAAGGTTATTTCCCAGAAGTTCCTCCAGAATTTTTAACTTAATATGCCTTTTTCACTTTTTAAAAGAGAGAAAAGAGAAATTGGAAAAATTATTAGCGCTCCACCAATTGAGCTAAAAGATATTATTGCTCCAGCTTCAATTGTTGTTAATCCAAATTATATTTCTTTGGGTAAAAAATTAGCCAGAACATATTTTATTTTCTCTTATCCTTCCCATTTAACTGCTGCCTGGCTTTCTCCTTTGATAAACTTCAATATTCCATTTGATATCGCTCTTCACATTCATCCTTTAGAAACAGGTCCTGTCTTAAAACAACTTAGGAAAAGGCTAACAGAATTAATTGCTGAAATCAACGAAAGAGAAGAAAAGGGTTTAATTAGAGATCCTCAATTAGAAATGGCCTATAGAGATTTAGAAGAAATGAGAGATAGATTAATTTCTGCTCAAGAAAGAATGTTTAAACTTGGTCTCTATTTAACGGTTTATGCTGATAACGAAAAGCAACTCAGAGACATCGAAACAGATTTAAGATCAATTTTGGAATCAAAACTAATCTACATTAAACCTGCTCTCTATCAGCAAACAGAGGGTTTTGTTTCAACAACTCCCTATGGTTCAGATAAACTCTTACTCCACACAACCTTAAACACCCTTCCCCTTTCTTCAACTTTTCCTTTTGTCTCTTTTGACTTAAGTTCAAATGAAGGAATTCTCTATGGAATTAACCTTCACAATAACTCTTTAGTTTTGTTTGATAGATTTTCTTTAGAAAATGCAAATGAAGTTGTTTTCGGAAAAATGGGTGGAGGAAAAAGCTATTTTATAAAATTGGAAATTTTGAGATATTTAATGTCTGGGGTTGAGGTAATTGTTATTGATCCTGAGAATGAATATAAAACTTTAGCTGATGCAGCGGGTGGGTCTTTTGTTTCGCTTTCTCTTACTTCTCCTCATCATATTAATCCTTTTGATCTTCCTCAACCTGCTCCTGATGAGGAACCTGGGAATGTTTTAAGGACGAGTATTATTAATTTGGTTGGTTTTATGAGAATGATGCTTGGGGGATTAACGCCAGAAGAGGATGCAATCATTGATAGGGCTTTGACTGAAACTTATGCTGCAAAGGATATTACTGGTGAAACTCCTCCTGAGTTTTGGAAGGAGAGAGTTCCTTTGATGGAGGATTTTGAGGAAATTTTGTCAAGGATGGAGGGGGCTGAGAGTTTGGTGAGAAGGGTTAGAAGATATACTCGCGGTTCTTTTGCTCAGATGTTTAATCAGCCAACTAATGTTGAGATGAAGAAACCTTTTGTTGTTTTTGGAATTAGAGATATGGAGGATGAATTAAGGCCTTTGGCAATGTATATTTTGATGCGCTATGTTTGGAATACTATTAGGGCTTCTCTCAAGAAAAGGATTTTGGTTATTGATGAGGCTTGGTGGATAATGCAATCTGAGGATGGGGCTTCATTTTTGTATGGGATTTGTAAAAGAGCAAGGAAGTATTGGTTGGGGGTAACAACCATTACTCAGGATGTTGTTGATTTTATGAAGTCTACTTATGGGCAACCGATTATTACTAATTCTGCGATTCAGGTTTTGTTTAAGCAGTCTCCTGCTTCAATTGATCTTGTGCAGAGGGCTTTTAATTTAACAGATGAAGAAAAATATCATCTTTTAGAGGCTGAGATCGGGGAGGGAATTTTCTTTGCTGGCAAAAAGCATGTTTTAATAAAGGCTATTGCTTCTTATTTAGAAGATCAATTAATTACAACTTCACCAGAAGAGGTTACAAAAATTAAAAGATTAAAACAAGCCTAAAATGCCAGAAACAAAAAAACAAAGTCGTTTTTCCCAAAAAGTTCCAGAAGAAGCTTTTACTTCTCCTGGAGAAATGGTTTGTTTATTTATTGCTTGTTTTATAGACTCTTTAGATTGGATATTTGATTTTGGACATCTAATCTATCTTGGTTCATGGGAAACTGTGGTTGCTTTTCCAAAAGCGGTTTTGGATTTGGCTTTTGCTTTAATGAGTGCTTTTTTATTAGGAATTTCACCCTGGAGTAATCTTTTGCCATTTTTAATTGAAAGAATTCCATTTTTAAGTACTATTTCACCGACATGGGTAATAAGAATATTAATAAGATGGATGAAAAAACCAACAGAATAGTTTTTCTAATTAAATTATTGATTTTTACGCTTTTTTTCTCCTTCTTTCTTTTTGGTACTGCTTTTGCAATTTCAGCTAATGAATTGGCTCAAAAATTAGGAAGTTTTGTAAACAATGCAATAAGAGTTGGAATAATTTTGGCTTTCCTTGGTTTGGTTTGGGGCGGTTTTTTGTATCTCACTTCAGCAGGAAACAAAAACCAACTTCAAAAAGCTAAAGATCAAATTTTTAAGAGCTTCCTTGGGGCCTTATTACTTTTAACAGGTTTAGTATTCTTACGATATATTCGAGTGGAAATTCCTTCTTTAAACCCGGTACAACCAGAAATAATAACTGAAATTCCAGAGGCTTTAACACAAAAAGCAGGTGCTTATTTACCAAATGCTGAAATTCCAGTTGAAACTTATATAAAAGGTGGAGAAGATAATAAATCTTTTTTATTAGATGTAGAATTAATAAAAGAAATTCAAAAAATTTTTGAGGAAGAACTTGTGCCAGCCCTTAAAAAAATTAACGAAGATGCTGATAAAATAGTGAATCTTATGAATCAATGTAGTTGTAGCGCAAATACTGAACCTAAGGGAGGAGGAACAATATGTACTACGAAAGAAGAAACTGTAGGAACTAGCACAATAAAATATTGTGAGAAAACCGATTGTTGGGTTGAAAAATGTGTTGGAGATCCTTGTAAAAATGTAAGAGATGATATAGCTCGAGCTATTCAAGAAAATATGGAAGACATTCTCAAGGTAATGGAAATTAAAGAAAAATTAGAAGGGAAAATAATATCTATGATGGAGCCTATAGCTAAATTTTATTATGTAATAACGAAAGGAATACAACAATGCCCTGACTATCTTGTTTTAGATCGTGAATACTTTTCCCAACTAAAAGATCTTTTGCATCAACAAATGGGCGATATAAACTGGGTTGTAACAAGAGTTCCATTCCTTGAAGAGATAAAAAATTTAAGAAAATGGAGTTTTGCCGATTTTTATTGTCCAAAAACAGGGCTTTCTCCAATTTTACCAACTACAGAGCAAGTAAATGAAATTGAAGAAAATTTGCGAGAAAGACTCAATAAGGCTTTTACCAAACCTGAAGAACAAGAAGAGCTCAATTCTATAGAAAAATCTCTAAGGGAAAAATTGGGAGAGCTTTATCCTGAATATGAACTTCCATCAAGCTGTCCTCTTTCAATTCCCTTTGGAGAAGTAATGGAAAAAATTCTTGAACCAGTAACTCAGTTAAGAGATAACATTTTACTAATTACTGCTTTGGCAAAAGAAATGACAGAAGAGCTGGACAATCTCCATAGAGTATATTTTCAATGTGGTTCTGACTTATGTGATCGCATCGGTGAATGTGGAAGCACAGATGCAAATTGTCCTTGCGAGCGCTATTGTAGAGGAACTGGGTGCCCTATAGCAGATGCTCTTTCAAAAAAAGCTATAATCTGGGCAAAGTATGAAGCTATCAATAATTTCATATCAACTAATCAAAATTTAATTAAAAAAATTGAAAAATGGATGGAGCAATGGGAAGAAATAGAAAATAGAGTAAGAAAAAGGGAAACTTCTTTAACTCAAGAGGAAATAAAGGAAATTTATCATGCTTATCCTGAAGCTCAAGAAGTAGTAGCTTTTGAGTTGATGGCAGCCAGGATGCATTATTGCTTTGCTCAACCAAGAGAAGTTGAGGCAGGTTGGTCATTAGCAAGCTGTCAAGCAAGTTTAGGTTGCCTTAACCCAGAGAATAAAATTATATCCAAAACTGAGGAAGACTGTAAATGTGCAACAAGCACAGAGTGTGTAAACTCTTTTCCAATTTTAAAAGATTATAAATGTCGATATTTTAGCCCCAGCTGGCTTCAACAATATCTTCCTTGGCTTGTAGCAATTTTAGATTTTTTAGGAATTCACATTGAAGGAGATTGTTATAATTTTAACTTTTTCTGTTGCAGATATAAATGAAAACAAAAATTTTATTTATAATTTTAGCTTTCTTTCCCCTTCTTTGTTTAGCTCAAGGATTAGAAATAAGTTATCCCAGAATAAGCGGAATTCAACCTGCCAGGGCTTCTCCTTATTTATATACTCTTTATGTTTTTTACTTTGCTCTTGGATTTGTTGCAATTTTAGCCTTTATTTCTTTGGTCTTTTCTGGCTTACAATATGTTAGTTCAGCTGGAGACCCGGAAGTAAAAAAGCGAGCAAAGGAAAGAATTTTGGCCGCTTTTTTTGGAATTTTAATTCTCTCTTTTGGAATTTTAATTTTAAGACAGGCAAGAGTAGAAAATCTTTTTTTAAGAGAAGTAACCTTGCCCCAAGTTGGTGAAGCACCTACAATTGAAACAGAAAAGGAAATTTCAAGAGATCCTATACAACATATTCGCAAGATAGCTGACGATATGTTCGCTGCTACTTTTTTCTTAAATTCTGTTCAAATTCAAACATTTAAAGGTTTTTTAGACAATTGCACCTGCGGAAATGCCAGATCTTTATGCGACTACGATGGAAAGTCTTGTTCTCCCTTAAAATGCACTGGAGATCCCTGTCCAGACAGAGATAAAATTAGAAGTGAAGAAATTGCTTTAAAATTAAAAATAGAAGAAATTTTGTTTTATGGAAGACTTTTAGAAGATGCAAAGGAAAATTTAAAGCCTGAAATTTTAGGAAAAGAACCAAGTATTGAGTTAAATCTAAAGTTAGAAGAGTTGAAAAAATTAATTGAGGAATTGAAACCTCTTTTGGAAAAATTAAAGCAAAAAGTTTTGGAATTAGCTCCTATTGGACGAGAATGTAAAGATCCGGCTACAGATTGTAATGGAAGTTGTGAATTAAGTAGTGGAGATCCGCCAAAATGTGAAGCTAAAAATTGTGAACCTCAAGATAAAAAACTTTGCGATATGGATAAAGTAAAGGATCTAACTTCTCAAATCGATGATGTAATTTCTGAAATTCAGACAAAATTAATCGCAATTAAGGTATTTCCAATATGATTTGCCAAAAATTTTGGTTTAAAATCTTTTTTCTCTTTTTATTTTTTATCCCTTCATTAATTTTTGCCCAAACACAAAGGCCAGCTTTAGAAATCCAATACCCAACATTACCAGGAATCGAAGTTCCTACCTTACCCTCTCCTGTTGAGGCAGGAGATTTAATTCGTTATATAAGATATGTTTTTAATTTTGCAATTTTTTTTGGAATAATCATTTCTCTTTTACTCTTAATAGTTGCTGGACTCCGTTATCTTTATTCTTTAGATAACCCAAAAATAAAAGCTGAAGCCAAAAATCAAATATTCAATGCATTTTTTGGTCTCATCTTGCTAATAATTTCTTATAACATCTTAGCTACAATAAGTCCTAATCTTGTTGTATTAAATCCCCTTTCACTTGAAAGAAGGCGACTTTTCATAAATTTATTACAAAGGCCATCAAGAATTAGCTTTAATGAACTTATCCAAAGATTAGAACCAACTCAAATTCCTTTAGAATTAGCTTATCCAGAAATTCATGGTTTTAGACCAAGCGTAATTCCGTTTACTACTTCATTTCCTGATTATCCTTTAGAAAGATTACTTGCAAGATATATAAACTATATTTACAACTGGGCAATAGCAATTGGGATAATTTTGGCTCTTTTGTTTTTGATAATAGGGGGAATAAAATATCTCTCTGCTGCAGGAAATATTGCTTTGCTCAATGAAGCCAAATCCCAAATTTTTGCCTCACTTTTGGGTCTTCTTTTGCTCTTGGGTTCTTTTGGAATATTGAGAGCCCTTAGACCAGAATACACTATAATTTCTCCTGCATCCTTGGAAGAAGTTGAAGTTTATATTCCAGAAGGAATTTATTTTTGTTCAGAAAGAGCTCCAATGGGTTCTCAGAATTTAGATCTTTTTCAAGAATATATTTTGAATGAACTATATAGAAAATATGTTAATCCAAATTCAAGATTTATTTTTACTAAAAGATTAAAAGCTGAATTAACTCTCTTTATCCAAACATTCTGTGAGAGAATCACAAATTCCCAAAACCTTCCTCCAGAAATTATGGGAGGGAAGGTTCAATTAGAGGCAACTGAAATAGAAAAAACCTTAAAGGAGGTTCCTGGATTAACCGATGATGAAAAAAAACAAATCATCAGTGATCTCACTTCTCAACCAATTGAATATTCAAGCTCAACCCATATTTATATTAATGGACCTTACGGAATAATTTTGCATGAACAACCAGATTTTAAAGGAAAGGGAATAATATTTCTCATAGCAGAGTATGGAGGGAATTGGTATGGGGAGGATACGGTAAGAATTCAAAATTACAATCCCCCACTTTTTGCATATCGAGAGATTACTGATTGGGTAAAAATGCAGCTGGGTGGTAGTGTTTCTTCAATAACTGTTTTTTATGATTTAGTTTTTAAATGCTGGCTTGAAGCAGGAACACACAGTGCCGGGGGAGAAGCAGAAGTTAAATCTTGCTTAGAAATTCCCACTTTCGATGACCCGACTCTTAGAGAAGCTCTCACTTTTTATCTTTTTAGAACTCAAGACTTTGGAGGATTTGAGGAAAGAAGCCAAACATCTTTTCCAGCCGAACTTGATTACAAATTTGAACTTCCAGTTGGAAGGCTTCAAGATCTTACAACAGGAGGCGAAGGAAAGTTAACGCTTGCAGGTTTTGAAGTTCTTAGAAGGGGTATATCTGCTGGGATTTGTACCCCTTGTCTTTCAGTAAAATTTCCCAGAGAAAAGGATTGGATTTTTGTAGCTGCAAAGCAAACACTTGTTGGACAGGTATCTGAGATTTTTGTTACTGATAAAAGTGAAAGGGATCTTTCAGTGACGTACGCAAGAAAGTTTTGTGAGGAAAATGGTAATGAATTTCCTTGTTTAGGTGCTTTTTGGGCATGGCCAGCTGTAATAATAAAAGCTCCACGATGAAAAAATATATTTTTATAATTGGCTTTTTAATTTTGCCTTTTCAGATTTTTTCTGCCACCTTTCCTTTAGAAATTACCTATCCCAGATTTGGACCAATTGCTTTACCTTCTTTTTTAAACCCTGAAGAATTTTTGCCAAGGTACATAGATTATATTTATAGAGTTTCTGGAATAGTGGTTGCTGTTTTGGGATTCTTTGCTTTAGTGTTGGGTGCTGCATTATACATTGCTTCAGCTGGAAATGTTGGAAGACAAATTGAGGCAAGGGAAAGAATTTTTGGGGCTCTCTTTGGAATTTTAATTTTTGCTGCTTCTTTTGCACTTTTAAAGCTTTTTCACACAAGTTTAACCCAAATTCAATTGGCCCAACTTCAAATGAATTTTGTAGAAGTTGAAGAAGGAGTTTGGCTTTGCAATCGAGAAATAAGAGTTCTTGATCCCTATCTTTCAGAAGATCAAAAAAGAGATGTTTTTTTAACTTTCGAAAATTACATTCTTCTGAGAGATTTTATTAAAAAAGATTGGTTGGAAGGAAAATTGGATCCAAAAATTCAAAGAGTAATTGTAAATCTTGTAAATACTGTTAATCAAGAATGTATTCGATTTAATGCAAGCGGGGAAATTCCTCCTGATTTTC
>Ga0272448_1007495_pt1 | contig 11531 bp, 5 predicted proteins | sample YNPCB0191_FD_202220 | JGI IMG/M metagenome (GOLD analysis project Ga0272448, IMG submission 202220) | Hot spring sediment microbial communities from Yellowstone National Park, WY, United States - YNP-CB-019-1 | ecosystem: Environmental > Aquatic > Thermal springs > Hot (42-90C) > Sediment... | reverse complement strand
ATGTTCGAAACAGGTGACGCAGTCGGAGCATTCGAAAGGATGCACCTCCTTGGACTTGCATACCAGGGACTCAACGCAAACAACCTCCTATTTGACCTTGTTAAGGAGAACGGTAAGGGAACAGTGGGTACAGTCATAGCATCCCTCGTTGAAAGGGCCATAGAGGACAAGGTCATCAAAGTGGCCAGTGAAATGAAATCAGGCTACAAGATGTACGAACCAGCCGACTGGGCTCTATGGAACGCATACGCAGCAACAGGTCTCCTTGCAGCAACAATAGTCAATGTTGGAGCAGCAAGGGCAGCCCAGGGTGTTGCATCAACAGTACTCTACTACAACGACATACTCGAATACGAGACAGGACTTCCAGGTGTGGACTTCGGAAGGGCAATGGGTACCGCAGTAGGATTCTCATTCTTCAGCCACTCCATCTATGGTGGAGGTGGACCAGGTATATTCCACGGAAACCACGTCGTTACAAGGCACAGTAAAGGATTTGCTCTACCATGTGTGGCCGCAGCAATGTGCCTTGACGCAGGGACACAGATGTTCTCAGTGGAGAAGACATCAGGACTCATAGGATCTGTTTACAGCGAAATAGACTACTTCAGAGAACCAATAGTTAACGTTGCAAAAGGTGCTGCAGAGATAAAGGACCAGTTATAGGTTAAAATGGGGAGTCATGATGCCAGAAACAGGATTCATCGATGTTAAGATCTTCCCCCAGCGGCTGCTGAAACCAGAGACCGTTGAGAAGATTCTTAACAGAATCTATGAACTTGAGGGCATAGTAAGGGTGCTGGTCCATGGACCATCCATACCTGACAGGGTATACTATGGCCCCGCAAGGGGAACAGAGGTTAACCACAGCGACCGGCGGAAGATAAAAGTCCGCGGAGAGGAGGTTGAACTCCGGGTGAAGGTCGGAGAGATCATTGTGGGCATACTCCCGGAGGCCCTGGAGGAGAAGATGGAAACAATCGAGGAAATCCTGGATGAAGTGCTCCCCTGCTCCTATAAGGTATTCATAGGTGCCTTCACAAAGAAGGACATAACCATCTCCGATTACCTTAAATACGGACTTAAATTTGAGGAAAAGATCGATCCAAGGGTAATCGGCATGGTGGATCCCAGCTCAAGGATGAAGGACACCGTTATTAACATAAAATGATTGTGAGGTTATGAAATGTCTTACAAAGCCCAGTACACTCCTGGAGAAACCCAGATAGCTGAAAACAGAAGAAAACACATGGACCCTGATTACGAATTCCGTAAATTAAGGGAAGTATCAGATGAGGACCTGGTCAAGGTCCTGGGGCACAGGAACCCTGGTGAGAGCTACAAGTCCGTGCACCCACCACTCGATGAGATGGACTTCGAAGAGGATATAGTAAGGGACATGGTTGAACCCATACAGGGTGCAAAGGAAGGTGTCAGGGTAAGGTACATCCAGTTCGCAGACTCCATGTACAACGCCCCGGCCCAGCCCTACGACAGGGCAAGGACCTACATGTGGAGATACCGTGGTGTCGACACAGGTACACTATCAGGAAGACAGGTCATCGAGATGAGGGAACTCGACCTTGAGGGTGTATCCAAGGAACTCGTGGAAACAGAACTCTTCGACCCTGCAACAACAGGTATAAGGGGTGCAACAGTCCACGGACACTCCCTCCGACTCGATGAAAATGGTCTCATGTTCGACGCCCTCCAGAGGTACGTCTTCGATGAAGAGAAGGGGCACGTGGTATACGTTAAGGACCAGGTCGGAAGGCCCCTCGATGAACCTGTGGACATGGGTCAGCCCCTCGGCGAAGATGAACTCAAGAAGATCACCACAATCTACAGGAAGGACAACATCGCCATGAGGGATGATAAAGAGGCAATTGAAGTTGTTGAAAACATACACACCGGCCGTACCATGGGCGGTTTCGGTATGGACGTATTCAAGGATGACCTAAGAAAAAGGCTAGGTGATGATTAATGGATGAAAAGAAACTATTCCTTACAGCTTTAAAGAAGAAGTTTGAGGGGGAAGACCCCGACGAAAAATACACAAACTTCTACTGCTTCGGCGGATGGGAACAGTCCGCACGTAAAAAGGAATTCACAGAGTACGCCAAGAAGGCAGCTGAGAAGAGGGGAGGAATACCATTCTACAACCCTGACATCGGTGTGCCCCTGGGTCAGAGGAAACTCATGGCCTACCGCGTATCAGGCACAGACGCCTACGTTGAGGGTGACGACCTCCACTTCGTCAACAACGCAGCCATCCAGCAGATGGTGGACGACATAAAGAGGACAGTCATCGTGGGTATGGACACAGCACACGCTGTCCTTGAGAAGAGGCTCGGTGTTGAGGTGACCCCTGAGACAATAAACGAGTACATGGAGGCAATCAACCACGCCCTCCCCGGCGGTGCCGTCGTACAGGAGCACATGGTTGAGGTACACCCTGGACTCGTTGAGGACTGTTACGCCAAGATCTTCACAGGTGACGACAACCTGGCAGATGAACTGGACAAGAGGATACTCATAGACATAAACAAGGAGTTCCCTGAGGAACAGGCCGAACAGCTCAAGAGCTACATCGGCAACAGGACATACCAGGTCAACAGGGTTCCAACAATAGTCGTGAGGACCTGTGACGGTGGTACAGTATCACGATGGTCTGCAATGCAGATCGGTATGAGCTTCATATCAGCATACAAGCTCTGTGCAGGTGAAGCAGCAATCGCTGACTTCTCATACGCTGCAAAACACGCCGACGTTATAGAGATGGGTACAATAATGCCTGCAAGGAGGGCAAGGGGACCAAACGAGCCCGGTGGAGTTGCCTTCGGAACATTCGCAGACATAGTCCAGGCTTCAAGGGTTTCAGATGACCCTGCGAAGATATCACTTGAGGTCATCGCAGGCGCAGCAGCACTCTACGACCAGGTCTGGCTCGGCTCATACATGTCAGGTGGTGTGGGTTTCACCCAGTACGCAACAGCATCCTACACCGACGACATCCTCGACGACTTCGTATACTACGGTATGGAGTACGTTGATGACAAGTACGGAATCTGCGGAACAAAACCTACAATGGATGTTGTGCGCGACATATCCACAGAGGTCACACTGTACTCACTTGAACAGTATGAGGAATACCCCACCCTCCTGGAGGACCACTTCGGAGGATCACAGAGGGCAGCTGTTGCAGCTGCAGCAGCAGGATGTTCCACAGCCTTCGCAACAGGAAACTCAAATGCAGGTATCAACGGATGGTACCTCAGCCAGATACTCCACAAGGAGGCCCACAGCAGGCTTGGATTCTACGGATACGACCTGCAGGACCAGTGCGGTGCATCCAACTCCCTCTCAATCAGGAGCGACGAGGGTCTCATACACGAACTCCGCGGACCTAACTATCCAAACTACGCCATGAACGTGGGTCACCAGCCAGAGTACGCCGGTATAGCCCAGGCACCACACGCTGCAAGGGGAGACGCCTTCTGCACAAACCCACTCATAAAGGTTGCATTTGCAGATAAGGACCTTTCCTTTGACTTCACATCACCAAGGAAGTCAATTGCAGCAGGTGCCCTCAGGGAGTTCATGCCAGAGGGAGAAAGGGACCTCATCATACCAGCTGGAAAATAATTCCAGCAGAAAATTTTTCTTTTTTCAAAGAAAGGAATAGAATTAGATTCCCGTTATTGTTTTTCAGTTCCAATACACTAATCTGTTTCAATATAGATTCTGTGTTTGTCAAGGTCTATCCTTGTTATTTTTCCCTGGAACTCCTTTACAGAGTCCAGTATGTCAGTTGCCATGATCCCATCTTCAAGGACCTCAATGAATATAACGTCCTCCATGAGGAGGTCTCCACCTTCTGAGTAGAGGCTTGATTCACACATATGCTTTCACCACACTTCATATTGAGTTGGAGAATATATTATTTATACAATATAAATTTTTTCATTATTAATCATGTTCTTTTTCATGGATTACAGTAATCATCTCTCCAGCCGCCATGGAACCCTGAACTCTTAAGGTCTTAATAAAGCTCCTGGGCCCCACCACAGCATGGCTGGACTACTTAACGCAATATTTATCTATTGGGACCCACAAAGACATATTACAATACACGTTTGGGGGGAATCAATGGATAAAAGCACAAGGATACTGACTAACATTATACTTTTGTCGGTTTTCTTCTCCCTTATAGGGGCAAATGTAGCGTATGATAATTCTTCAGAAGTAACTAGGATTTATGGAACAGTTTTTGACTGTAAAGGTAATGGCACCATTTCAGGAGCCAATGTAACAGCATATAATTCTAACTTTTCAGCATCCAATCTAACAGATGCAGATGGTAATTATGTTCTTCATGTGCCTGAAGATCTGAATTTAAGCGTGGTTGTAAAGTTCCCGGGACACCTTGAATCTTTTAAATCCATAAAAACCGGTAAAGATACAATTAACATGAATTTTACCCTTGGCCAGCCAGCTGTGACCATAACAGCGCCCTTAGAGGCATTCATAAATGAGAACTTTCAGGTAAGCCTTACCTTTGATAACAATGCCACAACACCCGGATTTGGACCGATAGTTGAGCTCATATTACCCCCGAGATAAGCTTCGTCAATGCAAATTACATGGGCTTCCCTGTGAATGTGGTTGATGCAGGAATATTCCCCTCCTCAGGAGAACTTTTAAACCCCCTCACAAGAAACACCACCACAGGAAACCCAGGCTATCGCCTGATAATCATCGAGTACCCCTTCGGAAGCTTTGCCCCTGACCAGCCACCAGCAACCATAACAGCAAACATGAAAATGGCGCTGAATGCAAGCCTCGGCACCCCATTAAATATAACGGCGAGACCCATATTCAGGTTCGGCAATAACCCCCTCGACGACCCATCAACTGATCCCCCTGTATACGGTGAGACTCAGCAGGCGAGCATAAAACCCACCGTCCTTAAAGTGAATAAAAGGGCCATACTTCATGAGGATGAGACAGCCACCGGTCCTAATTATCCCTTTGACTTTGTAATAGATGTTGATGTGGCAGATGGCGCCACACTGCAGAACCTGACAATAACAGATTACCTGCCGGCTAATCTGCAGTTCATGGCGCTGATCGATAATGCGGGTGGTCAGAACATCAACCTGCCATCCACTGCAATACCCGGAGGAAACATTACAATAGCTTTCACTTCAGTAACCGGTGCACTGGGCACTGATAGAACAATAAAGTACCGGGTATATGCTCCAGAATTCGATAATAACACATTAAGTGTCCTTGATCCCAATACGGGCTCTCATGTGAACGCCACCAATAATGTACAGGGAAAAGGATCCTATAACGGTACGGATGTATCATCAGCATCTAATTATACGGTTTACCTCAAATCACTTGCAATACAGAAATCAGTAACCGACCTAAACGGGGGTTATATACGTCCATCAGATATTCTCCAGTACATTATTAACTTCCAGTTATCAGATTACTTCCAGATAAAGGACATAATAATAAACGATACCGTTGGAGACGGACAGTCCTTCCTCGAAGGCTTCACACCGATACTTGTCATAACAGAAGCAGGTAACACCCTGAACATACCATTTGACCCGGAGAATTATCATGTGTATCACGATAATGCCACAGGAAAGTGGATAATAGTATTCAGGGTTTCAGATCAGCTGGTAAACTCTGGATTGTCCGGTAACCTTACAGGCGGACTATATACCAACAGGAGCAGTAACCGGGGCGCCACAACAGGTTCAATAACATTCAGGACGGTAATTGACATAGCATATGAGGACCCCTCAAATTATCCGCCAGGCCATCCTAACCTCAAATCAGGGGATTCCACATCCAACAGTGTGGATGTTGAGGCCGAACTAACCCACAATGATCACAGGGTGGCTGATGGCAGCGGGGCAGGTGTCACCATAAACCTGCCAACAATCCGTAAGGAAATCTACGCAATAAATGGTGACATGGGTATAACTCCGCCATATCCTGTAAGGCCAGGGGATAATGTAACATTTTCACTAAGGGTAAGTGTACCAACAACAAACCTCTGTAACTTCACAGTATCTGATTTCCTCCCGGTACCCTTCTTCAGGGCTGATCAGGTAACTACAAGTATATCTCAGGGAGACACCCCACCCGGTGCAGGGGAATGGAGAATAGCATCCGATGATACCTTATCAGCTTACCTCGGCAGATTACCTGATATAGAAGTAGACACATCAAACAACATGATCCGATTTAAATACGGGTCATTTAACAGTACGGACCAGACTGAACGGATAGTCCATATCCTGTTCACCGTAACAGCTACAGACGAACCCTTTGCAGATGAGTTATACTTAACAAATCAGATGTCTGTTGTTTATTATAACAGCCACTGCGAATCATTTTCAGATACCGCGATACAGCAGATTTTAACCCAGGAGCCAGAACTCACACTCGATAAGAGGGTCAACGGCACCACTGGGTCAGGAACCATAGATCCAAAGGGGGATCTTACAGGTGCAGATGCAGGGGACATCATAACATATAATATAATAATAGAGAACACAGGGCACTGGAACGCATATAACGTAACGGTGAGGGACAACCTGCCCCCCAAATTAACTTATCCAGTACTTATTAGTGTAATGGACGCTGATGGAAACCCTGTGGCCTATACCGGCGACCTTTTCACGACAGGAATAGTAATAGGCATGATTCCTGGCGGGGATAACGCTCCAGGCGGTAATGACACAATAATAATAAAATATACGGCGAGGATCTCTGCCGATGCAAATCCAAGGGAGGCCCTTATCAACACGGCCAGAATCACATACTACGCGTCGACACCTGGAGGCCCAAATTTTGTTTCTGACCAGTCACTATATGAGGATAATGCGACCGTAATCATAGCGTCCCCAGAGGTAAGGAAGGATCTGATTTCAAGCACTGAACCCGGGACATCTGGCAGCAACCTCACCATCGGTGAGCAGGGGACCTTCGAGGTCACCATAAAACTTCCTGAGGGTGAGATCAGTAACCTTACGGTAACTGAAATATTACCCCCTGGTCTGAGATATGATGGGTACCAGGTAGACACAGCTGGATTCAATGGTACCTTACCCCCCTTAGCTGTGACCATAAATGGTAATAACATAACCTTCCTGTTCAATGGCACAACAACAGTATTCACAGATAACAATAACAGTACAGATTCATTCAGGATCAATATTAATTTAACAGTTGAAAACAGTTCTTTAAATCCGCACATCCCAAAAATATCAAGAACAAATAATGTAAAACTTGACTGGTATGGAAATTCTGGTTCCCCTCTAACCAGCACTTATGATTTCAGTATACTGCAGCCACTGCTCAACATCACAAAGACAGTAACACCAAATCCTGCAAGGGGAAGACAGACAGTTACTGTACGTTTCAATGTTACCAATAATGGTCTATCACCAGCATATAACATAACAGTTAGTGATGTTCTTAACTCAACTGTATTCAACCTGTCAACAGTAAATGCGGTTACAACACCAGCAGGTTTCACATACAGCTACAGTAACGGTACAGTTGAATACAGAGGCGGCACAATAAATGCCAATCAAACGGTTATCTTCGAATTCAGTGTAGTGCTAAATGATAATATCCGATCAAATTCAACATTCCCCAACATCGTAAATTTAACATATGATTCATTAGACCCATCAACAACACCAGATGCAGATAAAAGGGTCTATAATACATATGCCACAACAACATTAAGAACAGTTGCACCAGCCATATCAAAGACTGTTAATGCAACATCAGAACCTGACTCCACAGGGAACAACGTGATCATAGGGGAAGTCGTAACCTACAGGATTGATATAACAATCCCCGCAGGTGTAACAGCTGATGTGACAGTAAGGGACCCCATAGATGCAAGGTACATTGAATACATAACAGGAAGATCACTCATAAGCAGAAGCAGTGGAAACATAACTTCAGATGTATTCACATTCACCCAGGCAGGACTGGGAAACTTTGAGAGCATAACAGAAACCGGGACAAACCCGCTGCTTTTCTACCTTGGAAATATCACAAACAACAATCCAACAGGTTCAAATGAGACAATAAGGCTCTTAATACAGGTTGTAGTTAAAAATAACGGCAACAACACTGCAGGAAGAACTATATCAAATACGGCCTACCTTGATTACAGGAACGATGCCGGAACTAATCTAAACACATCATCAACAGCCCCGGGTCTTACAGTGAGACTACCCTCCCTCTACGTTAACAAGACAAGCAACCAGACAGTAGTAGATGGTGGCGGATCAGTAAAATTCACCCTCACAATAGGTAACACCGCAGGGTCAAACGTAGCTCCACTTTATGATTTAAATGTCACAGACCTTCTGGATCCATGGTTCACGAACATAAGGGACATCACAGTAACAAAGAGTAACCCCTCAATAAACGTGACCTACAACCTGACAGGTAACAATTTAACGGCCTACATTGACCGTCTTCTCCAGGGGCAGAGTGTCAACATAACATTAACGGCAGACCTGCGGGAAGACACCATATTCGGTTCAAACATACCTAACACCCTGGAGGTCAGGGCTACAAGTCTCCCTGGACCCCAAGGAACCAATGACACCACTCCAGGATATCCAGGAACCGTAACCGGTGAAAGAACAGGGGAAGGTGGAATAAACAACCTAAGGGCGACATCAACCATAACAATAAACTCAACACCCCCTTCCATAAACAAATTATTCCTTGATAACTCGAGCCTTAAGGAAAGCCCAATAGGAAACACCCTGACACATAAGATGGTAATATGGATCCCCAAAGGTAGAACAGGGAACCTTACAGTCATGGATATGATACCTACTGGTTTAGAGGCATCAAACTTCACCTACCTCATTGATCCATCCGTCCAGGCACAGTACCCCGACCCCACACCTGTCAGAGCAGGAAACACCTGGACAATAAACTTCGGAGAAGTTAACGCAACAGTAGCCGGGACAATCACCATATATTATAATATAACGGTACTGAACATCACACAGAACATAAATAATGTAATACTTGTAAACAATGCAACCGTGACATACTACAATGGTACAGAGACCATAACAAGTCCATCCTCATCATCATCCGTAAAAATAGTGGAGCCAAAACTGGACATCCAGAAAACCGGAACCGCCAACCTTAACCTGGGGGAAACATGCACATGGATCATCAGGATAGGACACAATGCAACAAGCACATCAAATGCCTATGATATTACAGTTGAGGATATTATACCCTCTGGAATGAGTTATGCTGAAACAGTGTCAATTCCACCCGGATGGAGTCTGGTAATACAGCCAGATAGGGTAATATACAGGGGCTCTGCAATCAACCTTGGAGATAACGCCACCATAATCTTCACGACCATTGTCGCTAATGACACATCCCTCGCAGGAAGAAACCTCACAAACAGAGTAAATATTAGCTACACATCACTTCCCGGTGAAATAGCCGGGGAAAGGATCTACACCGGAACAGCAGTTGCCAACACCCACATACTTGGAACAGACCTCGAAATCAGAAAGAATGCAACCAGACAATCACCAAATTATGGTGAAACCATAACATACACTGTCCTGGTGAGGAATAATGGTCCTGACAGTGCAGTGAACGTCGTGGTGGAGGATAAACTACCCGCAGGAGTTGAATATCTGAGCCACACAACCTCAAGGGGAATATATGACCAGAATGCAGGGTTATGGAGTATAGGAAGCCTTAACCCATACGAGATGGTCACTCTGAACATAACGGTCCGCATCAACGCAACAGGGACCATAATAAATTATGCAAATGTTACAAGCAACACAGCAGACACGAACACCACAAACAACAATAACTCATTCGCACTGGAAATACCAAAGGCATCTGACCTGGCAGTTATAAAAACAGTTGACAGGTCAAGCCCCTACAATGGTGAAACCATAACATACACTGTCCTGGTGAGGAATAATGGTCCTGACAGTGCAGTGAACGTCGTGGTGGAGGACAGGCTACCTCATGGTCTTCTATTACAGTCCGTCACAGCCTCAAGGGGAACCTATAATTCGACAAGTGGTGTCTGGAGTGTTGGTGCTCTCAGCTACCTGGAAAATGCAACGCTGACAATAGTGGCAAGGGTTGTCTCAGATGGACTGATAACAAACGCTGCAAATGCAACATCAGAAAACTATGACCCTGCCCTGGAAAATAATAACGCGACAATTTATATAAACTCAATACCATCAGCTGACCTGAGGGTATTAAAGACGGTTAACAACTCAACACCCCTCTTTGGGGATTCAGTAACCTTCACGATAACAGTTGAGAACCTGGGACCAAGCAATGCGACAGGCGTAACCGTATCTGATGCACTTTCCCCAGGTCTTATTTACATTACCCATAACGCATCAAGGGGAACCTATAATTCGACAAGTGGTGTCTGGAGTGTTGGTGCTCTCAGCTACCTGGAAAATGCAACGCTGACAATAGTGGCAAGGGTTAATCAGACAGGAACCCTTTTCAACCTTGCAAATGTAAACGGAATGCAACACGACCCACAACCAGATAATAACAATGCAATAATAACTCTGAATTCACTCCCATCAACCGACCTTGCCATTACAAAGGTTGCCGATAAAAACAGGCTATACAATGGGGAATACCTCAACTTTACAATAACAGTGATAAATAATGGTCCGAACACGGCCACCTCTGTAAAAGTCTTTGATATAATACCCGCAGGTTTCTCCATTATATCCACTACATCCACCCAGGGGACATACAACGAATCAAATGGAACATGGTATATAGGTGCACTGGGAGTGGGTGAAAGCGCAACCCTAAGAATCTCAGTTAAGGCAATAAATGCAGGTTCATTTATAAATACGGCTGATGTATCAGGTGCTGAAACAGATACCGACATGTCAAATAACAGGGACAGTGCATCCATCTTAGTGGATCCTGCGGCGGATCTTGGAATTGTGAAGGTGGTTAATCAGACAACTGTCGACTACTTGGATACTGTCAAGTTCACCTTAACCGTAAGGAATCTTGGGCCTGACAATGCAACAGGAGTTAATGTGACGGATCAGCTGCCAAGTGGCCTGGAACTTTTAGGTTACTCTGCTTCGCAGGGAACATACGATAATGGGGTCTGGAGCGTCGGAGACCTTGCAAGTGGTGCCATAGCAACCCTTGACATCATAGCAAGGGTCACTGGAAGCAATGTCACCATAGTGAATGTGGCGAATGTTTCAAGCAGTACGCATGATCAGGATGTGGCGAATAACGTGGCTAATGTGACAATAAATGTTCCAGCTGCAGCAGATCTTGCCATAAACAAGACAGCTAATCAGACAACTGTCGACTACTTGGATACTGTCAAGTTCACCTTAACCGTAAGGAATCTTGGGCCTGACAATGCAACAGGAGTTAATGTGACGGATCAGCTGCCAAGTGGCCTGGAACTTTTAGGT
>Ga0272448_1007493_pt1 | contig 11534 bp, 6 predicted proteins | sample YNPCB0191_FD_202220 | JGI IMG/M metagenome (GOLD analysis project Ga0272448, IMG submission 202220) | Hot spring sediment microbial communities from Yellowstone National Park, WY, United States - YNP-CB-019-1 | ecosystem: Environmental > Aquatic > Thermal springs > Hot (42-90C) > Sediment... | reverse complement strand
TCATCTTGATTAATATTCATCTTGATTATTAATCATTTTGATTAATAATCATCTTAATTATTATTCATCTTGATTATTATTCATTTTGATTAATAATCATCTTAATTATCCTTCATCTTGATTAATATTCATCTTGATTATTAATCATTTTGATTAATAATCATCTTAATTATTATTCATCTTGATTATTATTCATTTTGATTAATAATCATCTTAATTATCCTTCATCTTGATTAATAAACATCTTAATTAATATTTATCTTAAAATCCATCTTAATTCTTCATCATCTTAATAATTTTTTTGATGATTATCCATCTGAAGAATATTCATCAAAAAAATCATCATCGTAATATTCATCTTCGTTATTCATCTCGATTATTCTTCATCTTAATATTCATCATCTTGATTAAGCGTCCTCTTGATTAATAATCATTTTAACAATAATCAAGATGATTATTGTTAATCTTAATATTCATCTTCGTTATTCACCTTGATTATTCTTAATCTTGATTATTCATTTTAATTATTCATCTTGAGTATTCATTTTCGTTATTCACTTTGATTATTCTTAATCTTAAGTATTCATTTTAATTATTCATCTTGAGTATTCATTTTAATTATTCATTTTGATTATTTTTCATCTTAAGATTCTACATTTTAATTATTCTTCATCTTAAGATTCTACATTTTAATTATTCTTCATTTTAATTATTCTTCATCTTAAGATTCTACATTTTAATTATTCATCTTGATTATTCTTCATCTTGATTATTCTTCATCTTAAGACTATTCATCTTAAGAATACTCATCTTAACAATACTCATCTTAAGATTTATCTTGGCTATCTCTCTTTTCATTTATACCACACTAGAGTATAAATAGAGGTAACTCAGCAACCTGAAAGGAACAATTATCGCTACACAGTGACTTTTCTTGATCATTAAGTATATTGAATATTAATCAACTTAATAGTAATTTTGATCAATTATTGTTTTAAGGCATCACTTAATTAATTATTATCTTAATAATTATCAATAATCTTGATTAAAAGTCATATTGATTAGGAATAATTTTAATAAAGATATTGATTAACAATCATCTTAATAATTATTAAGATCAAGATTTTTAATTAAAAATAATCATTGCACAGCTAGTCCTCTTGATTAAGGCTAACCTCGATTAAAAATTATATTGATTAAGATTCAACTTGACCAAGAATAATATGAATGATCATTTTAATATTCATATTGATTAATAACTACCACTGCACAACAAATCATCTTAAGAGTAAATTGTATTAAGTACTACTTTAAAAATAATCATCTTAATAATTATCATGATTTAAAATCAAGTTAATAGAAATGATTATATAATATTAAGTCAATTACATTTTCTTTAAATTAATAATAGTAATTTAGAATATCTCTATAAGATAAATTGATTTCTATACAATAAATCATTTATAGCACCACTTAAACATAATTAATAAAATAATATCTACATCTAAATAATAATTATTATCGATATGTTAAAATAATTATACATTCAAAACATAATAATTTAGTACAAACATATTTTTTATTAATTCTAATAATTCTTAGATGTCTAAGAATTATTGGGGATCTTATTAGAATTTATTAGTAATTATCCTAATATTCAATCCTTAATAATTGTCTTGATAAAATTTTCTATATTGATAGAAAATTTTATGTTTAGTTAATATTTTTACCATTAGTTATTTAAATATTAATGAATTGTTGGCTGGTACTTGATATTGGATGGTTGTTAGGTTAATAAATTGTTTCAATAATTGTTAAGAATATCATTTATAATTATTATTATTGTATAATTACCAATAAAATAAATATAATCTAATTCAATTGAAGTAGATAAATTTATATTAATATCTACTATTAATATTGATTTATTATTATTTAATAATCAATCAATCTAATTTAGGGAAATGATAATAAAATTACCTCTTGAAATAATTATAAATATTTATAATATTATTAAAGCAGATATTACTTTAGAATATTATTTATGTTTAATATCTGAATATAAACGATCTAGATTAACTGATTACAGATACTCAAATAAAATAAAAACTGAAACCTTCAGTTTGGTAGTATCTAATATTAATTGTAATAAATTAACCACCATTAAAAATGCACGTTTAGTTTGTAAAAACTCGTATATTAATATTAATGATGTTATAAATTTAACTAACTGTTCCTTTGGATATTATTATTATGACTCATTAATATATAATGTACCATACTATGATAAAGATATATATAGAAAATATTATAATCGACTGAGAATAAAAAATTTAATTGCTAGAAAAATAATACAACGTATTGCCTTCATTGAAGAACCTAATTGGTCATTTACTACTAATCGTCGATTAATTGAAATGACAGGTAGTGATAGATTTTTTAGAGATAAAGATATACTTAATACTCAACCCCCAAGACAATCTAACCACAACAAATTATCTCACAGTAAAACTATTAATAATTATTATATATTCAATGTTAAATTACCAAAATCTCGAATAACTCAACACCGAAATATAACATTTAAACATCCTAAAATAAAAATATATAACAAGAATTATTATCGTTAATTGTTAGTTAAAATTGATAATTTAATATTAAATTATGTATTATTATAATGAATATTATAATACCCATTGAGATTATTTTACATATTTATAAATGTGTTAAGTCCGATATTAGTTTAGAACAATATAAATATTCTATTATTGATCATAAACGGCTAAATGGTTGTTTAACTGATTATGATGGATCTTTTTATATCGAAAAAAAAGATAAAATTATTATTATCGAAAACCTTGATGCTAGTCAATTAGATACTATTAAAAATGCTCGTTTAGTTTGCAAAGATTGGTTTATTAGTATTGATGAGCTTATCAATTTGACTAACTGCTCATTTGCTCGTAATTATTATAGCTCAATTTTACGAGTTAAATTGTATCATTATGGACTATCAGAAGAAGATTACCATTCTTGTATTAAATTATATAATCAACAACGTATTAATAATATTCGTAAGGACAATCCCATCAATATATGGCTAGCTTTATATTTATTTCATCACAATAGTCCACCTGATCTGGGATTCCCCCATATTCATCCTATTACAGATGTAATAAAACGACAAATCACGGATATATTAAAATCTAAATATTCATCATCATCTAAAATTAAGAAACATCCGAAATTTCCTCGCTCATCATCTATAATTAAAGTTTATAATCAATCATCTAAAATTTATTATAACCAAACTAGATTAAGTAATCTATTGAAGATTCAACATATTAAAACTCCTAAAAGTAAAAGATATGGTAAGAATTATTATCGTTAAATTAACTTTAATTGCTTATTATAATTAATTAAAATTGAAATTATTAATGATAGTTATTAATCATTAATAATGACTCTAGAATTACCCTTAGAGATTATCTTACATATCTATCAATATGTAAAATCTGATATTACTTTAGAATATTTTAATTGTCATGTGGTTGAACCTAAAAGACTATTTAAATTCATATTAACTGACTACTGTAGTTCATTTCGTATTAAAGAGAAAAGTAAAATTATTATCTTAGAACAGATTAATACTACTCGATTAGCGACCATTAAAAATGCCCGTCTAGTATGTAAAAGTTGGGCTATTGGAATCGATGATGTTGTTAAGTTAAGTGGGTGCTCTTTCAATTATGACTCAATAATATTCAACAGGTTACGCCAATATGGATTATCAGATGATCAGTATCAGGCATATCGAAATTTTTATAATCAACTGCGTATTAAGGATCTCCGCCGAATTAGATTATACTGTCCTTTTTATTCATATGGACCATCATATTGGGGTACATATTCAGACGCATTAAAATTTTTTATGAATAGGTATTCAGTCCCGTCCATATCATGTAAGGGTCATTATGATTTAGAATGCTATTCCAGTCGCTTTAACAACAAGAGATTACCTCCTAAATATGCAGATAATGATAAAGTATTTATTTGGGTTTCAATTCATAAAAATAAAACGATAATTAATAATAATAATAAAGAGAAAACTATTTATCCATCTTCTAAATTGGTAACCCCTAAAAGTTATAGTCAATCCCTAATACCCAGACATAATAAAATGCCCAAAATGAAAATCTATGGTAAACAATATCATCGTTGATTATAAATTTCAATTTTAGATCATAGCTATCATACAACTTATACTTTGTTTTACTAACGTTTAAATGTTAAGTCCTCTTAATATAAATTAGAATCATTCTAATTTATATTGATATTAAATATCTTGATGATACCAATTTAATTATAAAAATTTTAAATACATTGAACATACATTAATCTACTTAAACATTAGAATATTAATATTCTAATATTTAAGTGTTAATCATCAGGTGTTAATTAAAAGACTTATACTTATTATTAGAATTAAGACTTATATTATTAATATAATGTTAATGTAGCTTCTTATTAATAAATATTTATATAATCATTAGCAGATATTTAAACGTTGATTCATAAGTATTGAATCTTTATCCTAAGATTCAATAAATGCGGGAATGTATTTAATACACTAATAAGATAATTATTAATACAATTGACTATAAATTTAATACCTATTATTTTAATAGTTGTTGATATAATTATTACCAATAAACATGAAGGTTATTTAATATATCAATAGTACTATATTAATTGTAAGAATTATACATCTTAAAACTCTTGATAACCCTGATAAAAATTCATATTGACTTTAGTTGATGAAATGCTATCTTAGTATTAATGACATTATTAATGATAATAGTTATCTATTTTTATAATGATCATCTCATAGTCACCAGTTTTAATTTTAATAATGAATTATAATGAAGAATAGGGATCTACATATTCTATGTTCATAGAAAGAAATTATACTATGATGAAAATGTTAATATTTATCCATTTTATTATTTATCTAATGTAATAATCATTTATATAATATCTTTACAAATATAAGTAAACTTTTAGAATACTTACTTCAATGCAGATCAATCTAAGTATTCTTGTTCTTCTTTTGTTATTTCATTAAAGTCTTATAAAAGGTTACAATTAACATTTATTTAATTATATCATCCAATTTCAGCTTCAAGTTAATTATTCTTGTTAGAAATATCAACCTAATTATTTTTGATAACAAATCTAATCTCAATAATAAACATCAGTTTAATCATGTCTAACCAATTATTTTTGTTGATAAATGTTCACCTAATTATTTATTTTAATAGATGATTAAACTTTACTTAACTATTTATTCTTGTTGATTATCGACAACTTAATTATTAATAAGGGCAATTAATCTATCTGTTTTTATTAATTGTAACTAAGCATTTTTATTATTAAAAATAACTATATAATTATTTTAAATCAATATCAACTTAACCATTCTTATTGATTATTATCAACTTAATTATTATTATCAGCTTAATTATTCTTATTAAAAATAATTACCTGATACTTCTTAAGAATAATTACCTGATACTTCTTAAGAATAATTACCTGATACTTCTTAAAAATAATTATTAACTAACCCTTCTTAAGAACAATAAATCTGATATTTTATCAAGAAGAATTAATCTGAGGCTTCTAAAAAAATATTAATATGATACTTCTTAAGAATAATTAACTTGATACTTTTTAAGAATAATTAACTTGATACTTCTTAAGAATAATAACTAATTTAATCTCCTTAAGAATAATAATTAACTTGATACTCTTAGGAATAATTAATCTGATCTCGTAAGAAGAACTATTAAAGTTATCGCCCTAAAAAGAACTATTAATTTAACTATTTATCTCAGTTAATATCAACTTAATTATTTTTGAGTAAATTGGTATAATTATTTTTGAGTAAATTAATATAATTATTATGGTGTTAATATTTATCAATCCTAATTCTTTTAATTAGGATTGATAGAAATATTGTTTTTACTATTAACCTTGATCTTAATAATAATATTAAAATTAATCACCATTAATACAAAATTTTCGGTTAATGTTTTTTATAAAAACATCAAATTAATAATTTTTATTAAAAATCATTATGTTAATAATTCTTTTTAAGGTGATTATATTAAATTAATTATTCTTCTTAAGTTAATTACGTTAATAATTAATATTAAGAAGATCAGATTAACAGTTCTTTTTAGGGTGATTGCTTTAATAGTTATTATTAACGAGGTTAGATTAATTAGTCTTCTTAAGGAGATTAAATTAATACAGTTGATGTTGATTAACAGATATAATTAAGTTAGTAATAATCAATAAAAAACTTAGATTATCAGATTAATCATTCTTAACAATAATATTATTATTAAGAAGATTAGATTAAATAATCAGAGTAATTAGGATACATAGTATAATTCTTCCCATTAAGAAGAATATGTTAATCGTTTTCAACAAGAAATTTAGATTAAATATTTGAATTGATTGTTATTAACAAGAGTTGATTAATTCTTCTTCTTGAGCAACATCTGATTGATAATTATTATTGAAAAACATTAGGTTAATTATTCTTAATGAGATCATGTTAATTATTCTTCTTAAGGAGAGCAGGTTAATTAATCTTAAGCAGTATCAGGTTAATTATTCTTCTTAAGGAGATCAGGTTAATTATTCTTAAGAAGTATCATGTTAATACTTCTTAAGAATAATAGGTTAATTATTCTTCTTAAGGATATCATGTTAATTCTTCTTAAGAATAATAGGTTAATTATTCTTCTTAAGAATAATAGGTTAATTATTCTTCTTAAGGATATCATGTTAATTAATCTTCTTAAGAATAATAGATTAATTATTCTTCTTAAGGATATCATGTTAATTAATCTTCTTAAGAGGAATAGGTTAATTAATCTTCTTAAGGAGATCAGGTTAATTATACTTAAGAGGAATAGGTTAATTAATCTTCTTAAAAAAATTAGGTTAATTATTATTTTAAAAGAGATCAAATTAATAATTCTTATTAATAGGTCAAGTTAATTATTATTTTTTAATAAGGGTAGATTAATAGTTCTTCTTAAGGAGATTAAGTTAATTATTATTATTAAGGGGATAAGGTTAATTAATTTTCTAGAGAAGATATAATTAATTTAATTAATAGATCTAATCAACTAAATTAGATGAATATTAATTATACTTATATTTACCAATAATAATAATTAGATGAATTATTATTATTTACCAATAATAATAATTAGATGAATTATTATTATTTACCAATAATAATAATTAGATGAATTATTATTATTTACCAATAATAATAATTAGATGAATTATTATTATTTACCAATAATAATAATTAGATGAATTATATTGATGATGTTTATCTATCACGAATAAGACGCTTCATTCTGTTCTACCTTTAAGGAAGGGGAAGAATAATTAGGTGAATTATTGTCCATCACACACGTCGAATACTATTAATAAATTTAATTAGATGGATCAAATAGATGATTATTATTTATCATACAAAAGTTCCTTCTCTCAGTTAGTTCCTTACAGCGCAATAAGAATGATTAACAAGCATACTTGAACTAATTAACTCAATGGTATTGGATGAAAATAATTATACTAATTAAGTTGATTAAAATTAATCAACTTAATTGGGAAATAATTATTATAGTATCAACTCAATTATTATTATTTTTGTATCAAGGATGAACTGAAGAAAGAGACATATACACGATAGACAATAATAATGATCGATATAATTAATCTTATTGATGATAACCAACTTAATAAATTTACCTATTATTGTTAATAATCATCATCTTAATTACTCTAAATCGATTTATAAATAATTAAATTTTTTAGTTAAGATCGCTTAAGCTAATTATTATTGTTGTTCAACAACAAAGTGATTAATTTAGATTTTATCTTAAGTATAATTAATATCTCAACTTAATTATCTTGTTACTAATAATTAATATCATATTTTAAAAGATAATAAAGACCAATCTTACTTTATCTATATTTAATACCTATTTGGTTATTATTATATTTAACTTGATCCAGAAATTTTCTTACATTAAATTATGTTTAGATGTCACCTCAAGACATTAATTATAATTAATTATTAACTTGATCATATTAAAGATATCAATGTTAACTACATAACATCATGATATCTTTAATATTTTGATCAATAAGATAATTAATTATCTGTAAAATCATAATAATGTACTCAACATTAAATAATAATGTTTAAATATTAATGTTTTAATATTTAATATTAATAATTATACATGTATTTTATATTAACCAAAATTAGAATTATTATAACTAATAATAATGATCTTTTAAGAATAATTCTATCAATATATTATAATCAAACAAGGTAAAATAATATATCAATATATTATAATCAAACAAGGTAAAATAATATATCAATATATTATAATCAAACAAGGTAAAATAATATATCGATATATTATAATTAAACATGTAAAATAATATATTAATAATTAAAAACTTTTAAATAATTGTAAAATTATTTAAAATTGAAATTTTTTATAATTAATATAAGTAGTAGTAATGGCAGCAGAAGTGCCCTTAGAGATTATCTTACATATCTATCAATATGTACAATCAGACATCACTTTAGAATATTTTAATTGTCTTGTGGTTGAACCTAAAAGACTAGTTAAATCGATATTAACTACCTATTATTGGTCGTGTCATATCAAGGGAAAAAATAAAATTTTCCTCTTAGAACAGGTTAATAATAGTCGATTAGAAACCATTAAAAATGCCCGTTTGGTATGTAAAAGTTGACATTGATGATGTAGTTAATTTAACTAACTGTTCTTTTAACTATTACTCAATAATTTTTAATAGGTTAACACAATACGGATTATCAGATGATCAATATCAGTCATATAAAAAATTTTATAATCAACTACGTATTAAGGGTCTTCGTCGAATTAAATTAAACGGAGATTTTAATATCATGTCTGGATATCCTAGTAACTATTTTTGGTTTGGACATTCATCTTTCCATAGTATATCTGGTTTTATGGCAAGATATCTATTTTCGGAACCGATGTATAAATGTAGTCTTGATATTGAATGTTATTCTGGGAAATATTCAGATACTGACACTATATATATTGGTGGGTATAAAAAAGTGATACCCAAGACTAGTGACAAAAATAATGATAAAAAAGTGATACTCAAGACTAGTGACAAAAATAATGATAAAAATGGTTATTTATCATCTAAATTATTAAAACGAAAAAAATATAGACAAAATCTACCACCTAAATATAATAAAATACCTAAAATGAAAATTTATGGTAAACAATGTCATCGTTAAGTGTAAATTCCATTTTATTAACTTAGATGTATAATGAAGACATCTAGCATTTAATTTTTAAGTCATCTTTATATAAATTAGAATCATTCTAATTTATATAGATATTAAGTCATCTTTATATAAACTAGAATGATTCTAATTTATATAGATATTAAGTCATCTTTATATAAATTAGAATCATTCTAATTTATATAGATATTAAGTCTGTTGATGATACTAATTTAACATGTCCAGATAATTTAATAATCGAAATATTCATTTAAATTTATTAACATATAATATTAATATTAATATTAATTACTGATCATCAGGTGTTAAAAGTCTACTTATTACTGGAATTAAGATTAATATTGTTTAATATTAATCTTAATATGTTATTTAAAAACTATTAATAAATATATATATATAATTATTAGACTTTATTTAAATGTTGATTAATAAGTGTTGAAGATTTAATAAATTTTGAGAGTGTATTAAATATTGATTACTTATTATATAACATAATTATTATAAGAAGTAGAGTATATTCATGTCTAATCAATTATTACTACTATGATGTTAATATTAAGACTTTAATAATTAATATGATTATATATCTAGATGTTAAGTACACCAATAAGGTGATTATTAATACAATTAACTATAAGTATGAATCTATTAGAATAATTACCGGTAAATATGAAGGTTATTTAATATCTCAATAGTACTATATATAATGTCTTAAAACTATTGGTAATTTGATAAAAATTAATGACAATAGTTATCTTATTATTGATGATAATAGTTATTTTGATATCAATTATCAAATAGTCCCATGTTTCAATTATAACAATAATTGGTTATATTATGATCTACATATTTAATGATCGTAGACTATGATGAAATATTGATAGGCTATATTATTAAAAATCTTTGATCTAATATGTTTTTATAATTAATCTTATAGACAATAGTTATAATATACTTACCAATCTAATTATTATTCCATTTATGGGTGAACAGAAGGGGACAATCAATCTCAATTTAATTATTATTGTTGATCATACCATCCAATTCCAGCTTTAAGTAATCATACCTGTTAAAAATATCAACTTAATTATTTCCGGTAATAATGAAGATCAAAAAATCACGTCTACCCAATTATTCTTGTTAATAATTACCTGATAATTATCAAACTACTTAACTATTTATTTTAATTGATGATTAAACTCCTGTTAGCTATTTATTTTATTGATGATCGACCACTTAATTAATCTATTTGTTCTTGTTAATTATTATTGTCTATAGACAATAATAATATTAATTGTGACTAAGAATAACTTAACCATTTTGATTAATTATTATTTATGACATCTAATTATTTCAATAATCAATGTAATTATTGTTAATTTAATAATTATTAAATTACTCATTATCAACTTAATTATCCTTATTTATCATTATCAACTTAATTATCCTTATTTATCATTATTAACTTACATATTTCTTATTAATTATTATTGAGCTAATAATTCTTCTTAGTGAAAATTATTAACTGATGTTGCTTAACAATAATTATTAAACTATGGATAATTACTGTTAATAATCAGGTTAATAATAAAAGTAATATGTTCATTAATAATAATTATCCTAATTATTATTGATTATAATTAACACGATAATAATTGTCTTAAAAATAATTAAGTTGACATTAACTGAGATAAAGTTAGTAATCAAGGTACCTTCTTAATAAGAAGAATAGGTGAAATATTCAAATAAATTATTAAGAATAAACAAGGTAGATATTTTTAATACGGAATTTTAGGTTATCTCTTCATATTAAGAGTAAATAGGTTAAAATATTCAGATTAATTATTAAGAATAAACAATCCATCCCTTCTTATTGGAAAGATTTAGATTAACTTTTCTTATTACAGAGATTAAGTTAAAATATTCGGATTAATTGATAAGAAATTATCAATCCTATTCTTCTTAAGTAGTATCATTTTAATAATTATTAAAAATAATTAGGTTAATATGCATCAGTTAATAATTATTGTTAAAATCATCATATTAATTAATCTTCTTAAGGATAATAATCAACTTAATTATTCTTAAGAAGATTAGGTTAATTATTCTTCTTAAGGAG
>Ga0272448_1007492_pt1 | contig 11534 bp, 14 predicted proteins | sample YNPCB0191_FD_202220 | JGI IMG/M metagenome (GOLD analysis project Ga0272448, IMG submission 202220) | Hot spring sediment microbial communities from Yellowstone National Park, WY, United States - YNP-CB-019-1 | ecosystem: Environmental > Aquatic > Thermal springs > Hot (42-90C) > Sediment... | reverse complement strand
GGAGGCCCGGCTGGTTCCAGCGGAAGCTTTGCTTGGGCGACCCGGCCATGTTGGCTTCGAACGTGTTGGCGTTGAGCTTGTCATGCCGGAAATAGTGGTAAAGCGCGCCGTGGAAATCATTCGTGCCACTGCGGAGGCTGACGTTGATGACGCCGCCGCCGGTGCGGCCGTACTGCGCGTCATAGACGTTGGTCTGGACCTTGAACTCTTCCGTGGCGTCCGGGCTGGGCACGAAGCTCAGGTTGCCCGGCTGGTTGGTTTCGGTGCCCGTGTTAGGGACGCCGTCGAGGAGGAATTCGTTGGTGAACTGGCGGCCGCCGTTAATGGCGAACGAATCCATGCCGCCGTTGTCAAACGGCCGGTTGGATCGGCTCGCCAGGCTGGGGGTGTACTGCACGGCCGGGGCCAGCACCGCCAGCATGAACGGGTTGCGGCCGAGCAGCGGCATCTCGGCGACCTTTTGCGAGTCGATCACCTGGCCGCGCGCCGCCGTGCTGGTTTCGAGAAGTTCCGCCGAAGCCGACACGACGACCCGCTCGGTGACTCCGCCCAGTTCGAGCTGGAAGTCAATGCGCAGCCGGTCGCCGACCCGCACCTCGACGTCTTCGCGCACGGCCCGCTTGAACCCTTCTCTGGTGGCGGAGACCGTGTACCGGCCCGGCGGGATGAACGGCGCCACATAAATGCCGGCTTCGTTGGTTTGCGCCGTGATGAGCGCGTTGGTAGCCAGGTTTCGAATCTCGACCGTCACCCCCGGCACCACGGCGCCGGTGGGATCCGTCACAGTTCCGTTGATCGTCGCGCGGAACTCCTGCCCGGGCAGCGACACGGCTGCCAACAACAGGAGCAAAACAAACACGGTTGCTCGCAATCTCATCGTCTCGATACCTCGCCAGCGAAATGGCGTCGGCGGCGCGGCCGCGCCGACCGGAGTCGGGAAGAGCGAACGGGGAACGCCCGGCCCGGGGGCGTTGACTGTCGCTTGCAGCCCTCCCTCAAAACTCCCCCGGCGCGGCTCGCCGCCTGTGCCTGAAGCCAAACCGGCTCCGTGGAGAAATCTATGGCGGCTCTTTCGCGGAGTCAACGGCAAATGAAAGCGGACCGGTCCCGCTCCAGGGTGCAGAGCGCCCAACCCGACGTTTCTTTAAGCCTCTGGCGCTGACTTCCTGTGGCACAGGCAGAGGGTGCAGACGGATTCCGCACCCGTGCGGCTGAAGGCCGCCCCGGCGTGCAATGATGGCCGCCGGCTGCTGGCAATGGAAACGAAAATTGAGACTTACGCGACGGGCTGACAGATTCGGATCCGTCCGTCTTCCGGCACCTCATGCCAACCCGACCCGGCAGCACCGGGTGGTTTGCCCGAGCCGGGCGGCTTTGGAAATGAGACTGCCCTGTCCTTATGCAAGTGGTGCTTCGCGTCTCAACCGGCGCCCTCAGCCGGAGCTGAAAGTTTGGAGGAGTCAAACCGGCCGCAAACCCGGGCGAGGATCGCTCGACAAAGGGGGGCGGCAAGGACGCGGGAAGCTGCCGGAGTGTGGGCGCGCGAGGATGGGCGGGACAAACCGGCGCTTTCGGCCAGTTCCTGGCGCAGGGCTTGCAAAGGCCGATGAAATCGGCATACCGTATCATCGAAGATCCCATGAGGAAGGGCGAAGACCGGGATCCGTACTTCATCCATTCTGTGGCCCATGCCGCAGACGTGCTTCGCGCGTTTGGCACGCCCAAAGAGATTCTCAGGCTGAAAGATGTCGTGGACAGGACGGGCCACAGCAAGAACACGGTGTTCCGGGTTCTGTACACGCTGGAGCGCACAGGGTTGGTGGAGAAGGTCGGCGCGAGGGAATATCGCTGCACGATTCATCAACACAGGACGAGGAAATACAAAATCGGTTATGCGGCGCAGGGGTCGGATTACCTGTTTTCGCATCAGGTGACATACGGACTCAAGCGTGAGGCCGAGCGTCTTGGCAATATTGAACTGCTGGCGTTGGACAACCGCTACAACCCGAAAGTGGCGCTCAGGAACGCCGAGGTATTCATCCGGGAGCGCTGCGATCTTGTGATCGAATTCCAGACGAACGAAAACATAGCTCCGATACTTTCGGCGAAATACCAGGAGGCGAGAATCCCGGTGATTGCCGTGGAGATCCCGCATCCCGGGGCCGTTTTCTTCGGTGCGAACAACTACCAGGCGGGCCTGATGGGCGGACGCGCGCTCGGGCAGTGGGTGAGAGAGCACTGGGAAGGAAAGGCGGATGAAATCATCCTGATGGAGTTGCCGCGCGCCGGCCCGGTGCCCCGGGCGCGGCTGACAGGGATCCATGCGGGCATTCTCGAGGAGTTGCCGGAGCTGGAGTCCTGCCCGGTGGTGTATCTGGACGGCGACGGCTGTTTCGATCCGAGCTTCCGCGCAGTCAGGAAGCACCTGCGAGCCACCCGGGCGAAGCGCTGCATCGTCAGCGGCATCAACGACGCCAGCGTTCTGGGCGCGCTGCGCGCCTTCGAAGACAGCGGCATGCTTTCGGCTTGCGTGGCTGCCGGGCAGAACGCGGCGCCGGAAGGGCGAGACGAGCTGCGCCGCAACTCGCGGTTCATCGCCTCCGTGGCGTATTTTCCCGAACGGTATGGGGCGTGGCTGCTGAAGCTGGCCGAGGACATCCTGACATACAAGCCCACGCCTCCGGCCGTGTTTGTCCGCCATCAGCTGCTGACGCCAAAAAACGTCGACAAGTATTACCCCGCTGACCAAATCGTTCCTCGCTAAAATTCCGCAGAAACAGAGTTGGCACAAAGTCGTTAAAGCAAGCCTCTCAATTCCGCGGATATCCAATACAAGTGGTGGATTTTCAGGACGCGGCTTGCAGCGCTTCATGGCCTGAACAGTTCTTAAAGGATCGTCATATTATCCCGCGGAACGATTTCGTTGGGCGCCCGTTTGCGGTAACAGGAGCGAGATATTTCCGACAGGAGCCTTTCGGTTTTCACGCCCCCCTCCGGCAATCCGCAAGATCGCCGGTGCTGGAGGAGAGACCGGCCGCGGCCCGGCCGGGGCCGCAGTCCTCTTCTTCGAGTTGCCGCAGCGCCCGCCGGCGCGTCCGGCTCGTTGCCGGGCACGACCTGGCCGGCCAGTTTGAGCTGTTTGCGGCGGACGGCGTGGAGCACTTCGATGGGCGTCTGTCCCGCGCTTTCGCGCCGTCGCTGCGGCCCCTCCCACCACTCGATCAGATAGAGGCCGGGACGCGGATCCCAGACCCAACTGTTGCCCTTGCGGGGCAGCGAGACGAACTGCCAGCGGCCGGGGCCGAGGCGGACTTTCTTGAGGACGCGGACGCTCTTGCGGAGCTTCATCGGAGCCAACCCTTGGTGTCGATTTTCGCTTTTTTACAGACACCAAGAGCATAGCCGAATCTGTAAGCTTAGTCAATAAAACAACTTAGGGCAGGCGTGGCGGAGAGGGTGGGATTCGAACCCCCGGTAGAGGTTTAAGCCCCTACGACGGTTTAGCAAGGGCTACCCTGGGGTATTAAACAGTTTCGGCTTGTTCTGTTTTATGCTGCCAAGTGATTGACCTGAAAACTATTTAAGTGCATTCTGTGCTGTTCTGTGCTGCGCCGTTCCGGCGCGTCCCGTGGGCAATCCGTGGGCAATCCGTGGGCAACTTGCCGCATGGCTACTGCTTCATCTTGAGCATGTTGAGAGCGGACCTCAACGACTGGTCGATCCGGCGGGCTGCCTCCTGATCCTGCCCGGGCAAGAGGTGCCCGTACGTCTCCAGCGTGAAGCCGCTCTTGGCATGGCCGAGGCGGGCAGAGACGAGCTTGATATCGAGGCCCGCGCGGATGAGCTGGCTGGCGTGGGAGTGCCGGAGGGCATGAAAGTTCGGCCCCGGCAGCCCCCGGCGCCGGAGCAGATCACGGTAGGCTGAAGTGAACGCCTGCGGGGGCCACAGGGAGCCGTCATCGCGCGGACAGATCAAATCGTTCTCCCTGTAGTCGCTGCCGAGCGCATCACGGATCTCATCCTGCCGGGCTCGATGTTCCCGGAGGGCTTCGACAACGACGGGCGGAAGCGCGACGCTGCGCCGGCTGCGCGGACTCTTGGGTTCTTTGATGCGCGCGCCGGCGCGCGTCTGCTCCACGCTGCGCCGCACCCACAGCAGCCCGTTGGTCCAGTCGACATCAGACCAGCGCAGGGCGAGAATCTCGCCGCGGCGCAAGCCGCAGGCAAGGGCGAGCAGGATTGGGATGTAGAGGCGTGTTCCTCGGGCGGCGTCGAGCAGTAAGGCGCCCTGCATCTCGTCGATGGCCGGGATCTCCGGCTGCCGAACCGAGGGCGGCTCGACCGCCTCGCAGACGTTCCGCGCTGCGAGCTGCCAGCGCACGGCCATCTTGAGCGCCTCGGACAATACGCGGTGGATGTGGAGCACGGACTGCGGCTTCAGCCCGCCCGGCCGCCCGTCTCGCCGGGCCCCTCGAGCGCGCGAGAGTAAAGCTGCTGGACATGGAGGGGCTGAAGCCTGGCAAGAGGCAGGGCGCCGAGCTCTGGCCGAATCCAGTGCTCGATCAGGCTCGAATATCGCTCGAAGGTGCGCGCGCTAACGCGAGTGCGGATGTGCTCAATCCACTTGTCCAGGAATTCACTGACAGTCAGCCGCCCCGGAGGCAGGAAGGCGCCGGTCTCAATCTGGTTCACGAGCCGTGCGAGCTCGGCTTCGGCGGCCTTCTTTGATCCCTTGAAGCTGATCGACTGCCGCAATTCTGCACCAGTCTTTGGGTCTCGGCCGAGGTAAAGCCGGATCTCCCATGAGCGTTCGCCGCGCTTTCTGATCGACCCTCTCATTGCTTCTTTTCTCCGGCAGTAGGTGAAGTGTAGTCAAGCCCTGGGTTCTTTTGCTCTGAGGTTCCGTCTTCCACCCCCATCGCCTGCGCTAATTGCCTGAGCGCTGCCCGTGCGCGCTCCCGTTCGGATTCGTCCGCGCTTCGGAGACCGCGGAGGGCATGAAGGACCGCTTGCAGAAAAGAGGTCTCTTCCTTGCCGTGGCGGACGACCAGGAGCATTCCGCGGGGAGGGCCGCACGGCTCGTTGTACTTGAAGCGGCGCTCGTGGTCGACGACCTCCTTCGTGGGGACGTCGAAACTGGCGTGGCTCATCTCGCGTTCAATCAATCCAAGGTCGCGAATGAGGGCTGACCGAAAACTCATGGCGAGTAACGGTAGCCCTGCGTCCGCGGCAAGAGATGCCAGCCCCAGCAGGTACTTCGGATCGGGGTGGTGAACCTTAGCCTCCCAGCGCCGGACAACGCGCCCCGCAACGCCGAGCTTTTGCCCGAGCTGCTCTTGGGTTAGACCAAGCTGCTTTCGTAGCTGCCTGATGTCATCCGCGATAGCCATGAAAACTGCTCCTTGACAGGACGTAGTGTCCTATGGCATTCTTCCTGTAGGACGATATGTCCTAATCAAGAGTAACACGGAGCGGTGGATATGGCAACAAAAATCGACACGGAACGACCGGTGCTGACGGTGCAGGACGCGCTTGCGCTCCTGGGCGGATCGCTGGGGCGCTCAAGCCTTTACAAGGCGCTTCGGGCCGGCGTGATCCCGTCCCGGCGCATTAACAAGAAGATTCTGATTCCACGGCGCCGCTTCCTGGAATGGCTTGAAGGTGCGGAGCCCCAAGAGCGCGAGGGGGCGGAGGCGCGCTGATGCGCCCGAGGAGTTGTCGGCGCGCTGAAAAACGGAAAGCCCGCCGGCGGGCGGACCGGCGGGCGGAAAGGCGGGTGAAAATGAGAAACCTTTCGCAATCAGAATATCGCAGTGACCGGGTGGTGGTCAATACCTTACACGCCGCAGCCCGCGCGCTGAAACTGACTCCGCGAGCGCTGCTTGCGCTGCCTCGTCCCGAGCTGCGGCGGCTGGTGCGGAGGGCGCGAGCTGCGGCGGAGCGCGAGTGGGATGCCATCAGCCGGCGCATAGATGCGCTGGTGGCGGCCGAAGACCTGCTGCGGGAGGGCCGGATATGAGCGCGGCGGCTGCCTTCCCCGGCCCCGGGCGGCAGGGCGTTGACCTCGATAGCATGAGCCTTGCCGAGGCCGCGCTGTGGTACGCTTCGCGGGGCATCCCGGTATTTCCGCTGACCCCGCGGGGCAAGAACCCTCGCGGGGGCAGCCACGGGTTCAAAGACGCGACCTGCGACCTCGAACAGGTGCGTGCCTGGTGGCGCGAGAATCCCCACTACAACATTGGCATCCCGGCCGGCGAGAAGAGCGGCCTTCTCGTTCTGGACATCGATCCCCGGCACGGGGGCGACAGCGTGGTGGAGCAATGGACGGCGAAGTTCGGCCCCTGGCCGCCGACCGCTGAGGTGGTGACCGGATCAGGCGGACGGCACGTCTTCTTCCGCTACGAACCTGGCGTTCGGTCTTGCACCGTTGCCGATGGCGTGGAAATCAAGAGCGACGGCACATACGTTGTCGCCAGTCCGAGCATCCATCCCGATACGGGGCGCAAGTACCTGTTCGACGGTACAGACGGCGCCGAGGCGTTGAGCCGCCTGTGTCATGCGCCCGGCTGGCTGCTGCGGATGGCGCGCGAGAAGCGGCCGCAGACGAGTTCCACGGCGGCACCCGGGCGCAAGATCCCTGCTGGCCGCCGCAACGTCGAGTTGACATCAATTGCCGGCGTGCTACGCAGCCGCGGCGCGGGCGAGGCCGAGCTGCGCGACCTGCTCAGCCGCATCAACGAGCGCCTCTGTGATCCCCCGCTTCGGCCCGACGAGGTGGAGCGGATCGCGCAATCGGTCAGCCGCTATGAGCCGCGCGCAGAGAACGAGCGGCCCGACGCGCAGCGCATTTTCGAACGGCTCGACGAGGGGCGCTACCGCATGATGCTCCCGGGCATCGCCAGCGAGCTGGAGGTTGACCTTCTGCGGCGAGAAGACGGCAACTTGGTCGGCGAACTAATCGCCCGCTGCCACCTGCCGGGCAACCGCGGCGTGGACGGCCTGCTGTCACTCGCGGACTTCAACATTTCATCCGCCCGCGCGCGCAGCGAGCGCGCAAAGCTGCTTGCGGCGCGCGCGAACACGCCGGCTGAACAGGTTGACTGGATGGGCATCATCGAAGACTTTAGCCAAAAAATCCTGCTGGCCGAGCGCGAGGGCCAGCCGGCGGTTGTTCTGGCGGATGTTCCGCTGCCCGACCCTGACGACGAATGGGAAACGCACGGCTTCCCGCTTCTAAAACATCACTCTACGATTTTGTTCGGAGACGGCGGCTGCGCCAAGTCATACCTTGCCTTGTGGTTCCTTAGCGCGCTTGCGAAACAAGGCATCAAGACCCTGTTCTGCGATTGGGAGCTCGATGAGCGCGACCATCGGCGGCGCCTCGAGCTGCTCGGCCTGGCGGACCGGCGGGAGATTCACTATCTGAGGTGCTCGAATCCGCTGACCGTGGAGTGCGAGCGAATTCGCCGGATTGTGCGAGGGCACGGCTGCGAGTACATTGTCCTGGACTCCATACTGCTGGCCTGTGACGGGCCGGCCGAATCGGCCGAGGCGGCCGGGCGGTATTTCCGCGCACTCCGGCGCATCGGCACGGGCAGCCTCAGTATCGCGCACATATCGAAGGGGGAGGGCGGCGACCAGAAACCGTTTGGCTCAGCCTTCTGGCATAACTCCGCGCGCGCTACCTTCAACATCAAGCGCGCCGACTCCGTGGGTGGCGAGAACATCACCGATGTTGCCATCTACCAGCGGAAGGCAAACCTCAAGGGGTTCCGCCCCGCGATGGCTTATTCCCTTCGGTTCGAGGACGAGCGCACCATCATCCGGCGGGCCGACATCGCTGACATCCCGGAACTGGCCGGCAAGCTGAGCATACCCCAGCGCATGGCTGCGATGCTGCGCCGCGGACCGATGACGACATCCGAGCTGGCCGCCGAGCTGGAGGTCGATGATTCCTACATCCGAACGGTCATTGGACGAAAGCCCGGGGTCTTCCTGCGACTGCCGGATGGCAGGGTCGCGCTGGCCGCCCGGAGGGAGGACTATGATCGCCCACACTGACCTTCGGCGGCCCGCATCAGGGGCGCATCATCAGCGCATCATCGCAGCGCATCATTTCCGCAGAACATGATGCGCAAGCGCCCGCAAGTTGTTGATTCTATTGACCGCATCATGATGCGCATCATCCGCATCATCGCAGCGCATCATCAGGGGGCCCCTTTAGGGGCCCCTGATGCGCATGATGCGGGGCACAGAAAAAGGAGGTGACTATGCCTGACCATTACTGCATCGGCTGCCAGACGCCAGACGTCGACCCAATCTACCCCGCCTGCGACTCCTGCCGCCGGCGCTACCCCCGGGTGCTGATCTCGGCCGCCTTGGCCGGCCCGGAGGACCGCGAGGTGTACCTGGCACGCCTGACGACCGGCGAGACGGTGAAATTCCGCTGCGCCGCGCTTGACGGCGATTACGTCATGCTCTGGGGCTTGGACGGCCGCGGGGCCTGCAAGCCCGAGGTGCGCGGCGGGCCGCCTGACCCCATCATGCAAATCAACGTGCGTGTCGACGCGATTTCGTACGTTGCCGAGCTTCCGCCGCTGCCGATCAGAGAGCACCTTCCTCCGGGAGTGCAGAGTGTGCTTGATCGCCTGAAAGAGGCCGCCGAGAAGAGGTTCGGGCCGGCGAAGGAGGATGAATGCGCGCGCGAACCCGCCTGAGCGCCGACGAGTGGGCTGCGCGGTTGAACGCCGAGATGGAGCGCGTGCTGCGCGACCCTGCGAACTTCCCGCCCGCGACCGTCCAGTGGGCGCGCTGGCGGCGCGAGTGGCTCACCGAGCGTGGCTCACTCTTCCGTGAGCCTGCGGCGCGGGCGGAAACGGATGAAGGCGAAGGGCCTGCGGGTCCTTCCTCGCGGGCGGCGCGCGCGGGTGGGAAGGTGGCGCAATTTCGCTTGCGTCTCGGTTCAGAAAAGGTTGTCGGTTGTCACCCCCGGGCCGGAAGTGGCTGGAGCCGAAGCCCGGGTCCTTCCGGCAAGCCGGGCCGGGCGGGTGGGCCGGATTGCGCCGGCTGCCTAGCCGCAGACCTGAAAAACCACTTAACCGGAGGTGATGCATGACACTCGCAGAACTGGCCGCTGACCTCGCCCTGACGCGGGCGCGCGTTTCCCAACTGACCCGAGAGGGCCTGGTGGTGCTGCGGAACGGCCGCGTGGACCGGCGAAAGACGCTTGAGCTTCTACGCCTGTATTGGGTTCCCGCCTCCGGCTGGCATGACAAGCCGGTTGGGCCGTTCGGGCAGGCGCTGCGCCGCAAGTGGCAAGCCGAGGAGGCGGCGGAGCAACTTTGACACGCCCGCCCCGAGCGGGCTGCCGGCGGCGCGGCTGCTGGCTGGCGATCAAACAAAATCAGGAGGAAATGTTTCATGAACGTGAAAGACACGTTGAAGGAAATCCGCAAGACCGACGAGCGCCTTCGCGAGGCGAAGCGGCTGCTGGCGGCGGCGGAAGCGCGGCGGAGTGCCCTTGAGGACAACCTGGCAGTGGCGCTGGCTGCCGGCGGCGAGCCGTCTCAGAAGGAGCTGGCGGAAGCCGGGGCAATCGCCATTGAGGTTCAGGCGCGCCAGCGAGCGGTGAGCCGGCTTGAGCAAGAGCGCGGCCGGCTGGTGGAAGACCTGCTCAAGGCGCGGATTGCGGAGCTGAACGAGGAAGCCCTGCGCGCGGAGCGCGAGGTAGCCAAAATGCAGGATGAAGCCTTCCAATACTTGCAGAAAGCCGGGGCCGTGCTTCATCTCAAAGACCCTGTGCCCCTCGCGCTGGTCCTGCGCGCCGGAGGCCTGGTCCCCGCCGATCCGCGCGATCTGAGCGGCTTCGGAGACCATTTTTGGAGTGTTGACGGCTCAAAATGGGCCGAGCTTTCCGCGAAGGCCCGCGAACTGCGGAGCCGGGCAGAGGTCATCGCGAACCACCCGGTCCATCGACAAGAGGAGATCGCGCGCCTGCTTGGCGAGGAGGTACCGCAAAATGCCTGAAAATGCGGAAGGAATTATCCAGAAAAAGCTGTACGAATGGCGACGGCTTTACGGCGTCGGCCCGTTCCCCGTGGGCGATCTGCGCGAGGCTTGCGGCCTGCGGAAGCCCGAATTCGACGCTGGCGTTTGGCGACTTGCCATGCGGGACCAAGTCAGGCTCGTGAAGAACCAACGGGGCGAAATCCAGTGGGTTTACTGCTTCGGCAGAATAACAACGAAAGCGCGCGAATGGCGCTTGTACCGCCCCGGCGGGCGCACCAAGTGATGACATCCTCCTCCGGGCATGCCCGCACCCCGGCGGGGCGAAATATCCTCGCCGGGGATTTTTTTGCTTGCGCGCGGAAATGCGGGCGGATTTGCAGCGGCCTGAACGGGCCGGCCGCTGCCTCGAAGATTCCTTGTCGCGTCAACGGTTGACTGGACGTATAATCGTGGCAAGGAGGTGCGGCCGTGCTCTATCAGGCGCGAGACGGCAACCTATACCGCCGCTGGGAACAGCATTCCTTCCCGCCATCGCACGAAACCTCGCCCGCGCGAGCGGCGCACGTTGAGCTGGCGTGGCGCGACCCTGCGGCTGCGCGGCGCGAGCGCCTCCGGGCGCAGGCGACCTACTGGCGCGGGCGCTTGCAAGCCCTGCGTGAGCGCGCCGAGCTGCTGCGCGCCCTGCTCGGGCAGCCGGAGCTGGAGGCTGGCACAACACCCTTGGACCGCTGGCGCGCGCGCGTCGAGTTGACGTTGGCGGAGGGCGACGTGCTCGAGGCTGCCTGGCGGCTGCACCAGTTGGAGCAAGCCCTGGGCGTGAAGAGCGCGCCGTTGCCGCCCGCACCTGTACCTGCGCCTCTGATTGCGCCCGCCGGGCCGCGAAGGCGTGGGCCGAAGCAGACCTGCGCCTGCGGAGCGTGCCAGAAATGCAAGGCGCGCGCGAACATGCGCCGGCTGCGGGCTGAGCGGAAGGCGAAGGCGGCGAGGAAGGCGCGGGCGCGGTGAGCGAGGTTCCGATCTACTTGCCCTCCGGCAAGCTGCTGAGTTTCGCGCCCTTGGAGTGGTGCGAGCGCCACGCCGGCAACCTGAAGCTGGTGCGCAGCCGCCGCGGCGCCTTGAAGCGCTGCTACCTTCGCGCCGACGGCGACGAGCTGACGCTGTGGCTCCAGGAGACCGGCAAGCGCAGCAGCTACGGCGCCGCATTCCAGCAGCACCTGCCTTGCGGACGCGTTGTGTGGGCGCTCAAGGGAGTGCGGGGGAGCGGGCGGTAAAAATCCGTGGGCAATCCGTGGGCAATTTGCCCTTTTGAGCCCCCGGGCTGAATCTCTACCGCTTTGGATCGGATTAGCCTAAGTGGTTTCTTTTCAAGGCGTGGCGGAGAGGGAGGGATTCGAACCCTCGGTAGAGGTTTAAGCCCCTACGACGGTTTAGCAAACCGCTGCTTTCGACCACTCAGCCACCTCTCCGCGAGAAGTGCGTGGCCCTCTCGCATCTTACCATATTGACTGCGTTCGGACTCCGGCGAC
>Ga0272448_1007491_pt1 | contig 11538 bp, 10 predicted proteins | sample YNPCB0191_FD_202220 | JGI IMG/M metagenome (GOLD analysis project Ga0272448, IMG submission 202220) | Hot spring sediment microbial communities from Yellowstone National Park, WY, United States - YNP-CB-019-1 | ecosystem: Environmental > Aquatic > Thermal springs > Hot (42-90C) > Sediment... | reverse complement strand
TTTTTCAGGAATTTAAAAGAACATTTACATATTTTCTCAAAATCCATTTTTATTTTATTCCAAATTCTGTCTTTTCTTTTACAAATTTTATTAAGAGGTATCCTCATCCCTTATCCTTTTATACTCCTTCACAAAAGAGAGCACCTCTTGATTTATTTATCCAGCAAGACCCCAAAAAGACAAATTATCAAATCTATATTTTCATTTAATCCAAATCCCATTGTATACATTAGCGAATCAGCCATTGATTACTCTTCAAACAAAGAATAAATCATAAATCCGCATTATTTGAAACTTTATCAACGATTCCCATTTAGGGCAACCCTTTTTCTAAAAGGAAATTTTTTGATATCTTAACAAAGTCTAATATCTTTCTGGAATTATTCAGTGATTAAAAAATTGTTTGCATAATTATTAAATTTTTATTAAAATTTAAAAACCAAGCTCATATGATAGATGCGACGCCAAAAAGATAAAGAAGGAGGTCGAAGAAATGGAAGTATTGAAGGTATCTGCTAACTCTTCTCCTAAGGCGGTAGCAGGAGCTATAGCGGCGGTTATGAGAAGGGATGGGCAGGTTATTGTGCAGGCTGTAGGAGCGGGAGCTGTTAATCAGGCTGTAAAATCCATCGCCATAGCGCGGGGGTATGTAGCGCCCAACGGCATTGACCTCGTAGCTGCCCCTTCCTTCCACGCTGTTACAATCGACAGCGAGGAGCGAACTGCTATACGCTTCCTCTTGGAATCCCGCACTAAGTAAAAGAGCAAAGTCTTAACACCAGCGGAAAACTTTCGTGAAGACGATGGTCATAGCCATCTTCAGTGAATCTTTTACCCCTATTATAAACGGGGTTTCTATATCCATTGAAACATTCGCCAAACATTTGCAAGAGCTCGGATGCAAATTGTATTTCTTCGCCCCCCGTTTTCCCGGCTACAAAGATAAAAATTCCTCTGTATTCCGTTTCCCTTCCTTCCGCTTCCCTCACCACCCAGAATATCCCATACCAATTCCCTTCTCACCAAGGATATTTGAAGCTTTCTCATCCCTTAAAGTGGATATCGTTCACCCGCAAACTCCCTTTCTCTTGGGTTGGACAGCAAAATATTTGGCACGAAGAAACGGGGCAGCTCTTGTCACTACCTACCATACATTCTATGAAGAGTATTCCCATTACGCTTATCCTATCCCTTCCTTTTTAATCAAACCTTTTTTGCGCAAATTAAGCAAGGATTTCTGCAACCTCTGCGATGCAGTTGTCGTTCCAAGCAAGCCAGCAGAACAATTGCTAAGAAGTTATGGTGTTTATCGCCCAATAGAGGTTATCCCCACAGGGTTGGAGCTGGATAGCTGGTATAGGGAAGAAAACCCTGCTTTCCCTCGCTTTTCCCTTGGCATTCCCCCTGATGCTTCTATCCTAACCTATGTTGGTAGGCTTGCAGTGGAAAAAAATGTGCAGATACTCTTATCCTCTTTTAGGAAACTGCTTGAAAAAATTCCCAATGTTTACCTTCTCTTTGTTGGCTCAGGGCCTCAGGAAGAAGAACTTAAAGGGTTGGCGGAGGAACTGGGGGTAAGTGATAAATGTAGGTTTTTGGGATTCGTTGATAGGGAGAAGGTAAGGGAATGCCTCTCTGCAAGTGATATCTTCCTTTTTCCCTCAAAGACAGAAACACAGGGATTAGTGATGGCGGAAGCACTTGCTATGGGTGTTCCCGTTATTACAGCTGATTCATTCGGGGCGAGGGAAACAATTCGTGACGGTCTGGATGGATTCATCCTTCCCGTTGAACCGGATGCTTTTGCCAATGCTGCGGAGGAACTATTAAGGAATAGGGAAAAACTTAACAAGATGAGGGAGGCAGCATTAAAAGGAGCGAAACGCTTCTCGGCTAAGGAGAGCGCGCGAAAACTCCTCGCTCTTTACGAGAGGGTAATAGAGAAAAACAAAACCAGATGAGATATCTTATAATTCTCCTCCTTACTATTCCCATTCTTGCCCTCCCCTCTGATGAAATGAGATGTTCAATCACCAGTCAAGGGCTTTATGTCTCAATAAAAGGGAGAGGAATAGTGAGGAGGTCATCCATCGTCGTCGTTTCTCAGGAGAGGGTAATATATGATAGCAGTAAAAGAAAGATAACGGTAAGGGAGGAAGGGAATTCCTTCATTTGGGAAGATGAAACGCCAGAGGTCTCTTTGGTTTATAGAGCCTCTTATTTAGAGGAAGGAATAGAAGTTGTCCTCCGCTTGAAGCTTAACAAGAATATCCCAGCTACGCTCCAATATTTTGTTGCCCAGATGCCAGTAAGCCAGTTTGCTGGAGCTAATTTCAAAACGGATAAAAAATCAGGAAACATTCCCGTTGTCAGCAGAGCGCAGAGGATGGAGGATGCTATTCTGGCGGAGGATTTTCCGTATATCTCCCTACGAACCACATTAGGAGAACTAAATTTGTCCTTTGAAGGTGAGGGAAGGAGGCTCCTCATAGATGCTCGCCTACCAATTTGGAGCAAGGATGAGCTATGGATTGGGTATATGGATAGTCCTTTAAACTTTGATAAAGAGTCGGTATTCCGCACAGTCCTCAAATTCACTCCCTCTTTTGGGGTGGGAAAATCGCTGACAAGCACGGTCAAGGCTCTATATAAGGAGAACCTTATCCAGAGAAATTGGTCTTTCCCCCTTCTCCCTCCCCCAAAACAAGCAAGCTTTGGCAACGATTTCTTCCATCCCCACTCCCCAAAGATAATCGTTGACTCTTCCCTAAATCAAATAGACGAAAGAACGATTGCCTCTTTGCAGAAGATTTTGAAGGAGCAAGGGATTTCCTACCAAGTTTTATCTTCAAAAGAGCCATTGAAGAGTTTAGCAGGAAACATTATCTTAACGAAGAACGAAAGCATCATAGGAGAAGTCATCACTCAGGAGGAAAGCGAAATTACTAAGGAGCCGCTAAAGCCGGAGGGATATGTTCTGATTGTTAAGCCCAATTTCCTTTTTCTTTGTGGTAAAGATGATAGAGGGCTTTTTTACGGAGTGCAAACTGTCAGATGGTTATTGACGAGAAACGGTATAAGGTGTTGCGTTATAAAAGATTATCCCGTTTTCCCTTTTAGAGGAGTCCACTTCTTCGCTGATAAGTCCTCTCTTTCTTTTTACCTACAATTGATAGAGAAGGTGCTCGCTCCTATGAAGATAAACACGATTGTTTTAGAATGTGAGTATGGGGAGTGGAAAAGCCAGCCTAATCTAAATAATGAATGGACGATGAATCAGGAGGAGATTAAAACTCTTCTGAGAACCGCAAAGGAAAACTTTATAGATGTTTATCCATTAATCCAATCATTTGGACACGCGGAATGGGCATTTCAAAAGGGGAATAACCTTGATATCGCTGAGGACCCCCAGCGTCCTTATGCCTTTTGTCCTTCTAATCCCCGCACCTATTCTTTCCTGTTTGGTATTTATGAAGAGGCAATTAATCTTTTTCAGAAGCCAGCTATTTTTCATATCGGAGCTGATGAGGTGGAAATGATTGGGAGATTTCCCAACCCAAATTGCCCAAATGGATGTGGAAAAAAGGACATGGTCAGCTTATATGCTGAGCATATAAAGAAAATTTATGATTTTCTTTCTCAAAAGGGCTGCAAGGTTATGATTTGGGGGGATGAGATGCTTGCCCCAGGCGAAGCGGGAGACGCAACACATGCCCAAACAAAGCAAGAGGCGGATGCAAAAAGAAAGCTTCTACCAAAAGATATAATAATAGCCGATTGGCATTACAATCCCTTTGATGATTATCCTTCAATCGGAATCTTTAAGCAGGCTGGCTTCAATAATATCATAGCCTGCACTTGGTATAGACCAGCAAATATATATAAATTTGCCCAGTCCGCATATAAACAAGGAGCAGTGGGACTGCTCCAAACCACCTGGGCAGGCTTTTATAATATCCAATCCCTCTCAAAGAGCTTTGACCAGATAGCCCCTTATGTCCTCGGCGCCATATATGGTTGGAATCCAGAGTCACCCGCTCCCAATTTCCTCCCCCATATCGCGGAACTATTCAAAGAGCTCTGGGAGGGTGGAATGGAGAGAGAAGGTAGCGGTTGGCTTTTGGATTTAAGCGAGGCAGGAGTAGCGGAGTTCGCCGATATCCCATCAGATGAGAGATTTTTAGGGGGAAGGAAGTTCCTTGTTCCTGATAAGAAGGTTTTACTGCAGGGACAAAATCCCTTTGCTTTTGATGCTCCTAATGTGATAGAGATGAAATTGCAAACGCCTTTGCCCGCAAAGGAGCTCTTCTTCCTCCATAGCGCAGTGGGGGAAGAGCCACCTGATACACCAATTGGAGAATACACCATCCAATATGAGGATGGCGGGAAAGAGGTAATTGTTCTTTCCTTGGGCAACAATATTATGCCAATTAGTAGCGATAAATTGACAATCTGGCTTTCCCCTCCCCTTTCAAATAGGGTGCCCGGCTTGAGGATTTTCCTCTGGAAGAATCCCAATCCCCACAGGAAAATACAAAAGATAAAAATAGTTTCTTATAGAACGAGGAGCGCTATCCTTTTAGCAGGGATTAGCGCCGCTTCTCCTTAAAAATTGGAGGTGATAAAAATTGGCAAAGTTGGCTATATTAGGCGGAACGCCTGTGAGAGAAAAACCTTCCCCCTCTTGGCCAATTTGGCGGGAGAAGGAGGTTACAGCTGTAGCTGATGTTGTTAGGTCGGGGAAATGGGGGACGAGGGGACCAAAGGCAGAGGAATTTGAGAGGAAATTCGCCGAGTACTGCCAGACCAAATATTGCATTTCCCTTACTTCCGGCACAACAGCTTTATATCTTGCTCTCTGGGTCTGCGGAGTTGAGCCCGGGGAGGAAGTTATAGTGCCCCCCTATACATTCATCGCTACCGCTAATGCTGTAGCTATGTTGGGAGCGGTTCCTGTCTTCGCTGATATAGATTTGACAACCTTCTGCTTAGACCCCTTTTCCGCAGAGGCCCTCATCACCCCTCGCACTAAGGCGGTCATTCCCGTCCATCTCGGCGGTGAGCCAGCAAATATGGATGCCTTTCAAGAGATAAAGGATAAATATGGCGTAGCTATAATTGAGGATTGCGCCCATTCCCACGGTTCGGAATGGAGAGGTAAAAGAACTGGCTCTCTCGGCGATGTCGGCACCTTCTCTTTCCAGGAATCAAAGAATCTACCCGCCGGAGAGGGAGGAGCTCTAACAACTAATAACGAAGAGCTTTATGAATACGCTTTCAGCGTCCATCATGTGGGGAGGAAAAGAGTGGGAGGTGAATGGTATGAGCATTACATCCTCGGCGCAAATATGAGAATGACGGAGTTCCAAGCAGCAATCCTCCTCTCAATGATGGATAAAATGGAGGAGGAATTCAAAAGGAGGGAGGAAAACGCCCTTTATCTGGATTCTCTCCTAAAGGAAATAGAAGGTATAATCCCTCAGGAACGGGACGAAAGGGTAAATAGAAGGGCTTATCATCTCTATGTATTCCGCTACCAAAAGGAAGCTTTTGGAGATGTTGAAAGAGAGGCATTTATAAGAGCATTAAACGCTGAGGGAATACCCTGCTCTGCGGGATATAGCTTGATTTGCGACGCTCCAGTTTACGCTCAAGGAAATTTCGGACCTTTCAGCAAGCTATTGAAGGATGAAAAATTCGTTAGAGAGCCCCTCACTAATGCGAGAATACTGGAGAAGGAAGGCGTCTGGCTATTTCATATCCTTCTTTTAGGCGATAAGAGCGATGTGGAAGATATAGCCGAAGCTATAAGGAAAATCAAGGAGAATGTTGATGAATTGAGAAAGGTGGAAATTTAAAAAGGAGGAAGAAAATGGCGAAATTACGAATTTCTTTCGGAGAAGTTGATATTACCCCTCATTTCCCCGTTGACCTCGTAGGATATGGGAATAGGGTGAATCCAAGCTTGGGTATTTTGGACCCTGTTTTCTGCACTTTCATTTTGTTGGAAAGCGAGAATAAAAGAGCATTGCTCCTCGGCTTTGACCTCCTTGGCTTTGGTGAGGGGTTAAGGAAAAGCTTATATCCTCTTTTGAGGAGATTGGGCATCTCTCAAGAGGAGATTTTCCCCGTAGCCACCCACACTCACTCGGCACCGAGCACGGGAGTTGTGCCCTATATGGGAAACACTTACCAATTTTGGTTGAAGGATACTGGGAAGAGGATTGCAAGCAAAATAAAAGAGGCTATGGAAAAAACGGGAGAAAAGAAAATAAAAGTTGGGGAGGGAGAAGTTGATATCGCTTTGAATAGGCGAACGCTTGAGGGATGGGTTCCGATAAGAAAGGAAGAAGGATATGTAGAGAAGGAATTAGCAGTCCTCTTCTTTGATAATATTCCGCTCGTTAACTTCACCTGCCACGCCGTCTGCTTGGGAGGAGATAATCGCTTCATAAGCGCTGACTTCCCCGGAAGAGCAAGGGTATATCTTAAATCCCTTCTAAATTCTCCCGCGGTTCTTATGGCTAATGGAGCTGCTGGCGACCAAAACCCAAAGGAAAGAGGAATATACGGTTTGGAAAACACTGGTAGAAAACTCGCTGAATCCGTTTTAAGCATTTATGAGAAAACCGAAGAAGTTAAAGCCGATGATATAGATTATGTTCACAAAGTTCAACCTTTCCCACTTGCTGAACCACCTTCAATAGAGTGGCTGAAGGATTTCATAAAGGAACAAGAGAGAGGAATAGAAAACGCATCGCTTCCTGAGCAGATTTGGCGGCACTCATATATTCGCTGGGCTACCGACACGCTGAGAAAGGTTGAGGAAGGAAATTATGAAAGGGAAGTCAAGGGGAAAATCAGCCTTCTCAGAGTGGGAGAGCTCGTTTTTCTCTTCCTTCCTGGGGAGGTTTTCTCCGAGATAGGAAAGAAAGCAAGGAAGATTATAAGGGAGAAGGGATTTATGCCATTTATGGTTGGGTATTATGACCAATTAATTGGCTATCTGCCTACCGCCTCAGCATTTGAAGAAGGAGGCTACGAGGTAAGCGATGCCTATAGATGGTATGGCTACCCCGCCCCCTTCCTCCCCAGAGTTGAGGATATAACATTGCAAATGGTGAGGGATTTATTGAAGAAGCTGTAGGAAATGTTAAAGCGACCCATAGCTATCGTTCTCTTCCTATGGATAGCGGGAATAGTTTTAGCCTTCAATTTCATCCCACCTCCATTATATTTTCTCTATTTAGCTTGCTTCTTCCTTCTTTTCTCTATTTTCTTCCAGCATCCTTTAGCAAAATCCTTCCTTTTATTCTCTTTCTTTCCCTTAAGCATCGGAATAAACTCCGCTTATTTCTCCTATCATAGGAATCCCCCTTCCTGCGTCGGAAAAGGATTTTTAGAAGGAAAAGTGGTTGAGGAAGTAAGCTTTACAAAATATGGAAAACCTTACCTTTTCGTTAAAGCCGAGAGGATAAGGGTAGAAAATAGGAAAGATAAGGGGAAAATCGTTCAGGTTTTCCTTGTTAAGGGAGAAAGGAAGGATATAAGAATTGGAGAAAATGTGGAGCTAAAAGACAATCTTGCCGCACCTCCTCTTAAGATAAGGCTTCAAGGGACTTCTTATTATATGAAATCAGCCAAATTACTCAATATCAGTCAAGGAAAAGGCTTCCTCTCTTTAATCGGCAAGTTGAGAGGCAAGATTTTAGAGGCTTCAAGAAATTCCCTACCCCCAACTTCTTCCCTTATATTAACTAATCTCATAGTCGGAAAAGCCGATTTCCCCTCACCACCTGAACTCGTGGAAAGCTTCAGGAAAACGGGAACAATCCATATCCTCGTCGTATCGGGAACGCAAGTCTCCCTCCTAATCGCCTTCGTCTGGTTTCTTTTGAGGCTCTTCCGCGTAAGAGCGAGCTCTCTCGGTCCTCTCTTCCTCAGAAAAGAGGTAAGAAGGAAAATCGGTCTTAAAGGCAAAGATGAGTTGCTTTTGCTTCTTCGGGGATTGAGCTTCCTTTTCTTCTTCTCCTTCTTAATAATCGGCTATTCATTTCTCGTTGGTGGGCAGCTTCCCATTCAGCGCGCCTCCCTGATGGGAATACTCGGGTTAATAGCGGTTACTTTGGGAAGGGAAATGGATACATTTAATATCTTTGCCCTCACCGCCTTAGCTATTTTAATGAGTCATCCTCCTGCCTTATACAACCCAAGCTTCCAACTTTCCTTCTTAGCGGTTTGGGGACTTATATCCCTTCTCCCAATCGTTCAAACCTTAATCCCCGCCCCTCATTCCTCCATCCTTCGTTTCTTTCATCTAACTTTCGCCACATCCCTCTCCGCTCAATTAGCTGTCTCCCCTCTTCTAATCCATTATTTCAAGATGTTCAGCCCAATTTCCCTAATCGCCAACATCTTCGCCGTCCCCCTCTCCTTCTTCATCCTCGTAGAAGGGCTCGTCCTTCTTCCCTTCCTAATCGTAATTCCCGCTTCAAAATTCATCATCGCCCCCCTCCTCAATATCCCCATAATCCTTCTCCTCCGCATCGTTGAGTTCTTTTCAAATCTGCCCTTGGCGAGCCTGAACCTATCCCTCCCCTCTCCCCTGCTCTATTACTCCCTTTTCCTCCTCTTCATCGCTGGGGAAGTTGTCGCCGAGCCTTCCTCAAAAATCTTGAGAAAATTCTTTCTTTATAGTTTTTCCCTTTTCACCTTGCTTTTGATATGGCATAATTTCCTCTGAAATAAATTAGAAAGGAGGTTTGAAAAATGACCTATTCTGAGGAGAAGATTGTTTATTTTAAAGACGAAGAAAATTGGCAGGAAAACACGGAAAAGGTAGTGGAATTAGTTAGGGATTTCCTCGCCAATAATCCAGGGGTGAAATACCTTGTAGTCGCCTCAAGCAGGGGATATACAGCGGAGAAAATGGCTAAAGCGCTGCCTTTGGACAAGGTAAAAATGTCCGTTGTAAAATTAGCGGTTCCCAGAGACCACGAATTCAATGTGGAATTTTCAGAGGATGTTATGGAATATCTTTCCTCGCGAGGAATTCCCCTTCTCCAAGCAACCCATACCCTCAGCGGTGGGTTGGATATGGCTTTAATGGAGAGATTCGGAGGCATCCCCCATTCTCGCCTCATAGCGGAGGTCCTCTATCTATTCTCTCAGGGGATGAAGGTCTGTTTGGAGATAGCAAGTATGGCAGTTGATGCGGGTTTGGTTCCCGAGGGGGCTGACGCCCTCTGCGTAGCGGGAACGGGTTTCGGCGCCGATACCTGCGTTCTCCTCCAAGCTGAGGGTTCCTCCCGCTTCTTCAATATGAAAGTGAAAAGAATTCTCTGTATGCCAGAATAAAAAAGGAGGATAAAATATGAACATCCTGATGCATAGCTACACCTATAGAGGTTACTCGCTTGAGAGAGCTTTTAGAAAGGCAAAGGAATTCGGCTATGACGGAATGGAGCTCTCCACCGTCCATTTTGATTTCTTCAATCTTGACGAAGAAATCAAGAGGCTTGACGATATGCAAAACAAATATGAATTGCCAATCATCACCGCCGATTTCCCCGCCAACTTCATCTCATCTGATGAAAGTATGCGGGAAAGCGTTGACATTTTGAGAAAAGCCATACCTCTGCTGAAGAAATTGGGCGTGAGGATTTTGAACGGAGGAATTGGTCCGCTCGCCGGCAAGGAGCCGAGCGATTTCTCTCAGGGAGGAAGCGCAATCGCCACCGAGGAACACTACGAGAGAGCGATAAAAGGGTTAAAGGAGTTAGTGCCTATTTTGGAAGAGAACAACCTCCTTCTCACTTTGGAAATCCATATGAACACCCTTCACGACACCGCCTCCTCCGCGAAGAGGATAATTGATGAAGTGAATTCTCACTTAGTTTTGGCTAATTTGGATTTGGGGAATATGTATGCAACCCCTCACGCCGAGGAGCCGATAAAAGCGATAGAGATATTGGGTGACAGATTAGGTTATATCCATTTGAAGAATTGTCGCAAAATCGCTGATAGATACGATTACACTTTTGCACTTGAGGATGGAGATATTGATTACTTCAGGGCTCTATCTTTTATTTATGGAAAAGGCTACAAAGGGGACATCTGTATAGAATATTGTGGGCTTGGAGACCCCACTCCCAGGGCGAAGAAAGATATTCTTTACCTAAAAGATATTTTAAACGAATTGAAAGGAGGACAAAAATGAAGCTCGGCGTTGTGGATGCTAACTTCCGTTTGCCATTTGAGGAAGCCTTGAAAATCGCTAAGGAAATGGGCTTTCAAGGCGTGCAAGTATGGGTAACGGGCGAGCTGGACCCTGAGAGGTTGGAAGGTGGTGCGGAATGGGTCAAGGATAAAGTGGCCAAATATGGTTTAGAGATAAGCGCTCTCTGTGGGGACCTCGGCTATGGTTTCGCCTATGAGGAAGGATTGGAATGGCGGATAAAGAAAACAAAGCAGTATCTATCCTATTCCGTTGAATTGGGTGCTCCCGTAGTGACGACTCACATAGGGGTGATTCCCGAGGACCGCAATCATCCCGACTGGGATAAGCTCAAACGCTCCCTTGATGAGATAGGGGCTTACGGCGAAAAAGTTGGTGCTGTCCTCGCCGCTGAAACCGGTCCGGAGGAGCCCGAGCTGATGGTTGAATTCTTCAAATCCTTGAATACCTCAGCGATAAAGGTGAACTATGACCCCGCTAATTTAGTGATGATGGGCTTCGACCCTGTAAAGGGCGTGAAGGTTCTCGCTCCCTATATAGTTCACACCCACGCGAAAGATGGAGTGAGACATCCCGATGGGCGAATTGGGGAGGCACCGCTCGGAAAGGGGCAGGTTCCCTGGCGAGAATATCTTTTGGCTCTAAAAGAGGCAGGCTATAAGGGATATCTCACAATAGAGAGGGAAGTTGGCGAGAACCCGATAAAAGATGTGCGAGAAGCAAAAGAATATCTTTCCAATCTTATAGAGGAATTAGGGCTATGGGATAAATCCTAAGCGCTCTGTTAGAGGGTTCTTCATTAAATCTCGTTTAGAGACCGATATAAACACATCGGCTTAACAACTTATTGAAATCGAGTTAAAATTATATATAGGAATGAAGCCAAACAATTCTAAGGAACAAAGATTCTATAAAGCCCTCGAGAGGATAAAAGAGGAAATTTTAAAGACTCTTAATGAGAAAGGAATTCGCATTAAGCGGATTATCCTCTTCGGTTCAAGGGCAAGAGGAGAAGCCACGACCTTTAGCGACTACGACTTCCTCATAGTAACCGAAAAGACATTTCCAATCAGAGAGAAAATGGGGATAGCTAAGGCTGTGAGGAAAGCTCTATCTGAATTTCTCGTCCCTTCCGATGTGATAATAAATTCTGAGGAGGAAGTGGAAATCAAAAAGGATAGAATAGGATGTATAACAAGATATGCTATAAAGGAAGGTATAGTTATTTAAGCACAATAAATAGGCTTTAGGAATTTTGTTCTTAAAAAAGCTCGGTGTTAGTGAAAAGAAAGTTAGATGAT